>MDTA01162095.1_pt1 | contig 23449 bp, 19 predicted proteins | sample 811151 | NCBI WGS metagenome assembly MDTA01 (sample SAMN05326648, study PRJNA326480) | marine metagenome | isolation source: seawater | place: Indian Ocean: South | collected 2010
TAGTTTATATTCAAAAAATTTTAAATATATACTTGTAGATGAATATCAAGATACAAATATAATTCAGAGCAAATGGTTAAATCAACTGGCAGATTATCATAAAAATATTTGTTGTGTTGGTGATGATGATCAATCAATTTATAGTTGGAGAGGAGCTGAAATTAAAAATTTCTTGGATTTTGATAAAGTGTATAAAGGCACAGATATTATAAGACTTGAAAATAACTATAGATCATCTCAAAATATTTTATCTGTAGCCTCAAAATTAATTGAAAATAACTCAAATAGAGTTGGTAAAAATTTGTACACTTCTCAAGATGATGGGGATTTAGTCAATTTGAACTGCTATAGAAACGGAAAAGATGAAGCGATTAATATATCAGACGAAATTGAAACATTAAAAAAAAAAAATTCTTTAAATGAGGTTTCAATACTAGTAAGAGCTATATATCAAACTAGAGAGTTCGAAGAAAGATTTTTGAAAATTGGTTTACCATATAGAATAATAGGTGGGATTAAATTTTACGAAAGGTCAGAAATCAAAGATTGCGTAGCATATTTAAGGCTTATTTTTCAGTCAAAAGATGATCTTTCATTTGAAAGAATTGTTAATAATCCAAAAAGGTCAATAGGTGAAACAACAATAAAACAAATAAACGAATTTGCAAAAAAAAATAAACTTAGTTTAGAGCAATCCTCAAAAGTTTTGCTTGAAAATAACAAATTTAAACCAAAAACTAAAATAGGCATAAAATTATTTTTAAATTTAATTTTAAAATGGAGAAATGATTATAACAAGAATACCAATCATATCAAACTTCTTCAGACAATTCTAGACGAGTCAGGTTATAGTAATATGCTAAAAAATAAAAAAGATTTTGAAAACGAAAATAGATTAGAAAATATAAAAGAACTTCTTAGTGCTATGAAAGAGTTTGACAACCTTGAAAGTTTTTTAGAACATGTAGCTTTGGCAACTTCTTTAGATAAACAATGGGAAGGACAAAAAGTTAATCTTATGACTTTGCATGCATCAAAAGGTCTAGAATTCGATGTAGTATTTCTACCCGGTTGGGAAGAAGGTTTATTTCCCCATCAAAAATCAATAGAAGAAAAAGGTGAAAAAGGCTTAGAGGAAGAGAGAAGGTTAGCATATGTGGGTATTACTAGGGCAAGAAAAAAACTAAACATATCTTTTGCAATGAGTAGATTTTATCAAGGAGATTGGGTTGATGGTATTGCGTCGAGATTTATTGACGAGTTACCAGAGAAAAATTTAAATAAAAATGATGTTTATGATGAAACCAATGATAATGATTTTGAAATTAATCAAGATATTGATTATGAGTCAGAAATCAAAAGCCCAGGGTGGATAAGATATCAAAAAAAATTAAAGTGATCTTAAAAATTAAAAAAATTTTAGAAACCAAAAACCTTGATGGATATATTATTCCAAAAAATGATGTTTTTTTTTCAGAATATTCAAACCCAGACAGATTGAAATTGATTACAAAATTTAGCGGATCTGCTGGTCTTGCAGTTATAACTCGAAAAAAGAATCTTATTTTTGTAGATGGAAGGTATATTATTCAAGCAGAAAATGAGTGTGGAAAAAAATTTGATATATTTGAAATACCCTTTCAAAACCCTAAGAAAATATTGGGACAATATAAAAAAGGACTATATTTAGGTTACGACCCAGATTTATTTACATCGAAAAATTTAATAAATAACTTTGGTTATAAACACACATTTGTTCCATTAAAAAATATTTTTGAAAAATATTATCAAAATAAAAATAATCGAAATACAAAAAGATTTTATAGTTTAGATGAAATCATTGTCGGTGAATCAGTGAATTCAAAATTAAAGAGACTTATAAAAATATTAAATAAAATTAAAATTGACAATATATTCATAAGCGCACCAGAAAATGTAGCCTGGTTATTAAATATTAGAGGTTTTGATAATCCTAATAGTCCCATTCCAAATTGTAGGATAATTTTAACAAAAAAAAAGGAGGTATTTTTTTTTTCAGATTTAAATAAAATAAAAAAAATAAAAAAAAATCCTATTTATAAAAAATTTAGTTTTTTTGATTTTTCAAATTTTGCAAAAATAATATCTATATTGAAGGGAAAGAGTTTTTGTATAGATGAAAATACCTGTTCAATATTCAATGAAAGTATAATTAAATCTAAATTCGTAATTAGATCTAGAAAAGATCCATGTTATTTTTTAAAATCAATAAAAAATAAAAGGGAACTTCAAAATATAAAATTAGCTCACATTAAGGATGGTGTTGCTTTGACAAAATTTATTTATTTATTTAAAAACAAAAAAACAAAATGGACGGAACTGAAGGCTGTAAAAATATTAGAAAATTTAAGAAAAAAAAATAATAATTACCTTTATCCAAGTTTTAATACCATCGCAGGAAGTGGCCCAAACAGTGCTATTATACATTATAAATCAAATCCATCTACTAATAGAATAATTAAAAAAAAAGATATCTTCCTTTTAGATTCGGGTGGTCAATATAAATATGGAACTACGGATGTAACAAGAACATTATGTCAGAAAAAACCAAAAAAATTTATTAGAAATATTTATACTAGAGTTTTAAAAGGTCATATATCTGTTGTTAAATCAAACTTAAATAAAATCAAAACAGGAAATGAAATTGATAACAATGCTAGAAAATGGCTTAAACAAATTAAACTAGACTATGCTCATGGTACTGGTCACGGTGTAGGTTTTTTTCTTAATGTTCATGAAGGCCCTCAAGGACTGTCTAAATTTAACGAGGTAAAACTAAATGAGGGAATGGTAGTGAGTAACGAACCTGGTTATTATAGAAAAAATAAATTTGGTATAAGAATTGAAAATATGATTTATATTGATAAGGAAAAAAACAATTTAAAATTTAAAAATTTAACCTACGTTCCTATTGATAAAGATTTGATTGATTATACGATTTTAAATAAATCTGAGAAAGAATATTTGTTTGAATACCATTTAGAAGTGTACAACTTGCTGTCACAATACTTAAACAAAAAAGAAAAAAATTGGCTAGTAAAATTAATTTAACATTTGAAGCCACTCTTTTTGATTTATAATTTTTATATTAAGTTTTTTTGCTTGTTCAATTTTCTTTTTTGTTGGATTTTCTCCAATTATAAGAAAATTTAAATTTTTATTAACTGAACTAAGCATTTTTCCAGAATTTTTCTCTATTAAATCTTTTGCCTCCGATCTGCTTAATTCTGATAATTTTCCTGTAAACATAAAAGTTTTGTTAGTAAGTTTACCGTTATTATTATTTTCTAAATTTTCAATTTTCATATAATTTTTTAATTCTTGCAAAACACTTTGATTTGTATTGTTAAGAAAAAATTTATTTAAGGAATTAATCTGAGTCTCTCCAATACCATCAATATTTATTAAAATATCAAATTTTTTTTCTTTAATTAAATTAACAAAATTACTAACAGTGATACATTGTTTAGCGATCAATTTAGCATTTTCCAAACCTATATGTCTAATTCCTAAAGAATAAATAAATTTTTGTAAACTAATGCTTTTGGATTTTTCAATAGCTTTTTTTAGATTATTAGATGATAGTATACCCCACCCTTCAAGGTTTTGTATTTTATTAAAATTTAATTTAAATATATCTTGAGGATACCTTAATAATTTTAAATCCCAAAATTTCTCCACAACTCTCTTACCTAGTCCATCTACATTTAAAGCCTCTTTTGATACGAAATGTTTTACTCTCTCAATTGATATTTTTTCACACTCAAAACCCTCGGATGTACATCTTCTTACCGCATCCTTTTTTTTTGTTAATTTATTAAATTCTTTAATTGTTATAGAACCACATGATGGACATTTTGTTGGAAATTCGAAAATTTTAGAATCATTTTTTCTTTTTTGTAAATCAACAGCTACTACATGTGGTATAACGTCTCCAGCTCTTTCTACTTTTACAGTATCACCTATTCTTATATCTTTTCTATTTATTTCGTCCTCATTATGCAAAGTAGCATTTGAAACTAGTACACCTCCAATGTTTACAGGTTTAATTTTGGCTACAGGCGTCAAAGCCCCTGTTCTACCGACCTGTATATCAATTTTTAAAATTTCTGAAAAACTGCTATGTGCAGAAAATTTGTGTGCTATAGCCCAACGTGGTGCATTAGTTACATTTCCAAGACGAGTTTGTAAATTATAATCATTAATTTTATAAACTAATCCATCTACATCATAATCAAGATCAAACCTACTACTTTCAAAATTTTCATGATTTTTAATTAAATTGTCTACCCCCTTTATAACATCATTATATTTCGAAGTTTTAAAACCCCATTCTTTTAATTTTTTTAGAAAATCAGATTGTTTTTTTAAAGTATTATTTTCAAAATAACCAAAAGTGTAGGCAATAAAATTCAAAGGTATTTTTTTTGTATCATTGGGATTTTTTTGTCTTAATGAGCCTGAAGCGGCATTCCTAGGATTAGCAAATCTATCATTTAATTTTTTAAAATCTTTATTTTTAATGAATACTTCACCTCTTATATCTATATTTTTTGGAAAAGATGAGCTATTAATATTTTTTGGTATATCTTTTATTGTTTTTAAATTTTCGGTAATTACCTCACCCTCAATACCATCTCCTCTAGACAAACCCATAATTAATTTACCATTTTTATAAGTTAATGATGCAGATATTCCGTCAATTTTTGGTTCAACACTATATTCTATAGGATTTTTATTTTTAATATTTAAATAATTATTAATTTTTTTTTCAAAATTTAACAAGTCGTCTCTACCAAATGCATTTGACAAAGATAACATTCTTGTTCGATGTTTAGATTTTGAAAAATTCTTTGAGGGTCTAAAGCCAACTATTTTTGAAGGTGATATATTTTTTTTTTTTTAAAAAAATATGTTTTTTTTCTAAATCAGATATTTTTTTTTTTAATTTATCATATTCATTGTCATCTACAATTGGTTTACTTAAATCATAATAGTGCTTATCAAATTTTCTTAATTTTTTGATGTCTTGTAAATATGATTTAATAATTTTTTTTGTACTCATTATTTAATCAAAAAGTTGTTTAATTTTTTTTTTTAATATATTTTCTTTTTTATTTGTCTTTTTTAAACTTTTTATCTCATAATCCTGATTAAAAACTCTATAGCTTTCTTTATACCATGCACTAGAGAGGTAATTATATCCGAGCAAGCTAGCATATTTTTTTGACTCTTTTTCAAGGCCAATTATATAATAAATCTCTACTATTCTATGAAGTGATTCTTCAACAAAAATAGAGTCTGGGTAATCTTCAAGTACTTTTTTATAACGATTTAATGCAGCAATCCATTTTTTTGAGTCCATATAAAATTTCGCAATATACATCTCTTTGGAAGCTAACAAATCATTGATTAATTCTAACTTTAAATCTGCATCTAATGCAAATTCTGTTTCAGGATAATTTTCTAGTAAAAATTCAAAATGCTCTTTTGATTTCAATAGTGGTTCTATATCTTTTTTTTCATCAATAACATTTTCATAATATACTACACCAAGCAAATAATGAGCATAATCGATGTTTTCATTTTTTGGGTAAATTTTTAAAAATCTTTGAAGTTCAAATAATGAGTCATCGAAATAATTTTGAGAATAATAAGAATAAGCAGCCATCAATGCAGATCTAGGGGCCCACTCTGATTGCGGATATAACATTTCTGCTTCATTAAATTTTTTGGCAGCAAAAATTGCATCTCCATTGATTTCAAGTTCTTTTAAACCTTCTTTATAGGCATCTATCATTTGAAGATCTAAACTTTTATCTTGAATTTTAGAAACCTTTTTTTCAAGGTTTGGATTCGAGCAAGATAACAATAATAATAGTAGAATAAGGCTATATATTAAATTTCCTAATTTCATAAATTCTATTTATCAGAAAATTATAATTTTTTAAGCTATGTATTTTAAAGATTTATAACTTTTTATAGAGAATGGTATATTTTTTCCTTTTACCTCGATAATAGAATAATTTTCTTTATTACTAAAAACTTTTCTTAATATTTCATTTGTGAGTTTATGACCGCCTTGGGTGCATTTCACATTACCTATAAGTTTGTAACCTATAAGAAATAAGTCGCCGATACAGTCTAGTATTTTATGATTAACAAATTCTTTATTATTTCTTAGACCTTCTTCATTAAGAATTTTTTCGTTATTTACAACTATTGCATTATTTAAACTACCACCTTTTGCTAAATTCATTCTTTTTAGTTTTTCAACATCTTCATATAGACAGAAGGTTCTAGAATTATATATATCGAATAAATTATCCTCATAAACATTTATTTTATTTCTTTGATTTCCTATAATTTTATTATTAAATTTTATTTCAAAATCTATTGTTAAACTTAGCTTGCTAGGTTCAATAGAAATAAATTTATCACCGTCTCTGTGAACAATTTTTTTATCTATTTTTACAACTTTTATTGGCGTATCAAGATTTTTTACTCCAATTTTTTTAATTTCATCAATAAATATTTTTGATGAACCATCTAAAATTGGAATTTCAGAATTGTCGACCTCTATTAATACATTGTCAATACCAAGAATAAATAATGCAGCTAATAAATGCTCTACAGTAGAAACTTTTACTCCAAATTCATTTGAAAGAGTTGTGCAGAAATTTGCGTCTGTAACATTAAATACATCTGGAAAAATTATATTTTTTTCTTCTAAATCAATTCTTTTAAAAATTATTCCGCTATTTGATTTAGTTGGTTTTAATCTAAGGTTACAAATAGTTCCTGTATGAAGACCTATTCCACTAAACTTAATATTTTCAGCTATTGTTTTTTGGTTTAATATTGACACGGGATAACTTATAAATGTCAATTTAAATTTTTAAAAAACAACAAATATTTCAAGAAAATACAAAATTAACTAAAAAAATGGAAAATTTTTTCAAAAAGACCCAAATTTCTCCTTTTTTTTGCAACTATTTCTACCTCCTTATCATTATTGCCTAGTAAAACCTTTAATGCTTCATGGTGATAATCCTCATCATCTATTGAGTTACCTTTTCTTGATTTTATATATTCATAACACATAAACTTATTTACTGTTAAATTTATTCGACCGAATAAATCTTTAAACTCATTTATATCTTTCTTCGAATAACACAAAAATTTTAAATCTATAGAAAAATTTTGATGTTTTTTTTTAAGATCGTAATTCTCATATTTTTTATAATCATAATAAAAATTATCTATTATTATATGCATGATATGTAAATCTTTATTATTTTTCAAAATATTTTGTCTTGCATCCTCAATTAAATAAATAAGATCCTCATACTTAGAAATATTTTGATTTATTTTATTATAAATATTAAATACTATTTTTTTTGTCCTATTTAAATTTAAAATAACATTTATTTCGTAAATTTGTGAATTTATGTCTTTTTCAATTTTAAAAATAATTTCCTTAATATCATCTTCTAATTTGTTAATAAAATTTTTATTTTTATTTTTTAAATTTATCTGTGCACTATGTAATCTGTTGAAATTTTTATCAAAGGCATTAATAATTATTTTTTTTTCATTAAATTCAAAAAATAGTTCTATATTTTTATTATACATCGCTTAATACTATATTATCTAAAACTCTTAAATCTATTGAGTAATTTTTTTTATCTTCAAACTTTTTTATAAATTGCGAGGCAAGATTTAATGCATTTTCTGGACCATCTATTGGAAGTTTTATAATTATTCCATTTTTAAGTTCTAAATCCCACCTTTTACTTGGAAGAAAATAATATTTTTCAATTTGAAGATTTAATTTATCAATATTTTTTTTTAAATTGATAAAACTTTCTTTTTCAAAGTTGCCTACATAATATGGGATTGACTTATCAGTTTGAAAAAAACTATCAGAAATAATCTCTCCATATTCATTTATTAAACTTATAGCACCGCTCTGTTCAAAGTATGCAACAAATTCTGTGATTTCAAAATTAATTACTATTTTTTGGGGATATTCTTTTTTTAAAGATAAGTTTTTTATAAATTTATATTTTTGTAATTTATTTTCGATATGATCTTTTTCTAAAAGATAAATATTTTTTCCATTTATAAAATCTAACTCATTTTTAAGTAATCTATTAATTTTGTTATTTTTTCCTTCAAAAAGAACTTCACTTATATTTATAAATGAGAAATTAATTTTTAAATTTAAATTGTGAAGTGATGAAAAAAATAAAAATAAAATTAAAAAAAAAAGATACTTTGGTTTATTACCGGTTTTTTGAAGCATCAGTAATGATCCATTGAATTAAATTTGAAAAGCTTATATTATTATACTTAGCAATCTCAGGTACAAGTGAAAGCGTTGTAAGTCCTGGTTGTGTGTTAATTTCTAAAAGATAAAATTTATTTTTATAAAATCTAAAGTCACAACGTGTGATACCTTTGCAACCAATTATTTTATGTGCTTTGAGAGCAGTATCCATTAATTTTTTATATTGTTTTTTGTTTATCGGCACAGGTATTATATGTTCTGTTTTTGCTGACGTTTCATATTTGGCTTTATAATCATAAAATTTTCTTTTTGGTTTTAACTCTATTGCTCCTAATTTTTTAACACCCATTATAGCAGCTTGAATCTCTCTACCTGGAATATATTCCTCAATTAAAACCTCGTGATATTCTCTAAGTTTATTTAATTTTGAGTAAAAATTTTTTTCATTACATATATATACATTAACACTTGAGCCTTCATTAATAGGTTTAATTACAATAGGAAATTTAATTTTTTTTTTTAATTTTTTTCTTAGCTCTACTTTATCAGTTTTCTCTACAAATTTATATTTTAAGTATTTTGGAGTTAATATTTTATTTTTAATGAATATTTTTTTTGACAATTCTTTATCTATTGCTAATGCTGAAGCGGCTACTCCTGAATGAGTATAACTAAAACCCTCTTTCTCAAAAATTGATTGTATGTAACCATCTTCGCCATATTGTCCATGTAATGCATTAAAAACTACATTTGGTTTAAATTTTTTCAATTTGTTAACTAAGTTTCCGTCTGGTTCGCAAATTTCTACATCATAATTTGAGTGATTTTTCAATTCTTTAAAAACACTTTTTGCTGTTTTTTTACTAATTTCTCTTTCTTTTGAAAAACCACCAGAAACAATTAAAATTTTTTTTTTCATTTAGTCGATTATTTTTATTTCCAATTCAATATCAATATTGGTGTTATCTTTTACTTTTTTTTTCACATAATTAATTAAATTCATCATATCAATAAATTTTGCATTATTAGAATTGACAAAAAAATTACAATGTTTTTTTGAAATTTCAGCATCTCCAAACCTTGTGTCAAGTGGTACATGTTCTTTTATAAGTTGCCAGACCTTTTTATCAGTAAGACCAATTGGATTTTTAAAAGTACTTCCACCAGTTTTAATTTTTGATGGTTGAGCAGAATCTTTTTTTAATTTTAATTCATTAATTTTTTCCATAATATTGTTGTCTGATAGACTACCTTTAAAAGTTCCACTTAAAATAATTACATCATTCGGTAAGTTTGTCCCTCTATAAAAAAATTTAATATCTTTATGCAAATAAGTTCCTATGTTTCCTAAACTATCTATGGTTTGAACTGATAACAAAATATCTTTAAATTCTTTACCAAAACACCCTGAATTCATTCTTATACCCCCTCCAACGGAACCGGGTATACAAGATAAAAACTCTAAACCTTCTAATTTATTTTCACAGGCAAATTCTGAAAGCTTTTTATCCAATACTCCTCCTCCAGCAATAATTTTATCATTATTCAAAATTGAAAGATTATTGAACCTGTTGCTTAGTTTAATAATTGCTCCTTCGTACATCTTATCAGAAAAAAGTATGTTTGATCCTGCACCAAGAACAGTAAGTTTACCTCTGTTATTATAGACTTTAAGAAAATTCATCAGTTCTTTTAGACTATCAGGTTTGAAAAAAACTTTTGATTGACCACCAATATTAAACCAATTAAGATTTTTTATATTGTATTCAAAAAATAATTTTCCTTTAATTTTTTTTGAAAAATCTTCTAAATCCTTAATTATCATTTAATTTTTTTTTTAATTCTTTTATCCAGCTTGATATCGTTCCAGCACCCATTCCTATGATTATACTTTCCTCATATACTATCTGATTAATAAGTTTATTAAGATCGTTTTGATTATCTATTAAAATTACATTAACATTTGAATTATTAATTAATAACTTTGAAAATTTTTTATAATTAAATATTTGTTTAATTTTTTCTCCCGCTTTGTAAATTGGACACAAAATTACTAAATCTGCATTAATAAATGATTTTGAAAAATCTTTATAAAGAGAATTAAATCTAGATACTCTGTGAGGTTGAAATATACATATTAATTTTTTATTTAAATATACTTTTTTTACACCCTCTAAAACCTTTTTAATTTCTGTTGGATGATGAGCATAATCATCGAAAATTTGTGAATTTCTAAATTTTAATATTTTATTAAATCTTCTTTCAACACCTTTGTAATTTTTTAATCCATCATGAATTTTCAAAAAAGGTATACCAATATAGTAAGATACTGCAATTGCCGCAGTAGCATTTAGAAGATTATGAATTCCGATCAGAGGTATCGAAATATTTTTTAAAATTTTTTTTTTTTTTTATTAGGAAGTTTGACTACTAAATCAAACACCGAAAATTTTTCTCCTTGTGAAACATTGATCAATTTAAAATTAGATTTATTATTAATTCCGTATGTTAAAAAGTTTTTATTTTTTAATTTAGTTATAATTTTTTTTATATTCTCATCATCTAAACATATGAAACATTTACCAAAAGAGGGTGTTTTTTTAATAAAATTTAAAAAATGATTTTCTAAATTTCTATATGATTTATAATAATCTAAATGTTCATTATCTATATTAGTCACTATTGAATATGTGGGGGGTAAATTTAAAAAACTTCCATCTGACTCATCAGACTCAAGTATACACCAATCACTTTTACCTAAACGTGCAGAATTTGAAAGAGATTTTAATACACCACCGTTTATTACTGTTGGATCAAGTTTTGTTTCAGAAAAAATAGAAGAAATAAGAGATGTGGTGGTAGTCTTACCATGTGAACCAGAGACAACAATATTTTTCATTAATGAAACTATATGTCCTAACATCTCTCCTCGTTTAATTATTGGTAATTTTCTCTTTTTTGCCTCTTTGTATTCAGAATTATTTTTTTGAATAGCTGAGGATACTACCAACATTGTTGATTTATGAATATTTGATTTTGAATGTTCTTTAAATATTTTAATATTTTTATTTTTTAATCTTTCAGTGTTTTTATTTTGAGCAACGTCACTTCCTTGGACTTTAAAACCTAATCCTTTCATTATAATTGCTAATCCACTCATTCCAATACCACCAATGCCAACAAAATGAACTAGTTCGTTTTTTCCTAATTTAATTTTCATCAATAAGTTTTATTAATTTGTTACTTATATTATTCCAATTATTTTTATAAGAAAATTTAAGCAGATTTTTACTTTTTGTATTATAGTCTATATTATATTTTGTAATCTTTTTAAATAAATCAAGTATTTTTTTCTAAGTTTTATCATCTTGATTGTATAACCAACAACAATTGAGATCAGAAAAATACTTAGCATTAATTAATTGATGATTATCTTTTGCGTAAGGAAATGGAATGGCTATAAATGGAGTACTCATGAAACTTGTCTCCGCTAAAGCAGATGCACCACACCTTGTTATTACAATATTAGCTTTTGAATACTTTTTGGCAATATCTTGATTAAAATCAAATAATGAGTATTTAATTTCTAATCTTTTATATTGCTCTTCAAAAAAAGAGATATTTTTTCTATCCGAAATTTGTTGAACTATATTTATTTTATATTGTTTGTGTATTTTTTTAACAATTGAAATTACTAGTTTATCAAAAAAACTTGATCCCTGACTTCCTCCTAAAATTAATAAATTTAATTTTTTAGATATCATTTTTTGATTTTTATTAATTTTATAAAAATTTTTTCTCAGTAAATAATCAATTTTATAAATTCTACCTTGATAAGTAGTTGGAAAGTTAACTATGTCATCGTAATAACAGATAATTCTATCTGCAAACCTTAACATAAATTTATTTGATCTACCTATTACTTTATTTGGCTCAAATAAGAAAATTTTATTTTTATTTAAAATAGAAGCTAAACAAAATGGTAAGGACATGTACCCACCAGTTGATATTAAAATATCAATTTGATTTTTTTTCAAATATTTAAAAGCGTAAAAAATTGAAAAAACAAATTTAATTATATTTAATGGAAATTTAATTATTGAATTAGTGATATTAGGGATATCAATTAAAAATGTTTTATATTTTGTTTTGTCTATATATTTTAACCCCCTTTTATCGGTAGATATTTTTGTTTTAAATTTTTTAGATATATGATCGTAAATCGTAAGTGCAGGAATTACATGTCCTCCTGATCCTCCTGTTGATATTAAAACATTTTTCATTAAATACTTATTTCTCTCTTAGTAAAATTTAATATTAGACCACATAATAGAGATGTTCCTATAATTGATGAACCACCATAACTTAAAAAAGGTAGTGTCATACCCGTAGTTGGGATCATTCTAATATTAACACCAATATGTATAAACGCTTGTATAAGAATGATTGAAATACATCCTACAAGAATTAATTTTGAAAGGTTGTTTTTTATTTCTGATATTTTTTTTAAAACTCTCAATGCTAAAATTAAATATAATAGCATTATTAAAATTACTATAATTATTCCAAACTCCTCTGAAATAACCGACACAATATAATCATTGTGGGCTTCTGGAATTCTGCTATTTAATTTACCCTCCCCAATTCCTTTTCCAAAGAAACCTCCATTAATGATAGCTTCAGACGCTTTCTCGGATTGATAGTTATTTCCATTTGTGGGATTTAAAAATGCCAATAGTCTAATTTTAATATAAGCAAACTTTTCTACAAATAAGATTAGATAAGTTAAAATAAATCCTGAAATTATAAAAAAACTAAAAAAAATTATTAAATTAATTCCCGATACAAATATCAAAGATAACCAAGTTAAAAAAATTAAAATAGTTTGTCCAATATCCGGTTGTCCAATAAGTAATAATATTATTGGTAAAAGTAATATGAAAGTTAAAAAATATTTAAAAATTATGCTCAAATTTTTGAGGTTACATAAGACTAGAGACAACATAATTATTAAAAAAGGCTTAAGAAGTTCAACTGGTTGGAATCTTGGTAAAAAGCCAAAATCTATCCATCTTTTAGAGCCTTTTACTTCAGTACCTAATAATGGAACCAGTATCAAAGTTAATAAAGTAATAATAAAAAAGATAATACTAAATCTAATTATTTTAGAACTTTTGAAAAATGAAATAGCAATAATTGTAATAAAACCAAAAGCTACAAATATTAAATGCTTTAAAAAAAAGTAATAAGAATTTGTATTAAGTTTATCTGATGCAATTAAAGATGTAGATACCAATGAAAAAAATAAACCCAAAAAAAATAAAATTGTAAATAAAAATAAAATTACTTTATCAAGATTTCGCCACCAATTAAAATACAAATTATATAATGGTGTTCTATCTAACATAAATTTTATTATTATTTTTATATTTATTTATAATTTTATTAAAATATTTTCCTCTATCTTCAAAGTTTTGAAATTGATCAAAAGATGCTGCGGATGGACTAAATAAGATTAATTTTTGTTTATTATTTATTTTATTTTTTTTTATATCTAAAAAAATTTGATTGATACAGTTTTTTAATTCATCAAATAATTTAAATTTTATTCTTCCTATAAAATTTTTTTTGAAGAAAGTTTTATTATTACCAAAAACATAAGCTGAGATATTATTAAAATATTTTTTTTCAATAATGAACTTATCTCCCTGTTTTGGTTGGCCTCCTACAATCCAATAAATATTTTTGTGAGATTTTAATAAGTTTACAGTTGAAGAAAAACTAGTGGATTTGGAGTCATTTATTATAATTAGTTTTTTTCTTTTTAAAACAATTTCTTGACGATACTTTAATTGTTTAAAAGAATTTACAACATTATATATATCATTTATATTTATTTTAAGTTTATTACAAATTGAAAATACAAATGCCAAATTTTTTTGATTGTTTAAACTCTTGAAATAAAGATTTTTTATTTTTTTATTTATAAATTTATTTAAATGTGTATCTACTTTAATAACTTTAAGATTTCTATTTGTAATATATTTCAAGAATTTTTTATTATTTTCACAAAAACTTAATGTTTTTTTTTTTTGACTGTTTAATAATTTAAATTTAGTTTTTGCATAATTTACAAAATTACCATGTCTTTCAAGATGATCAGGACTAATATTTAAAATTACACCATATTTTGCTTTAAAAAACTTACTATACTCAATTTGATATGAAGACACCTCAATAACAAAAATTGTTTTTTTATTAATTTTTTTTTCGTAAAGTGGAGGTTTACCAATATTACCGACCAAACGAACATCTTTTTTTGTTTTTTTTAGTATATCGTATAACAACTTGCATACGGTTGATTTGCCGTTAGTTCCTGTTACTGTAATGTTGAAGTTGTTTTGATTTTCTAAATAAAAAATATCAAGCTCTGTTATTATAATTTTACTATTTTTGCTAAGGTAATTTTTTAATTGACAATTTCTAATATTAATACCAGGACTTATTACAACAAAATCAAATTTTAGTTTATTAATATTATTTTTAATTATAGAGAACCTTTTGAACTTTTTACTTATTCTATTTTTATTATCATCATAAACTTTAACAATATTATTATTCTTTAAATAGTTAAAAGATGATATTCCAGACTTTCCAAGACCATAAATTAGAATTTTTTTATTTTTAAATCGTTTTTTTGATAATCCCATTATCTTAATTTAAGTGTTGCTAAACCAATCATTGCAAGAATAATTGAGATTATCCAAAACCTTATAACGACCGTAGATTCAGGCCAGCCTTTCTTCTCAAAATGATGATGAATTGGGGCCATTTTAAAAATTCTTTTTCCTGTTAACTTAAAAGAAATCACTTGAACAATAACAGATACAGCTTCTAAAACAAATAAACCGCCTGTAATTGCTAAGACAATTTCATGTTTAGTTAAAATCCCTATACCACCAAGAGAGCTGCCTAAAGCTAAAGATCCAGTGTCTCCCATAAAAATTTTAGCAGGTGGAGCGTTAAACCAAAGAAAACCTAAACAGGCTCCAATAATTGATCCACAAAAAATAGTTATCTCACCTACACCTTTTATATATGGGATTTGCAGGTATTCAGAAAATACAATATTTCCAGTAACATAACTTATAAATGCAAAACATGCTGCAACTAACATTACAGGTACTGTAGCTAATCCATCTAAACCATCTGTTAAATTAACGGCATTTGATGATCCAACTATAATAAATATATAAAATGGAATAAAAAACCATCCAATATTAATTATTAAATTCTTGAAAAATGGAATGTACAATTTATTTATCTCAGGGGAGCTAATAAAATAAACTAATATAAAAATACTTATCAAAGCAAGGAAAATTTGGATAATTAATTTAATTTTAAAAGATATTCCATCTGAATTATTATTTTTAATTTTTTTAATATCGTCTAATGCTCCTAATAATCCAAATGATCCTACTATAAAAATTAAGAACCAGATATTTGGATTTTTTAAATCACTCCAAAGTAATACTCCTGAGAATAAGCCTATCAATATTGCTATTCCACCCATGGTTGGTGTTCCTATTTTTTTTATTATGTGTCCTTCTGGGCCATCCTTTCTAATTGGATTATGTATTTGTTTTTGGGAAAAAACTCGAATAAATGGATTTGTTATTAAGAAAACAACTATCATAGCTGTAAACATAGCTAGGCCAGTTCTTACAGTAAGGTACTTAAAAACATTTAAAAAAGAGTAGTTTTCTACAAAACTTAATAACAAACTATATAACATAAGAAATCTTTCTCTTCATACTTTCAATAAAGGCATTAAGTCCGGTTCCGTTAGATCCTTTTATCAATAAGTAATCTCTATTGTTTATTTCATTTTTCATAAGATTTTCAATCTCTTTTACATCTCGTAATATTTTTCCTCTTTTTTCAGTCTTTATTTTATTAAATGTGTTTTTTATAAAATTACCGAAAATATGTACTTTACTTATATCAGATCTATTTATTTCTTTTGCTAATTGGACATGAAGTTTTTTAGAAAACTTTCCTAACTCAAGCATATCTCCAAATAAAGCATGTTTTTTACTTTTTTTAATTTTAAGATTATTGAATTTTTTAATAGCTAAATTTAAAGAAAGTGGATTTGAATTATATGTTTCATCTATGATGTTTATATTTTTATTATTTATTTTAAAAATTAAATTATTTCCACGCCCTTTTGGTATTTCATAATTGTAAAAAAAATTCTCTGGGATATTTTTATTATCTGAAATTACAAATATAATTCCAATAGCAGCGAGGATATTTGGTAAATAAACTAAATTAGCAGTTTTTATTTTGAATTTTTTTTCATTCCCAAATATCTTAACTTTAATAAAACAATAATTATTAAATCTTTTTATTTCAGACAATTGAATATCGGATTTTAAATATTCACTAAAAGAAAAGACATTTAAAAGGTATTTCTCAGCTTTTTTTTTTAAGAGATTATAAAATTTACCGTCTTTATTTAAAAATATTACACCATTTTTTTCTGCATTATCAATTATTTCTGCCTTTGCAAGTGCAATTCCTTTTAAGTTTTTAAAGTTCTTGATATGCGCATATGAGATATTTGTAATCACAATAATATTTGGAGATACCAATTTTGAGAGTTTCTTAATTTCTCCTTTCCTATCCATACCAATTTCAAATACCCCGTAAATATTTTTCTGCCTAATATTTGCTAAAGAATAAGGAACTCCAAACTTATTATTAAAAGATTTTTTTGAAAAAGTCGTAGATCCATATTTTTTTAAAGATTGACCTACAAGATTTTTTAAAGAAGTTTTACCCGCACTACCCGTAATACCAACTGATAAAATATTTGAACTTTTTCTTATTTTTTGAGAAATTTCATTAAAAACTTTTAAACTATTTTTAACTTTAATAAGTTTTTTATTTTGATTTTTTTTTTTATCTACAATAGCAAAATGTGCTCCTTTTTTTAAAGACTCTAAAGCATAATTATTTCCATTTAGTTTTTTTCCTTTAATACCAAAAAAAATATCCTTTGAGTTTGTATCTTTTGAATTCATGATGATATTATTAATTTTGGTAGATTTATTTAGTTTGACATTTTTAATATGTTCATTGAATAAATTGACTTTCCAGTCTTTGGATATACTTGAATTTTTTTTCTTAATACTTTTAAGAATTTCTTCTTTATCAGAAAAAAAATATTTTTTTTTATACTCTTGAGTATTTTCATGTCCTTTACCTGCAATTATTAAAATTTCTCCAGATTTTAGTAAATTAATTGATTGATTAATTGCATTTATTCTAGATGGAATTTCACTTAACTTTTTTTTATTTATATATTTTTTTATATGTTTTCTTATTATAGAGGGGTTTTCATTTCTTGGATTATCATCAGTTAAATAAATTTTATTACAATACCTGTTTGCAATTCGACCCATCAAAGATCTTTTTTTTTTATCTCTATCCCCACCACATCCAAAAACAATTTTAATGTTTTCTAAATTAAAATGATTTTTAATATTTAAAATAGTTGATTTTAATGCTTCTGGTGTATGTGCATAATCTAAAAAAACTTTTGATTGATTGTTTATCTTTCCTATTTCTTCCAAACGGCCACTTACAGAGCAAATTCTTTGAATATTTTTAATTATTTTATCAAGTGGTATGAATTCGCTTGCTGCAGCAACTGCCATAAGTAAATTTTTTACCTGAAATCTACCTATTAAACTTGTTGTAAAATAATGGATTTTATTCTTAAATTTAAATACAACAAATTGTTTACTTCTTAAATTAACAATATTTTTAATTATTAAATCAGAATTTTTAAATCCTACTCCAATAGCTCTTAATTTTTTTTTTTTTATTATTTTAATTACTTTCTTTGATACATCTGTATCACTATCGTAAATTGCTAATCCTTTTTGTTTCATTAATTTATTAAATAAAATCATTTTGGAATTAAAATAATTTTTATAATTTTTATGATAATCAAGGTGATCTCTAGATAAATTAGTGAAAATACCAATTGAAAATTTTAAGTTATCTAATCTTCCTTGATCTAATCCATGCGAAGATGCTTCTAAAATAATTTTTTTTATTTTATTTTTTTTTAAATTTAAAAGTTTTTGGTTTAATGTTATTGGATCTACAGTTGTATTTTCTAATTTGTTTATTTTTTTACCATAATCAACTCCTAGAGTACCAATAGATGCTGATTTTATTTTGCAAATATTTAAAATTTGCATGTAAAAATTTGCAATTGAGGATTTGCCATTTGTTCCAGTTACAGCTGCAAAATCAAAATAAGTGTTATCGTTTAATTTAGATAATGTTTGTAGTAATTGTTTTTTAGGATTAATACTATATATATATAAAACTTTATCCTTAAAACCTGTAAATTTAGAATTAGACACAATTGTCTTTGCCCCATTATTTATAGCATCATTAATAAATCTACTTCCATCAAATTTCGTCCCCTTAATTGAAAAAAAAATATCACCTTTTTGGCATCTCCTACTATCTAAATTAATGTTTTTAAAACTATGTTCAGAGTATTTTTTTTTTAGATTTTTAAATATTTTTTTAATTTTCATTTTTAAAGAATGTTAATATTTTGTGGCTAGAATTGGTCCAATTTTTTCAATAATTTTTCCCGCAACCTCAACTGAGGTCCAACCAGCTGTATTTCTGCTATTTCCTTTATATTTAAAATTACTTCCATCTTTATACTCGTAAATATATTCTTTGTTAGGCTTAGGTTCGTCTAGAAGTATTATTAAAACAAACTTTGGTTTAGATGAGGGAAAAATAGATACGAATGTATTTACTTTTTCTTTTGTATAATCTCCATTTAAAACTTTCTGAGCAGTTCCAGTCTTTCCACCAACCTCATAACCAGAAATATTTGCAAAACCAGCTGTTCCCTCTTTTGAGGATACTACTTTCCTTAAAATTAAATTTAATTGTTCAGAAACTTTTTTATCTAAAATACGTTTTTTTTTTTCTTTATTTTCTTTCTTTTTAATAAGTGTAGGTTCAATATCTGTACCCCCATTTGAAATTATTGCATATGCTTTAGCAAGATTAATTAGTGTTGTTGTAATACCATGGCCAAATGAAGTAGTTGCTAATTTACACTTTCCCCAAGTTAAGCTTCCTGGATCTCCAACCTCTTGAATATCAAAATCTAACTTATTTAACAGACCAAGTTTTATCAAAAAATTTTTAAATTTGTCTATGCCAAGTTTTTGAGCAATTCTTACAGATCCAATATTTCCAGATCTAATTAATATCTCCTGAGCTGTTAAATTAGATGGAATATCATCATCGTACTCAGATATTGGATTTCCTGCACACCAAATTTTTTTTTCGAGGTTTTCAAATTGGGTATCTATATTTAATATTTTCTCCTGCAATGCTGCTGCTAAAGTGAATGTTTTAAATACTGATCCAAATTCATAAACTCCTTTAGTTGCTCTATTAATAAAGTTTAAATCTGATATTTCCTGTCTTTTATTTAGATCAAAATCAGGCAAAGAAACCATGGATAAAATTTCACCGGTATGAATATCCATTAAAACAGATGAACTCCCTTTAAAATTAAAGATATCCTCAAAATATATTAATTCTTGTCTAATTAAATGTTGAATGTTTGTGTCAACTGTTAAAATTAATTGATCCTCTGATGATCTTAATTCATAGTCATATGATCTTTCAATACCAGATATTCCATTATTATTATCATCTATTTGGCCTAATACATGACTAAACAAACTACTTTGCGGATAAATTCTTGTTATTTTTGTTTCTTCTCTAAAAGATTTATCGCCTAATAAAAAAATTTTTTCATAATTAATTGGATTAATTTTCTTCTCTAAATAAAAAAACTTTTGTCCATTTAATTTTTTTTTTATCTTTTCAAAGTTCTTATTAGGAAATATTATTTTTAGATTAAGCAATAATTTTTCTTTATTAATTACATTCTTTGGATCGATTCCAATATTGGTAGTTAAAATACTTTTTGCTAGTATCTGTCCGTTTCTATCAATTATGTCTGACCTAAAATTTTCTTTTATTATGGGCTTAATATTGTCATCTACTTGAATCGAACCAAAATAAAGCACTTTTAAAGAAAAAATAATAAAAATTAAAAAAAATAAAAATAAAATAAATGAAGATCTATTGAAAGAAAAGTTTATTTGTGATCTAGATTTATTTAAATTAAACTCTTGATAAGAGTCCTCAATAACAATTTTTTTGTTATTCTTCATTGATTTGAATTTGATTTATAATATTTTTGTTTGGATCAATCATTATTTTTCCAAATTTTTTTATATCTTTGTTAATAAATATATCTTTAAAATATTTCTCACCCAACTTATTTAGTCTACTAGGAGATGACAAATAGTTATATTCTAATTGAATTAAATCATATTTATTTCTTAATAACCTTATATTTTCATCTAATTGAAAAATTTCTTTATCTAATTTTTTTGTAGAATTTTTTGTGACAGTAGTTGATAAAATCAATAAAAATATAAGGAATAAAATAATTAGTCTTATCATAATTTTTTAGATAAATTCTCAATTTCAATTAAATAATTAAACTTATTTTTGAAACTTATAAAATCGGAGTTAGTGCCAACTTTTACTGCACAACGCAACTTAGCTGAACGTGATGGAGGATTTGCTTTAATTTCATCTTGGCCTGGAATTATTGGCTTTTTATTTAATATTTTAAATTTATTTTCATTTTTTTTAGCTTCTGGATAATATCTAGATAAATTTTTGTGTTGTGAAAATTCCTTAAAGAAAAATTTCACTATTTTGTCCTCTATAGAATGAAATGAAATTACTGCAATTATTCCTCCTTTAGGTAATAAATTGTAGGCATTTATTAAACCATTTATAAGTTGAGAGATTTCCTCATTAACAAAAATTCTTATGGATTGGAAAACTTTTGTAGCATTATTTATTTTCCCAAAATTTTTTTTTTTGGTTGAATTAATAATTTTTATCAAATCTTCAGTTTTAATATTTTTAATTTTTCTTTGGAAGGTTATTCTTTTTGCTATAGGTTTACAAAATTTTTCGTCTCCAAAATATTTGAAAATTTTCCATAAATCTTCGTATGGTAATTCATTTATTACTTGATGAGCAGAAAAATTATTTAGTCCCATTTGCATATTTAATTTCCCAGTACTTTTAAATGAAATACCCTTAGATAAATTATTGATTTGATCTAATGAGTAACCAAGATCAAATATAACACCTTTGAGTTTATTTTTTTGAAATTTTATTTCATTTAAATTAGCAAATTTTATGTTGTGAAAATTAAATCTTTTATTAAATTTTTTTTTAAAAAATAGTGCTTTTTTTTTGCAATCTTCGTCGCGATCTATTGCTAAAATATTATTTCCTTTATGCTCTAGAATTTTTTTAGAATACCCGCCATTACCAAAAGTACAATCGATAAAAGTGCCATCATAATGAGGGGAAATAATATTTACTAATTCATTTAGTAATACCGGAAAATGTTCTTTTTCCGAATTTATGATGGCACTCATTTATTTTCTTGAAGAGCATTAATTTTTCTGTCTTCTCAAAAATGCTGGAATTTCTAGCTCATCCTCCTCTTCTTTTTTTTCATTGCTAGAATTGAATGAGGTAAACTCTTGATCGCTATTATTATCTTCGTCACTGTCAAATAGTTCTGGAGTTGTTTCTTCGTCTAAAACAAAATTTTCTAAACCATTTGAAGAAGAAATGGTATCATGATGGTCTTTTTTAGTATCCTCTAGTGTATTTTCTGTAACCTCATTTTGATTGTTAAGTATCTCTTCATTATATTGATTATTTATATCCCTAATACTTTCTTCTTTGATAGATGTATCTATCATTACCTCGTTCTCTAATTTTAACGCATTAGCTCCGTTTGTTGCAGTATTAACGTTGTTTTCATTAAAATTAAATGAAGTTGCATTACTAGGGTTTGTGAAATCGGAATATCCAGTATTTCTATTTTGAATTCGATGAACCATATTTATAACAGATTTTGCTTCAGGCTGTTGACCATCTAAAGCTGTCGCAACAATAGATACCCTCATTTTACCTTCAAGTTTCTCATCTGTAATTGCACCAATTATTAATTCAGCTTCTTGGTCTACTTCTGATCTAACTTTGTTTACAGCATCATCTACCTCAAATAATTTTAAATCTTTTCCACCCGTGATATTAACTAACAAACCTTTTGCGCCTTTAAGAGTATAATCATCAATTAATGGATTTGTTATTGCCATTTCAGCAGCTTTTAAAGCCCTTCCTTCACCTTCAGACTCCCCAGTACCCATCATTGCTTTACCCATAGAACTCATAACTGTTTCTACATCTGCAAAATCTAAATTTATTAACCCTGGTCTTACCATTAGATCTGTTATGCTTTGAACTCCATGAAGCAAAACATCATTTGATAAAGCAAAAGACTCCTCAAAAGTTGTCTGGTCACTTGCGATTTTAAATAAATTTTGGTTTGGAACTACTATTATAGTATCGACATGTTTTCTTAATTCCTCTAAACCTTGTTGGGCTCTTCTCATTCTAGATGGTCCTTCATATAAAAATGGAAGTGTAACTACTCCGACAGTTAAAATATTTAATTCTTTAGCTGCTCTTGCAATTACATGCGCAGATCCCGTTCCTGTTCCTCCGCCCATTCCTGCAGTTATGAATACCATATTTGCACCTTGTAAAAGATTTACAATTTCATTCAATGACTCATCGGCTGCTGCTTGACCTATATCAATTTTAGCTCCTGCACCTAAACCTTTTGTTAAATTAAGCCCAATTTGAATTTTTGCTTTTGCTCTACTTTCTTTTAAATCTTGAGCATCAGTGTTAACTGCAACAAACTCTACTCCTTGCAAACCTGAATCGATCATTCCATTAATCGCATTTCCTCCTGCTCCACCTACTCCAAGAACGAGTATTCTTGGTTTCAGTTCTCTAATATCTGGTGTTTTAAAATTTATTGTCATTTATCCCCTCTCCATTTTTTATTAATTTATAGTTTTTTTCTAACTTATCGAA
>MDTA01012952.1_pt1 | contig 23420 bp, 20 predicted proteins | sample 811151 | NCBI WGS metagenome assembly MDTA01 (sample SAMN05326648, study PRJNA326480) | marine metagenome | isolation source: seawater | place: Indian Ocean: South | collected 2010
AGTTTTGATAATGCATGATTTCTATCCTCATTAGATTTTGAGAGTATCATTTGCCTTACCGATAAAATTCTATCTTCATCAAAAAACATGTGTTCAGTTCTGCATAGTCCTATTCCTTCAGCTCCAAAATCTCTTGCCGTTTTACTGTCTTGTTCAGTTTCTGCATTTGTCCTGATTTTTAATTTTCTAAATTCGTCAGCCCATTTCATTATTGTAGAAAAGTATCCTGAAATTTCAGGCTTAACAGTTGGAACTAGACCTTTCATTACTTTACCGCTTCCTCCATCAATTGTTATAACTTCTCCTTCTTTTATAGTTTCGTTGCCTGCTCTAAATTGTTTATTCTCATAATCAATAGTAATTTCGCTCGACCCAGAAACACATGGTCTTCCCATGCCTCTAGCAACGACCGCAGCGTGACTTGTCATTCCTCCTCGAGCTGTTAAAATTCCTCTAGCCGCATGCATGCCATGAATATCTTCAGGGGAAGTTTCAAGCCTAACTAATATGGTATCTTGCATCATTCCATTTAGTTTCTCAGCTTCGTCTGCTGTAAAAACAACTTTTCCGCTAGCAGCACCTGGCGACGCTGGCAAACCAGAAGCTATGACCGTTTTTTTTACTTTATCATCCAAAGTTGGATGAAGTAATGTGTCAAGCGTATTTGGGTTAATTCTTAAAATTGCTTCTTTTTTAGAAATAAGTTTTTCTTTCACCATGTCTACAGCAATCTTTATGGCAGCTTTTGCTGTGCGTTTACCTGCTCTTGTTTGTAGCATCCATAGTTTATTATTTTCAACTGTAAATTCGATATCTTGCATTTCCCTATAGTGTCTTTCTAATTTAACAAATACTTGAGCAAGTTTTTTGTAAACTTGTGGCATTACTTCTTCCATTGAAAGTTCTTTTGCTCCAGCATTTTCTTTTGCTTTTTTAGTTATGTGTTGAGGTGTTCTTGTTCCTGCTACAACATCCTCTCCTTGGGCGTTAATTAAAAACTCACCAAAGAAGGCTTTCTCGCCTGTAGAAGGATTTCTTGTAAATGCGACTCCCGTTGAACAATCAGATCCCATGTTGCCAAATACCATTGCTTGAATATTAACAGCTGTGCCCCAATGGTCAGGTATCTGATTTAATTTACGATAAGTTTTTGCTCTTTGACTATTCCAAGATAAAAATACTGAATTTATAGCTCCTAAAAGCTGTTGCTTAACATCTTGTGGAAATTCTATTTTTTTTTCCTTTTTTACTAATTCTTTAAAATTTTTAATTAAACCATCCCAATCTTTCTCATCAAGATCTGTATCCAATAGGACACCCTTTGTTAATTTGTAGTTATCAATTAACTCTTCAAATAAATGGGCTTCGACATTTAAAACAACGCTACTATACATTTGTATGAATCGTCTGTAGCTATCTTTTGCAAACCTTCCATTTGATGTCTGATTTTTTAAAGCTATGACTGTTTTATCATTTAAACCTAAGTTTAAAATAGTGTCCATCATCCCAGGCATAGAAATTCTTGCGCCAGACCTAACAGATACCAGTAATGGTTTTTTTAAATTACCAAATTTTTTTTTAGTATTTTTTTCAATTTTAATTAATTCTTTTTCAATATTTTTAATTATATTTTTTGGTAATTTTTTTTTGTTTTTATAGAATATATCACAAACTTCGGTTGAAATAGTAAATCCTGGAGGAACTGGTAAACCCAATCTCCCCATCTCTCCAAGATTAGCTCCTTTTCCTCCAAGAATGTTTTTCTTGTTTTTTAGTTTTGATATTTTTTTATCATTGAAACTGAAAATTAATTGCTTCATTAAATACCCTCAAGCTTTGAAAAATTCACAAAATTATTAAATGTATTGCAAAACATTTTTAGTAATTCAAGTCGATTATTTTTAATATCATTATTATCGTCATTTACCACAACATTATCAAAAAAACTGTCAGTAAGAGGTTTTATTTCTGCCAGATTTATTAGCAAATCTTCATAGTTCTTGCTTTCCTCTCTGGTTGTAAATGCTTTTTGTATCTCGTTTATCTTGGTATAAAGATTTTCTTCTTCTTTTTTTCTGAACAGAACTGCATCTGGCCTACCCTCAATTTTTTTTCCTTCTTTTTCAATAATATTAAAAGCTCTTCTGTAAGAGCTCAAAGCATTTTTACCTACATCTTTGTCAATATATCTATTAATTAGTTGATTTTTTTTATATAAATCAAAAAAATTATCTCCAACATGTGAGCTTAAAGAAGCTTCTATAATGTCTGGTTTAATTTTTTTTTCTTTTAGAATATTTTTCATTCTTTCTTTTAAAAAAACGAGAACTTCTTTTTCTGTGTTTGCATTTAAAGGTTGTACACCTTGATCTTTAAACAAATTAATATCGTAATTTATTAAATCTTTAATTTTAAGTGTCAGTTTGTTTTCAATTAGTATTCTTAATAGACCTATGGCAGATCTACGTAAAGCAAATGGATCTTTAGAGCTAGATGGCTTTTCATTAATCAAAAAAAATCCAACTAAGCTATCTATTTTATCTGAGATAGCAATGGATATACTAATTGGTTTTTTTGGTATCGATGAGTCATTTCCAATCGGCAAATAATGATCGCTTATGGCATTAGCAACATCGTCTTCAAATCCTTGGGCTAAAGCAAAATATCTTCCCATAACTCCTTGAAGTTCTGGGTATTCTCCAACCAAATCTGAGGTTAGGTCTGACTTCGAAATAGAAGCTGCAATTTCAACTTTCTCTTTATTGATATTTAGATCGTCTGAGATTAGTCCTGCAAGTTTTCTCATTCTTTGAGTTTTGTCAAAAATTGTTCCTATTTTGTCGTAAAATTTAATATTTTTTAATTTTCCTATCTGCTTAATAAGATTTCTTGATTTATCTTTATCCCAAAAAAACTTTGCATCTGCTAGCCTTGCTTCAACAACTCTTTTATTGCCTAGTTTTATTAAATTTTTGTTGTCTGGTTTGTTTGAAACAACAAGAAAAAAATTTGTTAGATCATTTGTTTTTTTATCAAATAATGGGAAATACTTTTGATGAACCTCTAAAGTAGAAACAATTATTTCTTTAGGTAATCGTAAGTATTCCTTATTAAAGTTGATTAATAAAATATTTGGATTATCAACAATATTGAGTACCTCCTCGATAAGTTTTGGATTGACGCTTAATTTATAATTATTTTTTTTAGAAATTTGATCAAATTTCGTGATAATCATTTCTTCTCTTTCTTTATGATTAAAAAAAATTTTATTTAATTTCATTAGTGATTTATAGTTTTGAAAAGATTTAATTTTAACTTGTTTTTCCTCGAAATTTTTTTCAATCACCGTGTAATCATTACTTTTTAAATGACTAAAATTAAAATTTAAAATTTTTCCTCCAAAAATTGAAAAAATTGATCTTAATGGTCTACCCCACACTAATTCATTGTCTCCCCATCTCATTGATTTTTTCCACATTATAGAACTAAGAATTTTAGGTAAATTTATTGAAAAAATATTTTCTAAATATTTCTCTTCTGATTTTTTTTTAATGAAATAAAAGTTTCCTTTATCAGTTTTTTTTTTAAATACTTCGCTTCTAGTTACGTCATGCGATTTGATGAAGCTTTCTAAAATTTCCTCTGAGACTTCAATCTTTGGTCCTCTTATTTCAATTTCAGGAATTATAATCTTTTTCGGTAGATTAGATATATGCACAACTATTCTGGTAGGACTCGAATAAGTTTCGAAATTTTTATATTTGATTTTATTTTCATCTAAAAGTTTTCTAAGATTTCCAGATAAATTATTTCGGGCATTAGTTTGTAATTTAGGTGGAATTTCTTCTGAATATAACTCTAATAAAAACTCTTCCATAAATTAGCTTTGCGACTTTAACCAACAAGCACCTGATCCTTTTGCTAGTTCTCTTATTCTATTTATATAGCCTGTTCTCTCGGCAACACCGATTACACCTCTGGAGTCTAATAAATTAAAAATATGACTTGCTTTTAAACATTGATCATAAGCTGGTAAGGCAAGATTTTGATTTAGAAGTTCTAGACATTCTTTTTCTGCTAAATCAAATTTTTTTAGTAAAGCATCTGTATTTGCAAATTCAAAATTATATGCAGAAAATTCTTTCTCCGATTGGAAAAAAACATCCTTATATTTTACTCCATCATTATTCCAGTCCAAATCGAATACATTATTTTTCTTTTGAACAAACATGCAAAGTCTTTCAAGGCCGTATGTAAGTTCGACCGGAACTGATTTACACTCTAAGCCTGTCATCTGTTGAAAATAAGTAAACTGAGTAATTTCCATTCCATCACACCAAACTTCCCATCCTAGCCCGGCAGCTCCCAATGTGGGGCTTTCCCAGTCATCCTCAACAAATCTGATATCATGATTATCCACGTCAATTCCTATAGAAGCTAAACTCTTCAAATATATTTGTTTAATATTTTTTGGTGAAGGTTTGATAATTACTTGAAATTGGTAGTAATGTTGTAAACGATTTGGATTTTCTCCATACCTTCCGTCTGTTGGTCTTCTAGATGGCTGAACATATGCTGCCTTCCATGGTTTTGTCCCTAAAGATCTTAAAGTTGTAGCTGGATGAAAAGTTCCTGCGCCAACTTCGATATCGTATGGTTGAAGAATAATGCATCCAAATTTACTCCAAAATTTTTGAAGATTCATGATTATCTCTTGAAAAGATAAAACTTTTTTAATTTGCTTTGAAATTTTTTTTTTAGGCATTTATAAACCAAATCGTTGCCACAAAGCTCTTTGTTCGATCGCATTAAAAATATTTTCTATCTTTTCATCTACAGACGATGATAGTTTCTTTGCAATAAATCCTTTTGGTTTTTCAAACTTTTTAATTATTGCCTTATCTCCAAATTTTTCTTTTAAAACTTGGTCTGCATTTCCAATGCCATCGATAAGGCCTAATTTTAGAGCAACTGATCCAGCCCAAAACTCTCCTGTAAAAATATTATTCTTTTCTGGCTCCTTAAGTTTAGCGCCTCTACTCTCTTTTACGATTTTAATAAAATCAGCATGTAAATCTAATTGTATTTTTTTCAATCTCTCGACATCTTCTTGTTTTTCATCCATAAACGGGTCTAAGGTGCTTTTATTTTTACCTGCGGTATAAACTCTCCTTTGAACACCAATTTTTTTTATCAGTTCTTTAAAACCAAACGAAGCAGATATTACCCCGATAGAACCTATTATCGAACTTGAATTAGCGTAAATTTCATCTCCAGCACAAGCTATGAAATAACCTCCTGAAGCTGCAACATCTTCAGCAAAAACAATAACATGTTTATTATTTTTTTTGGCCAATTGTCTAATATAGCTGTAAATTAAATGAGATTGCACAGGTGATCCCCCTGGCGAATTTATTGAGATAGCCACTGTTTTTGCTTTTTTGATAGAAAATGCTTTTTTTAAAATATCTTGTTGATTTGCCAAGTCCATACCTTGTTTGAATCTACCAGCTGAACCAATTATTCCGGTAAGTCTTACGTGTGGAATAATGATTTTTTTATTAAAAATTGAAAACATATTTTATTGGATACTAATATATTCTTATATCAGTAACAGAAATAAATTTTAAATAATTATTTCGCTACTTACAGTTGAATTATAGGTGCGTCACAAAAGATAAAATAAAGAATTTATTAATGGTAAAATCACTTGTAAGAAACAGAAATGGGATCAGTAATACCTTTAAAAAAATCAGCCAACTCAGCTTATTTAGAGCTAAAAAATTTAGTTGGAAAAAAACTCAACGAAGTTGAAACACTTGTTGAATTCAAACTAAAAAGTAACGTAAATTTAATAGAAAAAATGACACATCACCACCTCGACTCTGGTGGTAAAAGACTAAGAGCTTTACTAACACTCGGATCATCAAAACTGTCAGGTTATGAGCTTGGTAAAAGAGATATTAATTTAGCTGCATGTGTAGAGCTCATACATGCCGCAACTTTATTACATGACGATGTAATAGATGAAAGCGATTTAAGAAGAGGACTTAAAACAACAAATTCAATTTGGGGTAATCAATCATCAATTTTGGTAGGAGATTATCTTTTAAGCAGATGTTTTGAAATGATGGTGGAGGACGGGGATCTAGAAATTTTAAAACTATTATCTTCTACATCGTCTAAAATTGCACAAGGTGAAGTGTTACAACTCCAACATAGAGGTGAAGCTGATTTACTTGAAGAAACTTATATAGAAATTATAAACTTGAAAACAGCAGCGCTTTTTTCTGCAGCAACAAGAACTGGCGCGTGTATTGCAGGCTCGAATGATAAAGAAAAAAAAGCTTTAGAGTCCTATGGTAGAAATTTAGGTTTAGCATTCCAAATAGCTGATGATGCGCTGGATTATTTTGCAAAAGAATTGGTATTTGGTAAGGAAGTTGGAAAGGATTTTTTTGAAGGAAAAACAACTCTACCTTTAATAATAGTTTTTCAGAATGGAAATGACGAAGAAAGGGAGTTTCTTTTGGAAATTATGAAAAAAGATAAAAGACATGATGATGATTTTAGTGAAATATTAGCTTTGATTAATAAATACAAAGCAGTTGAAGAAAGTTTTAAAAGAGCCGAATATTTTGTAAATGTTTCAAGAGACGCCTTGGGCATCTTTGAGGATAGTAAAGAAAAAAAAATATTACAAAACCTCTCGAGTTTTAGTTTAAAAAGAAATTTTTAAGGATATAAAACTTCTTTTACCCACGTATTATTATTTTTTTTATAATTTAGTCTTTCGTGAATTCTACCTTCTACTTCTACCCAAAATTCAATCTCATTGGGCAAAATTCTCCAACCTGACCAATGCGGCGGTCTAGGTACCGACTCATGATTTGGATATTTTTTTTCAAATTCTTTAATTTTTAAAATAAAAGTTTCTCTTTTTTGCATTACCTCTGATTGTGATGAGGCCCATGCTCCAATTTTATTTTTATAAGGTCTAGAATTAAAATAATCATCAGCTTCCTTGTCTGAAACTTGTTCAACTAGACCTGATACTCTTACCTGGCGCCTCAAGCTCTTCCAATGAAAACACATTGAAGCACGACTGTTATTTTTAAGATCCCGTCCTTTTTTACTGTTAAAATTAGTAAAAAAAACAAAGCCTTTATCTGATAGACCTTTTAATAATACCATTCGAACAGATGGCTGGTTATTTTTATCTGAGGTGGCCAATGCTAAGGCGTTAGGATCGTTAATCTCCGTCTCTTTTGCTTTAGAAAACCATTTTTCGAATAAATCTATTGGATTATCTAAATTTTCAAAACATTTATCCAAACCCAGTGAATTTTTGCCATTTTTTTGATTCATATATATTATAAAATAATCTATACATTAAATAATTATGTCTTTTAATACTTTTGGTAAAATATTTCGGTTTACAACATGGGGTGAGTCTCACGGGCCAGCTATAGGTTGTGTTGTAGATGGCTGTCCACCCAATATCTCTATATCAGAAAAAGATATACAAAAAGACATGGATAAAAGAAGACCAGGACAATCAAAATTCACTACTCAAAGGAAAGAGTCTGATAAGGTGTCTATTTTGTCAGGGATATTTCAAGGCAAGACAACAGGCACTCCGATCTCGATGATCATTTATAATGAGGACAAAAGGTCTAGAGACTATGAGTCTATTAAAGATAAATTTAGACCGGGCCACGCAGATTACACCTATTTTAAAAAATATGGCATTAGAGATTTTAGAGGTGGAGGACGTCAATCAGCAAGAGAAACCGCTAGCAGAGTTGCAGCAGGAGCTATAGCTAAAATAGTTTTGAAAAAAGTTTTAGGTAAAAAATTTAAAATAATTGGCGCTGTTACTCAGCTAGGGTTATTATCTTGTAACAAGTCAAATTGGGATGACAAAGAAATCCAAAAAAATCCATTTTTTTGTCCTGATAAAAAATCGATAAAATTGTGGGAAAAATATTTACTTGCAGTTAGAAAATCTGGATCATCTTGTGGAGCAATAATTGAATTGAGAGCATCTGGTATTCCTACTGGTCTAGGCGCACCTATCTATTCAAAATTAGACGCAGATATTGCAGCAGCATTAATGAGTATTAATGCAGTTAAAGGTGTAAACATTGGATCTGGAATGAATTCTGCTTTTTTAAGTGGAGAGCAAAATTCAGATGAGATTAGAAATATTTCAGGAAAATTAAAATTTAAATCAAATAATGCAGGTGGAATTCTTGGAGGAATTTCTTCTGGTCAAAATATTATTGCCTCTTTTGCTGTAAAACCTACGTCATCAATTTTAAATAGTAGAGAAACTATAAATAAAAAAGGTAAAAATACCAAAATTTCAGTTAAAGGAAGACACGATCCTTGTGTCGGAATTAGAGCAGTGCCAATTGGAGAAGCTATGTTGTCTTGTGTTATTCTAGATCACTTATTATTGCACAAGGCTCAGTGTGGTTAACTCAAAAATTTATTTTTAGCTAATATTACGTTTGAGTTAAGAGTATTTTCAATTTTTTCAGCTATAGAATTTGAATTTAACCCAGCCTTATCATACATTTTTTCTGGAACATCTTGATCAATAAAAATGTCGGGTAATATCATTGATCTAAATTTTAATCCTTTATCAAACACACCTCTTTCAGACAGAAGATGTTGAACGTGTGACCCAAAACCGCCTATAGACCCCTCTTCTATTGAGATAACTACCTCATGTTTGTTAGCTATTTCTATAATCAATTTTTCGTCAAGCGGTTTTGCAAATCTAGCATCGACTATAGTTATCTCGATTCCCTTTTTTTTTAAAATTAAAGCAGCTTTTTTACATTCTTCTAGCCTAGCTCCAAAGTTTAATATTGCAGCTTTTTTCCCTTCTTTAATTATTCTTCCTTTGCCTACTTCAAGAAATTCATTAATGCCTGGTAATTGAATTCCAATACCATTGCCTCTAGGATACCTAAAAGCACAAGGTTTATCATTTATATTTACAGATGTATTGATCATTTTGACTAACTCCGACTCATCACTCGCAGCCATTACTATAAAGTTTGGTAAAGTTGATAAATATGTAATGTCAAAGGATCCTGCATGAGTTGGTCCATCAGCACCTACAAGTCCTGCTCTATCAATTGCAAATCTAACTGGAAGAGATTGTATTGCCACATCATGAACGACTTGGTCATAGGCCCTTTGAAGGAAAGTAGAATATATAGCGGCAAAAGGCTTATATCCTTCTGTGGCTAGACCTGCGGCAAAAGTTACCGCATGTTGTTCTGCTATTCCTACATCAAACATTCTTTCAGGAAATTTTTTTTCAAACAGGTTTAATCCAGTTCCTGAGGGCATTGCGCCAGTTATACCGACAATTTTGTTATCATTTTCTGCATGTTTAATTAAAGTCTCAGCAAAAACTTTTGTATAAGAGGGCTTATTTGATAAAGACTTAGATTGTTCACCTGTGGCTACATTAAATTTTGATACTCCATGAAATTTATCTCCGGAACTTTCAGCAGGCTTATAACCTTTACCTTTTGTTGTAATTGCGTGTATTAAAATTGGTCCCTCATGGTTTGATTTTTTAACGTTTTCCAATATATCAACTAAATAATTCACATCGTGTCCATCAACTGGTCCGATATAATAAAATCCTAGTTCACTAAAAAGTGTACCTCCAGTTACTATACTTCTAAGAATGTCCTCAGCTTTGCCAGCCTTTTGACTGAATCTTTTTGAAAATGCAGACGTGACTAGTTTTATGGTTTCCCTTAAACTAAAGTAAATTTTCCCTGACAATAACCTTGCAAAATACTTGCTCATAGCGCCTACTGGCTTAGCAATAGACATATCATTATCATTTAAAATTACTATTAATTTAGATTTAAGTGCACCGGCATTATTCATGGCTTCATATGCCATACCAGCACTCATAGCTCCATCTCCAATTACTGCTATCACATTATTATTTTTATCATTTGATAATTTTTTAGCGACCGCGATACCTAAAGTTGCAGATATTGAAGTCGAACTATGTGCTGCGCCAAAAGGGTCATACTCACTTTCAGTTCGTTTAGTAAAACCAGATAATCCATTGCCTTTTCTTAAAGTTTTAATTTCTTTTTTTCTGCCAGTAATAATTTTATGTGGGTAACTTTGATGGCTTACATCCCACACTAGTTTATCTTTTGGTGTATTAAAAACATAATGTAGAGCAACTGTTAATTCTACAACACCGAGACCAGCTCCAAGATGTCCACCAGTTTCTGAGACTGCCTCTATTAGTTCATTTCTAAGTTCTTTAGAAACTTGCTGAAGTTGGTTTTTATTAAGTTTCTTTAAATCAGCAGGGAATTTAATTGTATCTAAAAGTTTTTCCATTAATAATTTCTACCTAAAATAAATTCAATTAAAGAATTTAAATCATTAGCTTTTTTTCCATGTTTTTTAAGTTTTCTCAATATCTTTATTTTTAAATTATATGCGTATTTTTCTGCATTTTTATAACCCATTAAATTTATCAGAGTTGATTTTCCTTTTTTTTGATCTTTTTTGATTAATTTTCCCATAAGCTTTTTAGATCCTTTAATATCTAAAAAATCATCCGAAAGCTGAAATAACAAACCAACATCTTCTCCAAGACTTTTTAAAAATATTTTATCATTTTTATTTTTTTTTGCTACAATGCCAACAGATAAACAGCAAAAACTAAATAATTTTCCAGTTTTTTTTTTTTGCATCTCTATAATTTTTTTTAAACTCTTTTTCTTATTTTCAAAACTTAGGTCTAACTCTTGTCCTCCTGCAATGCCTGAATGTCCAGAACAAAATGATAAAGCATTAACTAATTCTGATTTCGATGTATTGCTAATTTTATAGTTTTTATCAGTAATCATTTCAAAAGCTAAAGTGAGCAATGAATTTCCAGCAAGAACAGCTGTTGCCTCACCATATTTTATATGAGTGGCAGGTTTTCCCCTTCTAGTTTTATCATTATCCATGCATGGTAGGTCATCATGAATTAGAGAGTAAGAGTGAATACATTCAACGGCAGCACAAATATTTGTTAGTTTGATAGGTTTAATGTTGTATAATTTTCCTGCTGCTAAAATAATTGAAGATCTTATCTTTTTTCCTCCAGATAACACACCGTATTTCATTGGAGAAATTAATGGAGTTTTATCCTGTTTTTTTAAAAATTTTTTTATAAATCTGTCAACCTTGTTTGCATTAAGATTTAGCTTATTTGTAATCATTTTATCTTCGTGTTTTTAAATTCTCTAAATTTCTTTTTAATTAGCATATCTACATGTTTATTTAATTTTAACAGTTTTTCATAGTCATGGGCTGAAGCTGCTAAATCTGTTTTATTATCTTCAAGTTTTGTTAAAATTTTATTGATTTCTTCCTTGGCTTCTTTTAATGATTTAGTCTCAATGTCATTCAAAATATTTTCATTTTTCATAACTTGCATAATAATTACATTATGAAGAATATCTATTCAAATATTTTAAAATTTAATAAACAAAATTTAACCAAAACTATCTATTATCTTAAAAAAAATCAAATTGTTGCTCTGCCTACTGAGACAGTATACGGTTTAGCTGGCAACGCATATTCTTACAAAGCAGTAAAAAAAATATATAAATTAAAAAAAAGGCCAAAAAAAAATCCTTTGATAATTCATTATTTAAATTTCAATGATATCAAGAAAGATGTTGAATTAGCTCCAAATTTTAAAAAACTTTATAAAGAATTTTGTCCTGGACCAATTACGTTTGTCCTAAAATTAAAAAAAAGATCTAGAATTGTTTCAGCTGCTAGAGCAAATTTAAATACCGTGGCTGTTAGATTTCCAAATAACACGGTAGCAAGAAATGTTTTAAAAAAGATAAAATTTCCACTAGCAATGCCAAGCGCTAACATATCCTCACGTATTAGTCCCATTAACGCATATGATGTTGTAGATGAGTTTAAAAAAAAAATTAAAATTGTAATTAATGGGGGTAATGCTAAAATTGGTTTAGAGTCAACAGTATTAGACTTAACTGTGAAACCAAAAATTTTAAGGCCTGGTAAGATAACTAAAAAAGAAATTGAGAGAATTATAAAAAGAAAAGTTTACTATCAAAAAAAACCAAAATTGATTAAAGCACCAGGAGGCTTAAAAAAACATTATTCTCCAGGTATTCCTATTTTTATGAATGCAAAATGTGCGCCAAAAAAACACGCTTTTGTAACTTTTGGAATGAAGTATAAAAAAAGTATTAACAATTTTAATTTAAGCAGAAATTCGAATTTGAACATGGCGGCAAAAAATTTATATAAAATATTTAGAAGAATAAAAAAATTGGGATATAAAAAAATATATGTGTCAAATATTCCGAATAAGAAAATTGGAATAGCAATAAATGATAGAATTAAAAGAGCTGCTAATTAAATGAAAGTAGAAGTTAAAAATTTAAGTAAACAATTCAAAAAAAATTTTGCTGTAAATCAAATTAATTTTAATATTCTTAACAATCAAACTTTAGGGCTATTGGGTCCGAATGGTTGTGGAAAAACAACTACGATAGGAATGATGCTTGGTTTAATAAAACCCTCTACAGGAGAGATATTTATTGACAATCAGAATATCAATTCTAAAAAAAGAAATGAGTTATTATCAAAAATTAATTTTGCTTCGCCTTACGTAGAACTTCCCAAAAAACTTACAGTCAAAGAAAATTTAGAAGTTTATGGTAGGCTTTATGGTGTAAATGATTTAGATGGTAGAATTAATGAAATTTCAAAAGATTTAAAATTAACAGGCTTTTTGAAAAAGAAAACCGGGGAGCTATCGTCAGGTCAAAAGAATCGTGTTTCTTTAGCAAAATCCCTAATCAACAAACCAAATTTATTATTTTTGGATGAACCTACTGCTAGTTTAGACCCAGATGTTGGGGACTTTGTGAGAACATATATTGAAGAATACAAATCAAAAAATAATATTACAATTCTTCTCGCTTCTCACAACATGTCAGAAGTAGAAAGATTGTGTGATAGCATAATTATGATGAAGTCTGGAAAAATAGTTGATCAAGGAGCATCTAAAGATCTTATATCCAAACACGGAAGAAAAAATTTAGAAGAAACATTTTTGAAAATAGCTAGAGAGAAATCATGAATATAAAAAAAATTTTAGGACTGAGTTTAAGGCATCTTTATTTAATTAGGAGTTCTTTTCCGAGAATTCTTGATTTAATTTATTGGCCATCTATACAAATTTTTCTTTGGGGTTTCATATCTAAATTTTTTACTTTAAATTCTGAGTACTTTAATAATACAGTGGGAATTATTTTATCTGCCGCGATTCTTTACGATTTTCTTTTCAGGTCAAGTATAAGTTATAATATGATGTTTCTTGAAGAAATTTGGAGTAGAAATTTTACTAATTTATTTATAGCCCCAATCAAAATAAGTGAGATAATAACAGCTCTTACATTGACAGCGATAATTAGAACTATGATCGGGTTAATACCTGCCGCTCTTTTGGCAATTCCTTTATTTGGTGTTTCAATTTTTAAAATTGGTCCAGTTTTAATCATTCTTTTGATTAGTCTCTACATTTTTGGAATTACTTTGGGATTACTGGTTACGGCAGGTTTAATAAGGTTTGGTCCTTCGTTTGAAAATATAGCCTGGGCGAGTTTATTTTTTTTAGCACCTTTAGGATGTATTTATTATCCAATAGAAATTTTGCCTAATTGGTTACAAAGTTTAGCAGTCACGCTGCCATTAGTTCATATTTTTGAGGAAATGAGAAATATCTTAATACATGATACTATAAATTTGTGGAATATAGGAAAAAGCATTTTTATATCTTTGGGTTATTTTATATTTGGTATAATAATTTTTTACGTCGCTTACTTTGGTGCTAGAGAAAGAGGAACTTTAATTAACATAGGAGAGTAATGAAACTAATTGATTGTTTTATGTATTTTGATGAAGATGTAATGATGGATATTAGATTGAATATTCTTAGTGATTATGTAGATAGATTTGTAATAGCTGAAGCAACGATGGATCATGCAGGTAACAAAAAAAAACTTAACTTTGATATTAACAAATATGAAAAATTTAAAGATAAAATAAGATATATAATAGTAGATGATCTTCCAAAAGAAGTGAAAAGATTTAAAAAAAACTGGTCCCCTGCTCATGTCAGAGATCAATATCAAAGAAATGCTTTAGAAAGAGGATATTTAGATTGTTCAGATGATGATTTGATAATGATTTCAGACTTAGATGAAATACCAAGGCCAGAAAAAATAAAAGAATTCAATCCTAAAAATAAATACGGTTGTTTTGTTCAAAAAGATTTTCAAATAAAATTAAATTTACATAATACGACATTACCAGATTGGGGTGGGACTAAAATTTGTCAGAAAAAAAATTTGAAATCTCCACAATGGCTTAGGTCTATCAAAATAAAAAAATACCCTTTTTGGAAGTTTTACAAACCAAAATTACCTCAATTAATTTATGATGGTGGCTGGCATTTTAGTTTTGTAAAAACTCCAGAAAAAATTTCTCAAAAGCTTACATCTTATGCCGAACAACAGTGGAACAATGAAAAATTTAATGACATAACAAAAATAAAGGAAAAAATTAATAATAACGAGGATTTACTAGGCCGAGATTTTAAATATAGAAAGATTGAAATCGACAATTCATACCCAAAATATATAAGAGAAAATAAAGAAAAATTTAAAAATTTTATACTATAACCTTTTTTTTCTAATATATTTTTTCTCGAATTCTTTTAAAGACTGATAAATTTTTAATTGTCTTAATATTTCTTTAAATTTGCTCGTTTTTTTTTGAAAAACTTCATTTTCATAACCTTTTCTATTTTTAAACAAAGTTCCAACTTTTTGATTAGATAAATGTATTTCATTTTTTGGTCTGCCATTTGAAAAATAGTAAAGGGCTAAAGATTTTCGTGATAAATTTTCTAAACAATTTAGTGGCTCGGGATGGCCGTGGTTACTAAAATCAGTTGTTGAAAAAATTACCATTTTATTAAACTCAGGAGATATTTTTTTTACACATTTTTCCATTTTTTGATCCCAAAGCTCAAGGCATCCGCCATAGTCTTTTTTCCAATTTTCATTTAAATATATTAATACGTTTATTCTTCTATCCAAGTTAAGTGTTGGATGTTTATTAAAGTCTGTGTGTACTTTTAAAAGTCCTCCTTTTTTAATTTCATGTAAACCGCCACCACTTAAATATGGATCACAAATTAATTTTTCTTTAATAGAAGTAATTTTTTGTAAAAAGTTTAAATAAATTTTTGAATTCAGAAAATCTACGCAAAATCTGGTATAAGGTCCGAAAGTTTCGTAATTATTATTAAGAAATTTTACCTCATTTTTATTATTCCAACTTTCTGATCTTTTTTTTTCTGATAAATTCGGAAATTCATTTAAAACTCCTCTTAAAAAGTTTTCATCAAAAAAATTACTAATAGAAATATGAGGAAAGGGTAAATTTTCCTTATATACTTTGATATTATTATTAGCGATAGTATCTAGGTCTTTAAATTTGTCCGATAAAATTTTATTATAATTCATATTAAACTATAGTATTGTTTTTTAATGAAATTTCAAGTTTTGGTGCGCCCGGAAGGATTTGAACCCTCAACCTTCTGATCCGAAGTCAGACGCTCTATCCAGTTGAGCTACGAACGCAATGAGTTATAATTTAAATTTAAATGACAAATAATACAATTAAATTTTTAATAAATAGAGAGGATGAGGGAAAAAGATTAGATGTCTATCTTTCTGATAATATGCTTGGTTTTACTCGTTCTAGCTTAAAAAAGATTATTGAAAACGGTAAAGTAACAATTGATAAGAAAATATCGATTTCGCCATCAAAAAAAGTAAAGCTTCAACAAATTATAGAAGTTGACTATCAGAATGAGTCTTCAAAAAAAATAAAATCTCATAAAATGAAACTAGATATTATTTATGAGGATAAAGATTTGTTAATTATAAATAAACCATCTGGAATGGTTGTACACCCTGGCTCAGGAAATTACAAAAAAACTTTAGTTAATGGTTTGATGTATAAATATAAAGATCATCTTTCGAATATGAGTGGAGCTGATAGACCAGGTATAATTCACAGATTAGATAAAGATACAAGTGGTTTATTAGTGGTTGCTAAGAATAACTTTGTTCATTCAAAAATCTCAAGTCAGTTTAGTGACCATTCTACGAAAAGAACATATATTGCTTTGGTGTGGGGAGTTGTAAGACCACTTAAAGGAAAAATAGAAACACTTATTGCAAGAGATAAAAGAAACAGACAGCTTATGGCAGTGAGTGAAAAAAGCGGTAAAAAAGCAATTACCTTTTATGAAACTCTTCAGGTTTTTAACTCTGATAATTTACCAAAGATAAGTTTGTTAAAATTTCAACTTAAGACTGGAAGAACTCATCAAATAAGAGTTCACATGAAATATAAAGGAACCTGTTTAGTTGGAGATAAGCAATATAGAAAAAAAAATTTAAAATTCAAAAATATTGATAGTGAAATTAAAAAAAAGATAGAGGGTTTAAAAGGTCAAGTCTTACATGCTAAATCATTAGGATTTTATCACCCTACAAAAGAAAAAATAGTTAACTTTGAAAGCGACTTACCACAAACATTTAAAAAATTGCTTAATTTACTTAAAAAACTAAGCGATTGAATTTTGAAGTTAGAATATATAAATATTATAAATTATGAGTTCAAAAGATAAATTATCAAATCTTCCAGTGCCTTCTTCAGGCAGCCTATCAATTTATTTATCTCAGATAAAAAAGTTCCCTATGCTCGACGCGGAAGAAGAGTATATGTTGGCTAAAAATTGGAAGGACCATGGAAGTTTAAAATCTGCTCATAAATTAGTTACAAGTCACTTGCGTTTAGTTGCTAAAATAGCCATGGGTTATAGGGGATACGGATTACCTGTAAACGAATTAATATCTGAAGGTAATATTGGATTAATGCAAGCAGTAAAAAAATTTGATCCTGACAAAGGTTTTAGATTAGCTACGTATGCAATGTGGTGGATAAAAGCAGCAATACAAGAATATGTTTTAAGATCATGGAGTTTAGTGAAAATGGGGACTACGACTGCACAAAAAAAATTGTTTTTTAATCTTAAAAAAATTAAAAGTCAAATAGCACCTGATCAAACAGGAGACCTGAAAGATAGTCAGGTAAAAGAAATTTCCAAAAGATTGGATGTAGACTCTCATGAAGTGATAAATATGAATAGAAGAATGATGGGGCAGGAAAAATCTTTAAATACTCCTGTGAAAGAAGGTGAAAGTGACGAGTGGCAGGATTGGTTGGTAGATGAAAGATTAGACCAAGAACTTATTGTTTCACAAAAACAAGAGTACGAAGATAAAAAGGATCTTCTTTATAATGCTATTAAAATTTTGGATGAGAGGGAAAAAGCAATTATTCAAGCGAGAAGACTTACAGAAAATCCAAAAACTTTAGAAGAATTAAGTAAAAAATATAAAATTAGCAGAGAGCGTGTTAGACAAATCGAAACAAAGGCATTTGAAAAACTCCAGAAATCTATGATTAATTCATCTAAATCAAAAAATCTTTTACCTAAAAATTAAATATTAAAAGGATCTTCTATCAGAATAGTATCTTGTCTTTCCGGACTGGTAGATATACTAGAAATTTTAGTCTCTATAAAAGTTTCTAATTCTTTAATATAATTTTTGGCGTTTTGAGGTAATTTATCAAATTCTTTAATTCCTTTCGTAGAGCTTTTCCATCCAGGAAAGATTTTGTATATTGGTTTGACTTTTAACTGATCATTGAACGCTGCGGGCAAGTAATCAATTTCTTCACCATTTAGCTGATATTTTACACACATTTTAATTTCATCCAATTCATCCAAAACATCTAGTTTTGTTAAAGCTATGCCATTTATGCCTGAAATTTTTATTGTTTGTCTTACTAAAACACCATCGAACCAACCACACCTTCTTTTTCTACTTGTCACTGTTCCAAATTCTTTTCCTCTTGTTCCAATTAATTCTCCAACTTTACCTTTTAGCTCTGTGGGAAAAGGTCCTTCTCCTACACGAGTTGTATAAGCTTTAGTTATACCTAAGACGTAATTTATTGTGTTAGGACCACATCCTGTTCCTGTTGCGGCGGATGAGGCTACCGTATTAGAGGAGGTTACAAAAGGATAGGTCCCATGATCAACATCTAATAAAATTCCTTGTGCGCCCTCAAATAATATTTTTTTTTTTAAAGCTTTAAATTCATCTATTTTTTTCCAAACAGGCTTTGAAAATTTAAGTATTTCTGGAGCTATTTTCAATAAATCTTGTTTTAATTTTTCTTTTTCGAAAACTTTTTTTCCTAACCCTTTTCTAATAGCGTTATGGTGCAATAAAACAGTTTCTAATCTATGATCCAAATTACTTTCAGAAATTAAATCCATGACCCTTATTGATCTCCTCCCAACTTTATCTTCATAAGCCGGTCCAATTCCTCTTCTGGTAGTACCAATTTTAGATTTTCCTGCTGCATCTTCCCTTATAGCATCCATCTCTTGATGAAAAGGAAGAATTAAATTAGCAGACTCTGACAGTATTAAATTGTTTGCATTTATAATTACTCCTTTAGATCTCATTTCGTTAATTTCATCAAGAAGCGCCCAGGGATCAACAACTACCCCATTTCCTATAACAGAAATTTTATTTTTTCTAACAATACCAGAAGGCAATAATCTTAATTTGTAGGTAACTCCATCAATTACTAAAGTATGACCAGCATTGTGTCCTCCTTGAAAACGAACAATCACATCGGCTTGACTAGAGAGCCAATCAACGATTTTTCCTTTGCCTTCGTCTCCCCATTGTGAACCAACAACAACAATATTTTTCATCAACTAAACTTCCTGTTAATCTTAATTGAATTTAAGTGATTAATCGGTCCGTGACCATTTCCATAATTAAGATTTGATTTAATTGATTGATTAACATATTTAATTCCTAGCTCACAGAATTTCTTTAAATTTTTTCCACAACCAACAAAAGTTGTAATTGCACTTGATAAAGTACAACCGGTACCATGTGTGTTTTTTGTAAAAATCTTTTTATTTTTAAAAATTTTAAGTTCTTTACTATTAAGAAAAACATCATTCATTACTTTTGCGTTAACATGTCCCCCTTTTAATAACACATTCTTAGCTCCTAATTTGAGCAAAATATTGGCGGCCTTTATCATTCCTTCAAGATTTTTAATTTTTAATTTCGTCAAAACTTCAGCTTCGGGAATGTTGGGTGTTATTAAATAGGTCCTTTTTATTAATTTATCTTTTAAAGTTTTAATTGCCTTTTCGTTTATCAATTTAAACCCACCCTTTGATACCATGACAGGATCTAAAATTATTTTTTTAAATTTAAATTTTTTTAAGATCTTGATTACGGACAAAATTACTTTAGATGAATAAAGCATTCCGATTTTTATTGCATCAGGTTTTATATCTTTACATGTAAATAAAATTTGTTTTTCTATTTCTTTTGGATTAATTGGAACTACAGAATAAACACCAGTTGTATTTTGAGCTGTAACTGCTGTTATAGCAGTCATTGCATATGAGCCTAAAGCAGTAACAGTTTTTATATCTGCTTGTATTCCAGCGCCTCCTGAAGAGTCTGAGCCTGCAATTATTAAAATTTTTGATTTTGGTTTCAATTTATTTAATTGATTTCTTAATTGTTTTTATACATTTTAAAATCAATTTCTTATCATATGACTCTGCCATAATCCTAATTTTAGGTTCTGTGCCAGATTTTCTTACTAAAATTCTTCCTTTATCACCCATTATTTTTATAGCTTCTTTAATTGATTGTTTACACTTATCTTTATTAATTATATTCTTATCTTTAACAATTACATTTTCTAAAATTTGTGGTAAAGGCTGAAAAACATTCAATAACTTACTCGCTTTTTTTCCTTTTCTCAGAGAAAATAAAACTTCTAGCGCTACTAATAAACCATCGCCTGTCGTTGCAAATTTACCTAAAATTATGTGACCAGATTGCTCACCCCCAAGATTAAAATTTAGTTTTTTCATTTTTTCTTTAACATATCTATCACCTACCTTAGACCTAAAAAATTTTATTTTTTCTTTTTTTAAAAAACTCTCTAGTCCAAAATTGGACATTAATGTTCCAACTACACCTCCTTTAAGAATTTTTTTAATTTTCCATCTACGGGCTAACATTGCAATAATCTGATCCCCATTTATTATTTTGCCTTTCTCGTCACACATTATTATTCTGTCGGCATCACCATCAAATGAAATGCCAACATTTGCTTTAAATCTTTTTACAGCCTTTTGTATTTTGGAAGGATAAGTTGATCCACATTTTTCATTAATATTTAAACCATTAGGTTTTACTCCAATAGAGAAAACTTTTGCTCCAAGTTCTTTTAACAGTTTTGGAGCTGCTTTATAAGAGGCACCATTAGCACAATCTAAAACTATTTTGGTTCCTTTCAAATTAAAGTTTTTTGGGAAATTTTTTTTTAAAATACTAATATATTTATCGTTACCATCTTCCAACCTTTTAACTCTTCCTAAAAATTGAGGATTAGTTAATTGTTTTGTATTTTTCGCATCTATAAGCTTTTCAATCCTTTTTTCAATTATATCTGATAGTTTCATTCCATCTGGTCCAAACAATTTTAAACCATTGTCATAAAATGGATTGTGCGAAGCAGTAATCATAATTCCCATATTTGCTTTCATCGCCCTTGTTAACATTGCTAAACCATTGGTGGGTAGTGGACCCAAAGTAAAAACATTCATACCTCCCGACACTAAACCAGATACTAAAGCGGGTTCTAGGGTATAACCTGATAATCTAGTGTCTTTAGCAATTATTGCTATTTGCTTGTTTTTTTTTTGATTTTTAAAATAAATTCCCGACGCTAAGCCGAATTTAAAAAATTTTTCACCTGTAATGTTGCCTTGATTAACTGTTCCCCTGATTCCATCTGTACCAAAATATTTATTTTTCATATATCCAATATTTTTTTATAAACTAATAGCCCCTGCTTTACTTCCTCAACATTATGCACTCTAAACACTTGAACGCCCTGAGATAATAAATATAAAACTGATGATAAAGTTCCTCCAATTCTTTCTGGGGTATCATGTTTTCCAGAAATTTGATTTATAAATCTTTTTCTAGATGTACCTATTAATAAAGGAAATCCCAAAGAATGAAATATAGAGATGTTATTAATTATTATCAAATTATGTTTCAAGTTTTTACCAAAGCCAATACCTGGATCTAAAATAATTTTTTTTTTAAAGGAGCATTTTTCTTTAATTTCTTCTATCTTATTTTCAAAATAATCATAAATATCTAATAGAATATTTGAATATCTTGGATTTATTTGCATAGTTTGCGGAGTCCCTTGCATGTGATGTAAAACTTTCCAAACATTTTTTTTTGATACTGTTTTAATTGAAAGTGGGTCAAATTCAAAACCGGATACATCGTTTATGATATCAGCTTTGTAATTAATTGAATTTCTCATTATCAAAGACTTTCTTGTATCAACAGATAATAAGACTTTGGGAAATTTTTTTTTGAATTTTTTAATTATTTCTTTGACTCGAATCCATTCACTATTTGGATTAACAACCTTAGATCCTGGTCTAGTTGACTCTCCACCGATGTCAACAATTGTAGCCCCTGCTTTAATCATTTTTTCAATTCTTTTTAATGCGTCATTTTTTTTATTAAAAAGACCTCCATCAGAAAAACTGTCAGGAGTCATGTTTAGGATGCCCATAATAGTAGTTTTATTAAAGAGATTTCTATTTGATGTTATCTTTTTAAGGTCTTTGTTGATTTTTATTTTTAAAAAGGGTTTTTGATTTTTAACTTGCTTTAAACTAATAATATTTGCCGTGACCTTTTTGTTTTCTCTTTTATAAATTTCGAGTTTGTCAAATGATATTGAAGTGTTGCCACATAGTGGTAATGAAAGTTTGTTTTTTACTAAATGTCTTGAAATTTTACCATAATAGAAATTACACGCCCTTGTGTAATATTTTATCATTCAATTTTAAATTGCTGGCTTTGGTTTTAAACCTAATGAATCTAAAGCAGAAGACTCTTTTTTGTTGTCGTCTTCTTCTTCATCTTTGAAGGACCTAGTAGGCTTTATATTTTTTAATATCAAATCTCTTATTTCATCGCCGGAAAGAGTTTCATATACTAGTAAAGCTTTAGCTATTTTGTGCAAGTCATCAATTTTTTCAGTTAAAACTTTTCTAGCTCTCTCATATCCTTTGTCGACTATTTTTTTCACTTCCGCGTCTACTTTTTTTGCTGTTTCTTCTGACATGTTTTGCTGCTTAGTTACAGATCTACCTAGAAAAACTTCTTCTTCATTTTCACCATAAGCTATCGTTCCAAGTTCTTTGCTCATCCCGTATTTCGTAACCATATTTTTTGCCATCTTCGTTACCATATCAATATCAGAAGAAGCACCTGATGTAACTTTATCATGTCCAAATATTATTTCCTCTGCAATTCTGCCTCCCATAGCTACGGCAATATCAGAATGCATTTTTTCTCTAGTAACTGATAATTGGTCTCTTTCGGGCAATCTCATTACCATACCTAGTGCTCTGCCTCTTGGAATAATTGTTGCTTTGTGAATAGGGTCTGAAGCTTTCTCGTTCAATGCTACGATTGCATGTCCGCCTTCGTGGTAAGCGGTAAGTTTTTTTTCATCTTCAGACATAACCATAGATCTTCTCTCGGCGCCCATCATCACTTTATCTTTAGCTTCTTCAACATCTGACATTGTCACTATCCTTTTATTTTTTCTCGCGGCTAATAAAGCTGACTCGTTCACTAAGTTTGCTAGATCCGCACCAGAAAATCCTGGCGTACCTCTAGCTATAGTTCTAAGCTTAACATCTGGTCCTACATTAATTTTTTTGATATGAACTTTCAAAATAGCCTCTCTTCCCATTATATCTGGATTACCAACAACTACTTGTCTATCAAATCTTCCTGGTCTTAACAAAGCTGGATCTAACACATCTGGTCTATTAGTTGCAGCTATTAAAATTATTCCTTCGTTAGTATCAAAGCCATCCATCTCGACAAGTAGTTGATTAAGAGTTTGCTCTCTTTCGTCGTTACCACCACCTAGTCCAGCTCCTCTACTTCTGCCTACAGCATCTATCTCATCAATGAAAATTATACACGGAGAATGTTTTTTTCCTTGTTCAAACATATCCCTTACTCTAGATGCACCAACACCGACAAACATCTCAACAAAATCAGAAC
>MDTA01227491.1_pt1 | contig 23413 bp, 24 predicted proteins | sample 811151 | NCBI WGS metagenome assembly MDTA01 (sample SAMN05326648, study PRJNA326480) | marine metagenome | isolation source: seawater | place: Indian Ocean: South | collected 2010
AAATATTTTGGTTTAGGCTTACATTTTGTCCGTTTGGGCTTACATTTTGTTCATTTGGGCTTACATTTTGTCCATTTGGGCTTACATTTTGTCCATTTGGGCGTACATTTTGTCCAGTTTAATTATAACCTACATTTTTATTATTTATATATTTATTATTAGCATTTTAATAACATTTGAAATAAAATATATTGAAAATTAATAATTTAAATATATTTTATTTTACATAATAATTGAGAAAAAAATGAGTATATCGTATTATAGTAATAAAATAAAGTTTAAAATATATAAAATATTAACAGAAAAATAATATTTTTACTCACTCATTTGAGTAAAAAAATTAAAAGTCCAAATTTTTATAGAAAATAAAAAAAAATGTTTATTTTTCTTATTTTAAAAATAAAAAAATAATAACATATTAGTAATATAAAAATTAAATAAAAAAATAATAAAATTTGTAAAAATCATGCTTTTTAAGTTTTCATAATTCAAAATTATTATTTAGTATATAATTACAAATATTAAATGCTAAATCAAATGAAATCCTTTTTCTAGCAATAGTATTACTTTCTCTATAATTTGTTAAAAATAATGAATTATATTTTTGTCTTAAATTATTTATATAATTATTCATTTTTTCAACTAATATTATTTGGTTATTAATTGTTAAATTTTTATTTATACAAAGTGTAGCATAACTTCTTGCAGATAAATTAGGTGTATTATCAATAAATATTTTATCATTTTCAACTACTTTAAATCCTAATTTACTATTTTCATTATCATCAATACATTTTAATAATATATTTGTAATATTATTTTTATTTTTATTAGTAGCTCTATAAATTTTATAATCATTATTTAATGGTAAATTATATATTTCACCACCAATAGTATAATTATTATAATTTGTAAATTCAATAGTAAATGTTTTAAAATTTGGATAAATATTAATAGTTGTTAAATTATTAATTTCTTTTTTTGTAAAATATAATGAACAAATTGTATATGTAGTATCATCAAAAACTTGTTCTTCAAAAATATTAATAATTTTAATAGAATATTTATTTATAAATTTTTTTCGTAAATTAATATCAGATTTTCTAACAGATGATATAAAATTAAGAGGAATAATAATAATACCACCTAAACATTCATCATTAATTAAATTAATTATAAAACATTTATATAAATCATTAGTATTATATAAATCATATAGTTCTTTATTTTTACTTTTATTTCTAGCTAGATAAGGAGGATTAGTTAATATAAATTTATCTTTATAAGATGGTGGAAATTTTAAAGTATTTTTTTTAATTGTATTTTCATATTTAGGATCAATATCATACAATTCTATATTATATTTTTCTTTATTATTAATAAAATCTAAAAGGTTGCCTTTACCAGCAAAAGGTTCAATAATAGTTTTAATATTATTAGGAATAAACATATTAGATAATATATATTTATAATTAGTAGTATAAAACTGACCTAATTCATTTTTAGACATTTAATAATATATAAATAAAAAAAAATCAATTTTTTATATAAAAATAGTACATTTCTTAATTTATTTTAATTTTTATAAAATGATTTTAAAATTTAAAAATAAATTAAGAAATGTACTATTTTAATTAATATAAGAATAAAAAAATATAAATATAAAATGAAATTAATAAAATTAATAATATTAAAAAGTTTATTTTATATAAGTTATTGTAATATAATAGAAAAAGTAGCAATAATTACAGGAGGAACAAGAGGAATAGGATATGGGATATCAAATTCATTAGCGAAAAGAGGATATAATTTATTATTAACATATAATACAAATAGAGAAATAGCATTAATAAGTAAAAAAAATTTAGAAAATAGATATAATATAAGTGTGGTATTAGTTGGAGGTGATTTATCAAAAAAACAGACAAGGGATTTAATATATGATATATATGATAATAGATATGGTGGAAAGTATGAATTAAGTGCTATAATAAATAATGCAGGACAATATATAGGAGTAACATCAGATAATTGTGAGAATTTAAATAGAGAATTATTAATATTAGGAGATGGATTAGAAGCGAATTATAATAATGATAAATTTAGAAGATTAAGATATTATCAAAAATTATATGGAGATGCATATATAGATATGTGTGAGAGAGGATTACATAGAATGAATAATAGTGGTTCATTAATAGGAATATCATCACCAGGATGTAATTTATTATATAATCCACAACCAGGATATGCATTACCCGGAATAGGAAAAACAATAATGGAATATTCAATGAGATTGATAGCATTAGAATCTGGAAAAAAAAATATAAATTGTAATGTATTAGTACCTGGTGCAATCAAAACAGAAGCATGGGATAATATAAAAAATAAAACAGGGAATAGTGGATATGAAATGATAACAAGAATGCAACCAATGGGAGAAATATTACCAAATGATATAGGAGAAATAGTAGGATTTTTATGTTCAAAAGAAGGGAAATATATAACAGGATTAAGTATACCAGTAGATAGTGGATTACATTTAAGAGCATAAAATTATAATTGTAAATCTTTTAATTTATCAATATTATCAGTGGATAAAGAATCTAAATAATACCAAGATTTTTTATTATTATCCCATTTAGCACCATAAGATTTAGCAATATTTTTTTTAGCAAAAGAAATATTAATATAATTTTTATTAGTATCATTACAAGAAGATGATACATCAGATGTAAAAGATTTATTATTATTTGATTCTAAATTTTTTAAATTAATAATATTTTCATCAGAAACAGTATTATCATAATACCAAGATTTTTTATTATTATCCCATTTAGCACCTAAATTTTTAGCATTATCTTTATTAAAATAAGAAATATTAATATAATTTTTATTATTATTATTATAAGGACATACATCAACACCGATAGCTAAATTGGCTAATTTATCAGCATTTTCATTACCAATAGAATGAATATCATCTTTATTAGTATGTGCAGAAATATGAATTAATTTAACATTAAATAAATTTTTATATAATTGGTGTGCTTTTTTAACTAATTCAAGATTAGGAGGATTTTTATCATTAGAAGTTTTCCAATTATTTTTAGATAATTTATCACCATAAGATGAAGCACATTTAATAACATATTCAGAATCAGTATAAATATTAATTTGTTCACCTTTAGTAATATCATCATTAAGAATATCAAAAACTTTAATAAAAGCAGTTAATTCAGCAATATTATTAGTATGTTTATTACCATCAATTTTTTGAGATACATTACGAGGGTCATTATCAGCAAAATAAATACCGTAACCACTTAAAGCATTAGGTTTACCATTATTAGAACAAGCACCATCAGTGTAAACGTTAATCATTATAATAAAAATAGAGAATAAATATAATCATTTTTTTTTAGAATTGAATATATTTATTAAAAATAATTAAATTATCAAAATATTGATCAAATAAATATTTATTTAAATAATTAGGTCTAATTTGATTAAAATTATTAAAATAATTGTTAACATCATAATAAATATTATTTAAAATAGGTGTAGTAATATTATTAATAATAATAGAAGTATTTTTATTATCAGATAAAATATAATTAAGAAATTTTAAAGCAATAAGAATAAGAACTCTAGAAAGAATATTAGAATAATAAACGGATTTATTTAAAATACTATAAACAATATTATTAACTAATTTAATGCGATCAAAATTAAGTTTTCTTTTTTTGGTAATTTTTTTAAATTCGAAAGTATTTAAAATATCAATAAGAAGTTGATATTTTTTAATTTTAATAGAATAAAATATAGAAAATAAATCAAAATTACATTTAAAAATACGAATAGAATTATCAGATTTATAAATATTTAAGTAAAGATTAAAATTATTAGAATATTGATTTTTAGAAGGTAAATTAGTATCGATAGGTTTATTATTTTTATAATCATAATAAATATAATTAATACAAGAATAATCAAATAATTTAAATAAAGTATATAATTCAATATTATTATTATAAAGTTCTTTATCATCATGATATTTTAATTTAAATAAATTATAATAGAAATTAAATAAAATATTATTATTATTACGAACAGAATCACTTATAGCATAAATATTACCAGTAATTTTATATTTAGAGAAAATATTTTCAAATAATTTAGTAGTAGAATTAATAGATTTATAATTAATAAGAGAAGGGTCAGAAGGAACAGGAATAGAATAATTAAAAATGTTATCACAAAGTAATTTTAAATGATAAATGGAATAGAAACTATTTTCAATAGAGAATTTAAAATCTAAAGTGTTATGTTTATTAAAATTATTAATAATAATAGAATTAGAAAATAATATAAAATGATATAATTCATTATTGAAATATTTAGAAGTGGAAGCGAAATTAATAATAGAAATAAAATCAGAATTAAGAAATTTAATAATATTATAAATACAAAGGAAATCTAAATTATTAATTGAATAATTACAATAATTATTATTAACTCTATGAGAATAATTTAATTTTAATTCAGAATTTAAATTTTGAAGGAAATCAATAATATGAACTAAATTATTAATATTTTTAGAATTATCAATACAAGTTTTTTTGATTGAAGAAGTAATATTATCAAGCATAATAATATGATAAAATAAATAAATATATAAAGAATCAGTTTTTTATAAATCTAATTTATGTTAATCTTTTTCTTTTATTAGTATCATTAGGATTCCAAGATATATATAAAATATTATTATTAGGTGGTGCTAATATACTAACAAATAAACCATTTTTTTTTAAAGCTTTAACAATATAATCAATACAATCAAATATATTATATAATGGTTTACCGATAATGACATAAGGTATTTCAAAAAATATACATTGACCACCTTGAATAGCAATTTTTTTAATTTTATCATGACATTTTAAAATAATTTCATCAAAAATATAAGTTTTTTTTTTATCTTTATTATTTTTATACTGATATAAAGAATCAAGAGAAATTTGTGGAGGCATTTTATTAAATTATAATATAAAAAAAAATAAATAAAAAACATATTATTTAGTTAAAGAAACAGATTTTTCTAATTCAGAAAAACCACCAATAAAATTTTTATCATAAAAAATCATAGGCATAGTAGCATATTCATAACCAATTAAATCAGTCATATAATCAAGAAATTTATTTTTATCTTTAATAGAAGTTAAAAATTTATCACAATTAATAGTATCAAAATCAATATTATATGAAGTTAATAAATCTTTAGATTTATCACAATAAATACAATTAGATTTAGAGATAATAAGATATTTATTAGGAGATATTTTAATTTCGTTTAAATCAGAAGAAGAATCAATAGTTAAATTAGAATAATTAGACATAATAAAATAAATATAATAAATTTTTAAATAAATTTTTATAAATTAGCAGTTTTTTTAAACCAATTAACTATATAAGACACTTCACGAGGTCCTGACCATTCTGAAATTTTAATATTATTTTTATCAACAATTTGAATATGTGGAAAACCACCAATATTAAATTTTTCAACAAGATTGTTATAATTAGGATTATTAGGACCAATATGTAAAGTATATCCGTTAAGATTTTTTTCAATATTATGCCAAATAGGTTTAAAATCTTCACAGTGTCCACAACCATCCATAGAGAAGAATTCTAATTTATAACCATTATTGTTAGAGAAATTATCGATTAAAGGTGGAGAATCTAGAACAAACATATAAATAGCTATACCGATTAAAATAATAAGAATACCTAAAAGTACAATAGTAGTAGTATTATCAAAAAAATCATTATTAGATTTTTTAGACATATTATATATATTTTCTAATTATAATAAAGAAAAAATAATTATAAAAAAATAGTATTATTGAATTTATATATAAAATTATAAAAATTTAATAATAAAGATTTAATTTTATAATCAATATTATAAAAAATAATAAAATTAAAATTATGTAATAAATTATTATTAAATAAATGAAAAATCAAATAATAAAATAAATAATAATTAATAATAATAACTCTTTGTTCTAGTTTATCAAAATTTATATTATATATTGTTTTAGTATCATTAATAATAATAGGTGTATGGTCATTAAATAATAAAAAATTATAAATATTGTTAGCATAACAGTCATTATATACAATAATAATAGTACGATAAATAGAGTAAAGTTGAAAATAATTATTAATTTTATTAAAAAAAATAGAATTATAATTCATAAATATAAAATAAATAAAATAATAAATAAATAATAATAAATAATACTATATTCTTTATATTAATTATTATTAAATTAGGTATAAAAGATTAAATAATAATATTTACTAAATATATATGAATATAATAGAAGATGATGAAGAAGATTATGAAATAATTAAAATAGATTTACAAATATTTAAAGAAGAATTAAAGAAATATAGAGAAAGTAAAAAAACAATACCAAATAATATACAATTAAAATATAATGAAATAGTAACTAATTATAATTGTTTTAATTTAAAATATGATCCAAAAAGTGTATGGGAAAAGAAGAGATATAAAAATATGAAAAATAATAATAATTTTAAACAGAAATTACATATATTTACACCACCAAATAATAATAATAAAGATAATAAATTATTAATAGGATTATTGAATAAAATAACAACAGCAAATGAAGAAATAATAATAAATAAAATAAATCAAATAATAAATAAAAATAATTTATATTTAATAGATACAGTAATAAATTATATAGGAAAAAAATATGATGTATTATATTTAAAAATATTAAAAATTTTTGAAAAATATGAAAAAAATGTTGTATATAATTATATTAAAAATTATATAGAAAAAAAGGAATGGTATCCATATAGTTTAATAATAGAAAAAAATATATTAGAAAATGAATATTATGATGATTATTGTGATTATATAAAATGGAAAAATAATCAATTAAATATGTTAAAAATATTATATTTTTTATATAAAGATAATAATAATTTATATGACGATATATGTAATAAATTATCAAATGAAATATATGATGAAATAGAAAAAGGATTAAATAATAATGAATATAAATATATAATAGATTATTTATTAGAATCATTAGATATATTAAAAGAAAAAATAAATAAAGATATAATAAATAAATTTAAAAAATATAATTTAAAAAAAGTAGATAGTTCAACAAAATTTTTAATATTAAATATAACAAAAAATTAAAATATATAAAAAATATAATATAGTTATATATTAATATATAATAATGAATAAATTTATAAAATCATTTATATGTATATATTTATATTTAAATTCAGTAGATTCATATTTAGTAAATACAAAAATATTAAATTTAAAAAAATCAAATAAAAGAGTAGTGGAAATAAATAAATTACAAAATATTAAAGCGAGATTTAGTAATAATATATCAAGAAGAGATAGTATATTTTTAACAACAGCATCATATTTATTATTACCAAAAATAAGTAATAGTCAAGAAATAAAAAGTGATATTAAAAAAGTTGCTGTATTTGGAGCATCTGGATATACAGGTGGGGATACAGTAAGAAATTTAATAGAAAAAGATATTGAAGTATTAGCAATAACAAGAAGACCAGTAAAAATAGTTAATAGAGAAAATGCAGGTAGAGATACATTGGTAATAGAAAATATAGAAAAGAAAAATAATTTAAAATCAATTATAGCAGATGTATTAAAACCAGAAACATTAACAAATATATTAAAAGATGTTGATGCAGTAATATATTGTGCAGCATCTAAACCAAAGGTAACAGCGAGACCAATACCAGGTGTAGATTTAAAAAATATAAATTATTTTAATAAAAAAAATTATTATAATATGAATGATATAGAAAATAAATATGTAGAAGAAAGTAATCATGTTGAAGATATAGGTTTAGTAAATGTAGCAAATGAAGTAATTAAAAATAAAGTAAAAAAATTAGTGATAGTATCATCAATATGTGCGAAATGTCAACTTAAAAATAAAGTTGAATATGGTGGAGAAGTAACAGATAAAGGAGAAACAGATTGTAAAGCGTGTTATGATAAACAAGAAGGAGAAGAAAGAATAAAGTTAATGTATGAAAAAATAGATAATAAGGATTTAAGTTATACAATAGTAAGACCAGGTTTATTAACACCGGGTGAAAAAAGAGGAGCAGACGAAATAGAATTTAATCAAGGGATATCAAAAAGTGGAATGATATCAAGAATAGATTTAGCAGATATATTAGTTTCTTCATGTCTAACAAAAAATTCAAATGAAAAAACATTTGAGGTATATTATAAAGATACAGCACAACCTGTAGATATGTTTAAATCATTAAAAAATTGTAAAGATATGGGTAAATCAGTAAAAGAATGTTTTTTTGGGGAGGGATATGAAGAGAATGAAACTATATCAATAGATAAATTAATGAAAAATAAAATAAAAGGAAGTATATTTCCATCAGGAAATGAAATATTAGGAAATAATTATATAGAAATGTTAGGGAAATTAAAAAAAGATGAAAAAATAGAATATGATATAAATATACTAAAATCGAATGATATAATTTAGTTTAAAAATTTATTATTAGTTAATACTAAATTATAAAAAAAATGAATAAAAGAAATATATTATAAATAATTTGATTATAATGGAAAAATTAAAAATTGACATAGAATATTATAAAGAAAGTTTAGTTTTAGCAGAAACTGAAATAGAGACAATACATAATACTGGAAAAGCATTAAAGGATGTAATAGGTATAGCATATGAAAAACATCGTGAGCGTATATGGAAATATTTTGGTTTTGAAGTTTCAAAAGAAAAAAACGATGCAATGTTTGATATTGATTGGTGTATTAAATATAAAGGAGAATTAATAGCATTTGAAGAAGATAAAGGTCATTATATTGATTCTTGTTTTCTAGAGAGAGCACTATGTGGATTTAGCAAAACAGTAAATATATATATAAAAAAAAATAAAAAAATACCACTATTTATTCTTCATAGTTTTACAAAATATAATAAATATATTATGAAATTAGAACAAGATATTGATACAAGAAAAAGTGAAATTAGTGATATATTACAAAATAAATTAATATATACTACATTAGTTAATTGTGATAGATTATCTAAAAAAAAATGGTTTTCAAAAGATTATTATAAAGCATACACAGATAATGCAAATGAAGAATTAATTATAAAAGATATAAAATTTATACAATCTCTTATTCCTGTTTCTGAATAAATTCAATTGCTTGTTTATAATATGTTTCATCTAATTCAATACCAATAAAATTTCTATTATTTTTTTTTGATGCTATTCCAGTGCTACCTACACCCATACAATTATCTAAAACAGTATCACCTTCATTAGTATAAGATTTAATTAACCATTCAAGTAAATCAACAGGTTTTTGTGTTGGATGAGAAGGTCTTTCAACACGGTTAAATTTTAATACAGTAGTAGGTAGTCTTCTACCATCACTTTTTGCAACATTTTCTTTATGACTACCATAATTACTTTGTTTATCAACAGCTTTTTGTGTATTCCATCTTTCATATGGTGTGCTATACCAATATTGAATATTATATACGGGTTGTTTTTTATAAAATATACAAATATCTTCATTTGTTTTCATAGGTTTTTTTTTAGAATTTAGAAAATCACTAAATTTATTTTTTTCCCAAACTAAACAATATCTAAAATATTTCATATTACTTGATATAAGCATTGTTGTGAAAGGTTGACTACCAAATAATATAATAGCACCATTATCTTTTATAATTCTATTATATTGTTTCCATAATTTATCAAAAGGAATTATAATATCCCATTTATTTTTGGTAACACCATAAGGTAAATCACATAATATTAAATCAATAGATTTATTATCAATCTTTAACATAACATCTAAACAATCACCATTTATAAGACATATCTTTTCATTATTTAAATATTCTTTTGTAAATTTAACATCTTTATTTATATCATTATATTTTATAATCATTGTTTCTATTATATTTATAATTATTATTTATAATCAATTTTTTATTAATAAATAATCATTTTAATTAAATTAAAAAAAAATGATTATTTATTATAAAAAATAAAAGTATATAAAGATTAAAAAATATATATATATGTGAATTATCACCGCTCTTTTAGCTTAATTGGTTAAAGCGTTGGTCTTATGAGCCAAAGATTGGGAGTTCAAGTCTCCCAGAGAGCAAAATTATTTTTTTGAGAAAAAAAAGATTCTCTATATTATATAAAGTAAATTGTATAATTTACATCCAGCAATTAAAATAAGATTTATAAAGTAAATTGTATAATTTACATCCAGCAATTTAAAATGATTTAATTCTCTTTATTACGAAGTAAATTGTATAATTTACATGCAGCAATTTAAAGCGAGATTTATAAAGTAAATTGTATAATTTACATGCAGCAAGATTATAATATAGTAGATAAGTAAAATAAAAAAACACAAAAAAAATAAATAAAATTAAAAAGAATTTTATTTATATAAAGCCCCCTTAGCTCAATTGGATAGAGCGTTGGCCTTCTAAGCCAAAGGTTGAGAGTTCAATCCTCTCAGGGGGTGTTATTTTTTTTTAAATTAATTTAATAATTTTCATATATTCTTTATGTGCTTTTGCAGCATTATATCTTTTTTTAACATTAATCTCTATTAATTTAGTTAAAAAATTTAAAACAATTAAATGTTTATTATGATTTATATCAGCTCTATTTAATATAATTTTCCAAGTATATAATTCTAATATAGATACACCTAACATATAAATATCTATTTTTTTTATATCAAATTTTTGTTCTATATTATAAAATTTTATATATGATTTATACATATTATGCATTAAAGTAATAATATCTTGTATTTTTTTAATATTATTTTTATTTCTAACATTTCGATAATTATTTTCTATAATATCATGTATAATATGATTATAAAATTTAATAAAATTTTCTTTATTTAATTCTGGTATATAATTATGATGTGATTGATTATATGCAAATGAAAAATTATAATTATTACTTAATACATCCTTTTTATTAACTAAAAAACCAAAATCTATTATTTTCATTTGTTTTGTTTTTGTATTATATAAAATATTCGGCAATCTAACATCGTGATGTACATATTGTTTTCTAGATAAAATGTCTAATCCTTCAAATACATTTTTAAAAGATTTAAATAAATTTTTAAATTTAATTTTTGTTTTAAATATAGTATGAATTAAATCAATTCCCCCATATTCATAAATTATTTGATATATAATTTGATTATCGGAAATAAAAAAATCATTATTTATTAATGTACATTTATTATATACTTCTTTATCATATTCACATAATTTTTTTTCACAATTAGAAATACGAGAAACTATTATATTTTTATTTTTATTAAAAATTTTTTCAATTTGTTTTTGATTTATTAATTCTTCATCATATGTTTCTTTTTTTAAAAATATTTTAACTATTGTATTTTTTATATTTATTTCTATATCACATTTTTTTGGATTTTTAAAAACACAACCATATGTTCCTTCTCCTATATATTCTTCTTTCATATTTATCTATTATTTAATTATATATTTTAAAATCTATCTTGATAATCTAAAAGATTTTGTACAAAATCTTTATAATCTTTACTTTGTTTTCTCATATTTTTGTGTGAATGAATTGAATCTTTATTTCTTAAATAAAGATATCTTTGATTTTGTGGATGTGATTTATCTTTTGTATTATATTTATATTTTTTTGGAATTTTAATACAATCATCTTCAATTGATTTCTTATAATATTCCGCAGAAATATATGATTTCATAATTTGATATTAATTATAATATAAATTAAAATAATCATTTTTTTTTATTTTAACTATAATTAAAATAATTTATATATTTAGATTAGATAGAATAATTTTAAAATATGTCTTTTAACCCAACATATGATGTTACAATTGAAGATTATATATTAGGTGTATCTGGTGTTACAGAAAAAAGAACTTTTACTGCAAATCAAGGTGATGGAACAAATACATATGGCAATATACTTACTGCAAGTGAAAACAGAAATAATAATAAAAATGATAGAGAAATTATCAATGGATATGGAAGTGAAAGTACATATGGTAGACAATGGCAAGCTTTGGGATATGAAACTGAATTTCCAGATGGTTATAGTAATTTATCAGATTTTGGAGATGTACAAAATATAGCAGATATTTTATTTAACCAAACAGGTTCTGCAGTTTCTGGAACTATTTTAACTTTATCATATGATTTAACACGAGCAGCAAATAACGGTTTAAGTCAGAATATAGGTAAAAGTTATATTCAAAGAATGAATGATGAAGGGCCAGGATGGCTAGTTTTTAAAGCACTTCCTACAACAGTTGATGGTTTTACATATCATTCATTAACAGATATTCTTAATGATCCAACTCGTCTTGATACTACAACTAATATACCTACTAAACACGCTAAAAGAGAGTTTAATAAAAGAAAAGAATCAGAAGGTGGTGATATTGTAGAACTTGTTAATAATAATTTTACTAAAGTTACTTACTATACATATGATGATTTTTTAACTAATAAAGATACTCTTGATTTAGATGATACAACTAAATTAACAATTGAAGCAGAAAGAGAAAAAGCTAGAATTATAGAAAGTAAAGGTGGTTTTGTTCAATTTTTTATAAATGGTGCTAATACTCATTATAAATATTTTACAAAAGATGAATATCTAAATAATAAAAATAATGATGCTGATTTTACAGGTGCTAATGTATCAAGTGGTGGTCGTACTTTTACTGCTATACTTACTGATGAAGCTAAAAGAGAACAAATAAGACAAAAAAATTCTATTATAGAAACAGCTAATACTAATCAAAGAATAAAAGATAGTGGTGGTGATGGAAATGGAGACACAACTAATATTGGTACTGTAGATGGTGTTTCATATTATACTTATGAACAATACGAACCCATTAAAGATACTTTTGATCTATCAAGTACTATTAAATTTACAAAATCAGCAAAAGATAAAATTGCTTTAAAAATTGAAAGAGAAGGAGGTCATGTTCAATTAATTGAAGATGATGTTAATAAAAATTATTACTATGTTAATGGACAAGAATATATTGATAATAAACTAGCCGATGGTACAATTGTTTTATCAGCTTTAAATGATACAGTTAATAGTCGTGTTTTTACTGCAGTATTAACAAATGAAGCTAAATGCGAACAAAAAAGACGAATAAATACATATGAAGAAACTAATAACAATAATCAAAGAATAAAAGATCACGATGGTGGTATAGTTGGTGATACAACATATGTTAAATATAGTGATTATTTAACTGATAAATCTGTATTATTTACAGATACAAGAACATTAACTAAAGAAGGTATTGAAATAAGAGATAAAATGATAGAAGTTGATGGAGGTTTTGTTCAATTTTTTATAGATAATGTTAATACTCATTATAAATATTTTACAAAAGATGAATATCTAAATAATATTAATGCAACAAATGCTAATTTTACAGGCACAGATGTATCAAGTGATGGTATTACTTTTACTGCTATACTTACAAAGGAAGCTAAAAGAGAACAAATAAGACAAAGAGAAATATTATGGAATACTAGAAGAACAACTGCTAAAAATAATGAAGCTTCATTAGAAGTTAAAAGAGGTTTAGATAGAAATAGAGAGGCTGCAGAATCTAAATTAGATTATACCTGGAATTCTTCTTCAGAAAGATTAGGTCTAAGTTGGTCTCAATCAACCTCTGAACCAGTTGATATTACTAATGAAGCAGGAGTAAAAGTATTAGATTATTCAAATAAAACAAGTAGTCATCAAAATCTTAAAGATAGTTTATCTGCTAAATTTAATGCTGGTGAAAGTTTAACTTATACAGAATTAGAATTACATACATTATTAGGTGATGATATAAATGGTGATAAAGTTGAACTATCACCAGGTCATTATGTTACTGATGGTACTAATTATTTTACAACACACGTAAATTTTGATTATTCAGATTTAACTGATAAAGTTAGTAATAATTATCTTGAATCAGATATTTTTAAAAATTTAACTAATTTTACAAGTTCTAAAAATTCTGATAATACGATTAAATTAGATGATAATTATTGGGAAGGTAGATAATTTAATGATTACTTTTTTTAACATTTATTTTTGGATTATTTTTTTTCTTAATGAATACACCTTCATCAAAATTTTCTTCATCATCATGATCTCCTACACCATTACCATTTAAATTTCTACTATCTTCAATACTTTGCATATTCCACATTTCAGTACTACACATTTTAAAATGTGCTTCTTTTGCTTTATACCAAAAAACTTGATCTTCTAATTTATTACTTTGTGTTTTACAATCTATTACTAAACATTCATAATTTTCAGTACATTGATTCATAACTTGATTAAAAACTTCAAAATTATTAAACATACCAGCATAATGGTCATATATTTTATGTCTTTCTTTTGTTATATTATTTCTAAATATAAAAACATAATCTAAATTATTTCTTAAAACAGGTGGAAGACCCATAGCATGTTGCATAGTAATTAAAAAGAAAATTTTATAATGTCTACCATTCATAAAAATAGAGCGAATACTTTTATCATTAATCCATTTTTTATCATATAAACAATCATCTAATATTAAAAATGCTCTATTATCAATTTGACTTCTACCATTTTTTGCTATTTCTAATTTTTTTTCACCAGAAATTTTCATTTGTCTTTCAAGAAATGTTTTAATTATTTTTTCATCAGGTTCATCATATAATAACATCTTTGGTATAAATTTTTCAAAATAACCATTCGCTTTTTCTGTTGGACTAACTACTATTCCTATTGGAAGACTACGATGATATGATAATATATCTTTCATACAATAAGATTTTCCTGTATTTCTTTTTCCAATAAAAACTACAACAGAATCTGATGCAATTTTAGAAGGATCAAATTTTTTTAATTCTAATTTCATTTATTTATTATAAGTTGCTATAATATAAATATATATAAAAATAAAAGATTTTTACTCATTCGTTTGAATAATGTCATCATCAATATATGGAGTAAAACCCGTATAAATAGTATCAGGTATTTTTTTTAATAAATCAGTATTTACTATATTTTTTTCATTAATACTATTATATTTTATTTTATTTGTTATATCAGATTGATTATTATAAATTAAAAATATAATTATTGTACTTAAAATATAAATAAAAAATAATAAAACTAAATTATTTAAATTTAAAAATGTATATTTTTTTTTATTTACTTTACTATTTCTATATTCATTTATTTGTATTATTATAAATATTATAATACTTATAACTAATGATATATAATAATACATTTTTCTAATATTATATAATAAAAGATTGCTTTATCTTGAACGCATTTAATACATTGTTTTTTTAACAATAGTTACAGAATTTTTTGAACTATTTGAACTATTTGAACTATTTGAACTATCATATGAATTATCATCTGAAATATATTTTTTAACATATATATTATTATTATTTGAATTATCTACTATTTCATTATCACTATCTATATTTCTAATATAATTATCTTTTAATTGAACATCTGAAATATTTTTTTTCAATTCATCATATGTTCCGGTTTCACTTTTATTATCATTATCATTATCATTATCATTATCATTTTCATTTTCATTTTCATTATCATTTTCATTATCATTATCATTATCATTTTCATTTTCATTATCATTTTCATTATCATTTTCATTTTCATTATCATTATCATTATCATTATCATTATCATTTTCATTTTCATTTTCATTTTCAGTTTGATTATCATTATTTATTTCATTATCATTATCATTTTCAGTATCATTTTCAGTATCATTTTCAGTTTGATTATGATTATTTATTTCATTTTTATTTTGATTATCATAATTAATAAATCTATTAAATCTATTAGTATTTCTAGTAATAACACTCATAGCAGTATTCAAACCAGTTTGTAAAAAAGATTTATTATTATTATTATTATTATTATTAATAAAATTATTATTATTATCATAATCATTATTTAATTCTAAAATATTATCATCATTATTACTAATATTATCATCATTATTAATATCTTCATCAATAATATTATTATTAATAATTTTATTATTATCTAAATCTATTTGTTCAATAATATAATCGATAGGAGTACATTCAGTAATAGTATTTTTAATAATTTTTTTTAATATTTTTTTCAATAATATTATAATTATTTTGTATTTCAGAATGTTTTAAATTTTTATTGGTAAAAAAAAGGAAAGGATTTTTCCAAGCCCATTGAGCGACATTATAATAACATTTATGAATAAAATCTTTAATAGAGGGGAATTTTATATCAATATTATCAATTTTATTTTTAAATTCATAAATTTTAATTTTAATACTGTTAATAATAATTAATTTATAAATTTTATCTAAATTTTTATATTTAGAATTTTTTAATATATTAGAATATTCTTCATCAATAATTAAATTATTCCAACTTTTAATATTATTAAGTTTAATTTGAAAGCCTTTTAAACCAGATTTATCATTAATAGATTGAAGATAAAATGAATTAATTTTTTCAGCGATAGGAATAGTAATAGAATCTAAAATATAATGAATATATTCTTTTTTTGTATCAATAAAAGCTTGCATATTTATAATATAAAATAGATAGAATTCTTATATGTATTATAAATTAAATAGGATTAATATTAATATTTAATTCATTAGTTTTTAAAGATTTCATAATATTTGAATCAAGTCTTTTAGCGAAAGCATTATGTTGAATATTTTCTTTAGTAATAGATTTTCTAAAATCAACAGAAGAAGAGAAATCTCTATTATTATTTTGATAAATTTTACCAATATTACCATATTGTCTATTGAGAAGTTGATTTTTATCAGATTTCATTTTAATACTAGAATAATCAACAGCAATATTCATATTACCAGGATTTGGAGTATGTCCAGCAGCAATTAAAATAGTTTCTCTAGTATCATCTTGTGGAGCTTCATAATAATGATTGCGATTGCCTTGTCTATGTTCATGAACAGAAGAAACATTACCTCTTGAAGGATTATCAGAAGTGAATTGTTTATTAGTGTTATTAAGTTCAATTTCTTTATTAAAATAACCACCAACTAATTTATTAAGTAAGCCACCTAAGAAACCATATTCAGATTTACCAATAATAGTAGTTTCTTTAACAGTAGTTTTAGCAATTAAATCAGGGTCATAAACGTAAGTTTTATATTGATTTGGGCCAATATTACGAATATTATCACATACATTTACAGTTTCTTTAACAGTAGTTTTCATTTTATCAAAATTTTCAATATAAGTTTTAGGGTCGGCTTTTAAATTAAGAATATCACTATCGTGAATAGTAGTTTCTTTAACAGTAGTTTTAGCATCATCTTGAAGAGCAGAATAAGAAGTATTAGGACCTTTTAAATTAGAATTATCATTATCATGAATAGTAGTTTCTTTAACAGTAGTTTTAGCATCATCTTGAATAGCAGAATAAGAAGTATTAGGACCTTTTAAATTAGAATTATCATTATCATGAATAGTAGTTTCTTTAATAGTAGTTTTAGAAATATGATTAATAGGGTCATAAGTTGTAGGTTTTTCAACCAAACCTTTTAAATTACCACCAGTTTCTCGAGGAGCATCAATAGTATATTCTTTAGTAGTGAAACGAGCTCCATCAATAAGAGGAGAAATAATAGATTTAATCATGCTAGTAAAATTAGTAACGACGGTTTTATCTTCAGTAGTTTGTCTTTCATTATCATAAACCATAATATTATTTTTACCATATTCATCGAATGCCCCGACTCCTGGATTAGTATATTTAATACCACCAGAATATTCAGGATGTAAATCTTGTTTATTAGTGTGTTTTAAATTTTCGATAGGTCTATTGGAACTTTTAAGATTAGCACCAGTAGTTTTAAACCAATTATTTTCATCAGTATTATAAACTTTTTCAGGTTTATTTTTAGTAAAAGATTTTACAACACCTCTTTTAGCAATTTCATTTTTAGGAGCATTATAATTAATACCAAAAGTTTTTTCTTTTTGATTATTTTTAACTCTTAAATCATCTATATTTTTAGGTTTAGAATAAACATTAGAATAATAATTATGAAAACCACCAGTACCGGCATCATTAAAACCATCATTAATACCGGGTCCAACTCTTTTTTGTTCAATTGGAAAAACATTATTATTAATATTAGTTAAAGTTGAATTACTTCTATCTTTTAAAAAAGCGGAATCAAATTTAGAACCATTAATTAAATCATAACCAGCAGTAGGTTGAAAGAAATTTTCAAGTTCTTTTTTATTATTATAAAGTTTATGAACATCTTTATTATTATCAATAACATATCTATCAATATTTGTATTTTGTGTTACAGAACCTTTAATAAATTTTTGCATATTATTATGTTTTAAATTTTCTTTATTCATAACTTCACCAGTTAATGAAGTAAAAGATTCATTAACATTGCTGAAATTTTCATTTTGTGGTAAATAAGTTAAATTAGCAATAGGATTATTTTTATTAACTTTAATATCATGATTTTTAATTTTTTCCCAATTTGTAGAATTATAATAATTATCCATAGAAGGAATATCACCTTGTCTTAATTCCATTATTCTCTAATGAAATTATATATAATAATATAGAATAATATAATACTTATATATAATATAATTATTTAAGAAATATTTTATAATTTAATTTAGAATGATATTAATATATAGTGATATTTGTAAACATAGTAATATATTATTAGAAACAATTGATAAACACGATAAAAATAATATAGTGAGAAAGATATCAATAGATTCATTAAGGAAAGAATATAATATAGAAAAATTAATACATTCAGTACCAGCATTGATAAGTAAAATAGATACTGATAAAATAAATAAAGATGATATATTATTTGGAAAACAAGTATTTGATTATTTATTATTACCAAATAGAGGAGTATTATTTACACAAGATAATAATACAAGATTAAATAAAGAACAAAAAGATTCAAGAGAAAATATAAATATGAATGATAATCTAGAAGATAATGGTCCATCTGCATTTTCATTAGGGAGTTCATTATCAGATAAATTTTCATTAATAGATGAAAGTGATGATAATATATTAAAAGATAAAATGTATAATTGGGATGTAATAAGAGATGATAATGATATAGAAAAAATAGTAGATAATAGTTCTAGTATAAATCCAATATCATCAACAAACCAAAATAATGAATTAAAATTACCTTCAATAGAAGAATTATTGAATAAAAGAAATCAAGATATAATATAAATTATATAAAGAAATATACAAAAATAGATATAGTAATAATAATGACAAAAACATATATATTTAATCAATATTATATAGATTTAATAAAAAGATTAAAAACAACAACAAAAAAACATAAAGAAAAAAGTACAACTGCAAAAAAAGTCAATGATACTATAAAAAATAATTATTTAACATTAGATAAAACAACAGATGAATATATATTATATTTTAAAAAAAATATATCAGATGAATTATATGAATCATATAAAAAAATAAATATAATAAAAAATGAAGATAAAGAAGAGTTAAATATTTCAAATGAAACAGAAATAACAAATATAGCGAATGAATGGTTAGAAAAAAATTCTGAATTATTAATATTTAATGATATAACATTAGGGGAAATAAAAAAAATATTAAGAGATGAATATATATGTCATCATTATATTAGTATATTTTTAATTTTAACAAGAGATATAGATGATGAAGTATCAACAAAAATAGTAAATTTATTACAACAAAATAATTATGAAGAAGAATTAAAAGAATTGGAAGATGATAATGATAATTTTAAAACAATATTAACAAATTTACAGTATATAAAACAAATAAAAATAAAAAAATCAGTAGAATTAAATATGGGTGGAATGGAAAATACAACATTGGGACAATTAGCAAAGGAAATACTTGAAGATGTAGATATAAATAAATTACAAAAATCAATAGGAGAAAATGGAGATGTATTAAAAAGTCTAGGTGATCCAAATAGTGGTTTTGGTGATATTATTTCAAATGTAAGTCAAAAAATGGCAACAAAATTATCAAATGTTGAATTAAATCAAGAAAATTTAATGAAAGATGCAATGAAATTTGCAACAATGATGCCGGGAATGTTTGGAAATAATCAAGAACAATCAAAAGGAAAAGCACAACCAAATATGGGAAATATGATGAGTATGTTTGCTGATTTAATGTCAAATAATAATGATGATATGCCCGATATTAATTCAATGAAAAATATGGCTAAATCAATGGGTGGAAATCAAAAAGTATCAAGATCAGGATTTAGTGATTCAAATTATAGAAAATTAGCTGCACAAAAAAAAGCTAGAAAAAAATTAGCAGCTAAAAATAATAATCAATAAAAAGAAAATACATTAATAATATAGAGATTACATAATAATAATGATATTAGATTATTCAGAATTATTAAAACCTATTTTTATTGTAAATAATAATATGACACAATCAGAAAAAATTAATACAATTATTCGTTTTATATTATTTTTTGGTATAATATTCGCTTTAATTTTAAATAATTATAAAATAGCATTATTTGTATTTATTATAATTATATGTTTAATTTATCTAAATTATTACAACTTTAATTTAGATATAATTAAAGAAAAATTTAATAATTTAAATAATTTAAATTTTATTGATAACAAATTATGTGTATCACCTAGTAAAAATAATCCTTTAATGAATCGCAATATTTATGATAATAGAAATTATGATAATTGTGATATTGATAATAAATGTATTAAAAATAAAATAAATAAAATATTAAATAATTCTATTTATACAGATGATTATGATATATATAATAGAAATATATTAAATAATATTTTTTATACAGTACCAAATAATAATATAATAAATGACCAAGAAGGTTTTGCAAAATGGTTATATAGAGATGATGTAACATGTAAAGAGGATGGTGGTATGGAATGTTATAATAATCTATATACAGATTTAAGAGTAAAATAATATAAAAATATAAAATATACTTTAATTAGAATAATAAATTTCAAATGGCTAATTTTTCTTCTTCTATTACTTTTACTAAAGATAATTTAGATAATAATAAAAATATTATTAAAAAAATTGAATACAAATATACACATTTAAATGATGATAAATTATGGTCTACCTATTATATTAATAAAATAGATAATAATGTTAGTAAAGAAACTTTTAATAAATTATATAAAAATGGTAATAATGTATATGAAAAAATAGGTAATAGTAATAATAAAGATTCTTGGGATATTAAAGAATTTTTTAATACAAATTTAGAAAAACAATATGTTGATAATTATCATAATATTAGTTTTAATGATAATTTATTAGATGCTTGTGAAAATATTCCAATAGAAAATCAAAATTTATTAAAATAAAAAAAATGATTATATTATTTTATATGATTAATATCAATGTCGGATTCTTTTACAATTCCTAATTCATTTTTATGTCCAATTACACATAATATTATGTGTAATCCTTATATTGATAATGATGGTAATACATATGAATATTCTGCTATTACTGAATGGTTATCGATAAATAATACTTCACCTATAACAAGACAGTATTTAAAATTATCAGATTTAAAACCAAATCGTTCATTATTAGAATTAATTAATATATTTAAATCAAATAATTTTATAAAAGATACAAAATATATTGAAACAAATAATAATTTTAAATTAGATGAAAATATATGTAAATTTAAAATTAATAAATATATTAAAAAAGAATATACTTATTTCCAACTTAATATTGACATTATTAATTTAGAAAATAGTCCACCAGTTGATATTGTTGCTGTTATTGATATTTCGGGTTCAATGGATTCTAATGCAAATGTTCAACAAAATGGTAAAAGTGTTGATATTGGATACACTATTTTAGATATTACTAAACATGCTTTAAATACAATTATTGAATCTATAAAACCTAATGACCGTATATCAATTATTACATTTTCAGATTATGCTAATACATTAATAAAATTAACACATATAGATAATACTAACAAAGAAAATATTAAATCACAAATTAATAATTTAAAAACTAAAGGTGCTACAAATATTTGGGCTGGTTTAAATAAAGGTTTAGAACAATATTTAGATAAAAATAATACTAATAGAGTTAAATCATTACTATTATTAACTGATGGTATTCCTAGTGAACATTTACTACCACCAAGAGGTATTTTAGAAACACTTGATAGAAAACTTAAAGTTATTAATGATAGTAATATTATTTCCCCTAATATTTATACATTCGGTTTTGGTAATAATTTAGATACTGATATTTTAGTTAATATCGCTAAAAAAGGTAATGGACATTTCTCATATATACCTGATTCAGGTTTTGTAGGTACTGTATTTATTCATTCTCTTGCTTATATTAAAACTTTAATTTGTAATACTGCTATTATTGATTTAGATTTTATTTGTAATAATTTTAAAAATAATGTTGAAGTTTTAGGTTTTAATAAAGATAATATTAATTTAAATAGTTTACATATTGGTAATAAAAAAAATATTATTTTTAAAATTTTATCTAAAGATTTAAATAATTGTTTAGAATCATTAGTATTTGCTTTAAAATATAAAACTATTGAAAATGATAATAAAATTATCAAATATACATTTGATAAAAATAAAAATTGTATAGATTATAATAATCATGATATTATTAATAATATTAATTTTAATATTTCCCGTTTAGAATTAATTAAATGTTTAAATACTAATATTTATAATGATTTAGTTAAAAATTTTAATAATTATTTAAATAATAATAATTTATATATTTCTAATGATTTAAATCAGGATTTAGAACAAATTAAAATGGCTGTTAATACTCATTATAATACATGGGGTAAAAATTATATTAAATCTTTTACATATGCACATTTAGAAGAAAGATGTAATAATTTTAAAGATAAAAGTATTCAAAAATACGGTGGTATATTATTTAATATTATTAAAGATAATATTGATGATATTTTTAGTAATTTACCACCACCTACTCCATCTAATTATATTAATTATATAGATAATAATAATGATAATAATAATGATAATGATAATGATAATGATAATGATAATGATAATGATAATGATAATGATAATGATAATGATCATG
>MDTA01152932.1_pt1 | contig 23408 bp, 21 predicted proteins | sample 811151 | NCBI WGS metagenome assembly MDTA01 (sample SAMN05326648, study PRJNA326480) | marine metagenome | isolation source: seawater | place: Indian Ocean: South | collected 2010
TAAATCTAAAAATTTTTTAAAGTTTCCAAAATTTTTTTGAATTGTATAATAGATTGAAATGAAAAAAATTTGTTTAATTGGCGGAACAGGAGTATTAGGTAGTTACTTTTTAAAAAGATTGCAAAAAAAAAATGAATTACATGTGGCAGATATAGGTCTTAAACATAACAAGAAAAAAAATTTACACACATATTATCTAGACTTAAATGACGAAAAAGGTATTCAAGATTTTTTTTATCAAAATAAAAAAAAACCTTTCGATATTTTAATAAACAATTCAGCTTATACGACTGAAATGGCTGCAAAACAAAAAATTAATAAAGATTTTTTTTCAACAGAAGTTTTTGATCAGACAATAAAAGTCAATTTGAGAGGAATATTTTTGTGTTGTAAAAATTTTATAAAATATCACCATAAAAAAAATATTGACCAGAGAGTTATAAATATGAGCACAATGTATGCATTGTACGGCCCTCACCATGATATTTACAAGAACGAAGATTTTTTTTCGTCTTTATCTTATTCTGCTAGCAAAGCTGGTGTTTTAGGTATGACTAAATGGTTTGCAACAAAATATGCTACTGAAAATACAAATTTTAATGTTATTTCCCCATCTGGAGTTTTTAATAAACAAAGTAAAAAATTTTTAAAGAAATATTCTACATTATTACCAAAAAAAAAAATGGCAACACCTGAGCAGATTTTTTCAGCAGTTTCTTTTTTAATTTCAAAAAACTCAGATTATGTTGTAGGCCAAGATATTTTTGTTGATGGCGGCTTTTCGGCTTGGTAAGGTTTCTTCATTAAATATGAAATTAAATAATCTAAAAAAAATCTTAGCTGAAAAAGAGAGTATTAATAAAAAAATTTTAAAAAACCATAAGAAGATAGATAAAATAATAAATAAAATTACAAATACGTTTAAGGATAATTCTAAAGTATATACCTGTGGTAACGGAGGTTCTGCAGGAGATGCACAACATGTAGCTGCAGAGGGAGTTGTTAGATTGAAACCAGATTTCAATAGAAAACCTTTACCAATAATTTCTTTAGCTTTAGATATTTCTACACTTACCGCATGCGCAAATGACTATGGATATAACTTTGTATTTTCAAGGTCACTAGAGGCTTTAGCAAATAAAAACGACCTTTTGATATGTTATTCTACTTCAGGAAATTCTAAAAATATTATTGAAGTTCTAAAAACAGCAAAAAAAATGAAAATTTTTTCCATATGTTTTTTAGGAAATAATGGAGGAGTTGCTAAAAAATATACAGATATACCTTTAATTATTGAAAACAAAAATGTCGCTAGGGTCCAAGAAGCTCATATATTTTTAAGTCATTATATTTTAGAAGAGGTAGAAAAAAATTTATTAGATCTAAAAATAATTTAAAAATTAAAAAAAATGTCTTACAAAAAGTTTAAGAAAAATCCAAAAAAACTTCAACAATATGCGTCAAAATTAATTCCTGGAGTTTCACAGCTGTTTGGTAAAAGGCCAGATTTGTACTTACCCGGAGGCGCTTGGCCGACATACTACTCTAAAGCTAAAGGGGTAACAGTTTGGGGAATTGATAAAAAAAAATATTATGACTTTACAATGGTAGGTATAGGAACTTCGGTTCTTGGTTACTCTGATCAAGATATAGTTAAGGCTGGTCATAATTCATTAAAATCATCAACCATGAATACTTTAAACCCACCCGAAGATGTTGAGTTAGCTGAAATATTAATGAAAATTCATCCTTGGGCTCAAAATGTAAGATATTGTAGAACAGGTGGTGAAAGTATGTCGATAGCAATTCGATTAGCTAGGGCTTATAATAATAGAGAGAAAATTTTATTTTGTGGATATCATGGCTGGCACGACTGGTATTTATCTGCAAATATTAAAAATAAAAATTCTTTAAATAATCATTTGTTGTCTGGATTAGAGCCTTTGGGGGTTCCAAAGTCATTAAGAGGTTCTATGATACCATTCAACTTTAATGATTATGATGATTTAAAAAATATTGTTAAGAAAAATATTAAAAATTGTGCTGCAGTAGTTATAGAACCTTGCAGAGACAAAATAGTAGAGAAAAAATATTTATCATATCTAAGAAAATTAGCCACAGAAAATAATACAATTTTGATATTTGATGAAATCACCTCAGGATGGAGAACAAGATTGGGTGGAGTTCATTTAGATATAGGTGTTAACCCAGATGTGGTTGTGTACGGAAAGACCATTGCTAATGGTGTTCCAATGGGGGTAATTTTAGGAAAAAAAAAAGTTATGCAAAATTCTACCAAGACATTTTTAAGTAGTTCCTTTTGGACAGAAAAAATGGGTCCAGCATGTGCTTTAGCTTTTATTAAAAAAAGTCAAAAAATTTCATTACAAAAAAAGTTGATTAAGAATGGAAGGAAAATAAAAGATATATGGTTAAAAGCTGCAAAAAAAACAAAACTAAACATTAAAATAAGTGAAGTAGATACATTAGCAAGTTTTAAATTAGACGTCCACGACTGGCCAGCCGTTATAACTTTTTTTATTCAAGAAATGCTAAAAAAAAATTTTTTAGCAACAGACAGATGTTATGCAAATTATTGTCACAGTAATAAGTTGTTGAAAAAATATGAAAAAGCGTGCACAGAAGTTTTTAAAAAAATAAGAATCTACGATGAATTAAAATCTATAAGAAAAAAATTAGACGGTCCTGTTAAAACTATTAATTTTAAAAATTAAATTAAAATTAGCTATTTCTTTTATGAGTTTCATTTATTAATTTAAAAATTCTTTTCATTTCCTTGTTATCGACTTGAACTTTTGTTTTTTTTAGAGAACTAATAAGCCTTTTTATTAATACTTCTTCAGATTTTTCTGTACCTAAATTAAAATTTTTCTTAATAATTTGTAATAGTTTTTTTATATATGGAGTATTTTTATAAGTGTAATAAGCTATTTTGTATATAGGATAAAAAAAACCTTTTTTAAGATAGTGTAAATTGTTCACATAATCTTTGTTAACTATCTCAAAAGCTTTTTCTATTTCTGGAAGACTTTTGTTTCTTGTAATTTTATTTAATTGTTTACATGCTAATTTCATTTTCTTGATAAATATTTTTTTTTCTTTTAAGTATCTATTTTTTGTCCACCAATTGCTAAATGAGTTAGAAAAGCTCATTGAAGGGCTAGTATCTCTTATTGGTTCATTTTCTTTTGATCTTAACCATAATAAATTTGGCAAAACTAAAGATTTTTTTGAAAACGGAATTAAATACTCAAATTGTAATTCCCAGGCAGCGTAAAAATTATATTCTTTAGAAAATACTGTTTTGGCGGCTATTTTCCAAATTTTAGCCTCACAAACAGCATATAAATGGCCTTGTTCATAATTTGAAAAATGTTTTTCAATCCTTTTATTTGGATCAGAATGTGTAAGCTTTCTATTTTTTAATAGAGGATAAATGTTATTCGCAATTATAGAATTATTTTTAAAATTAAAACTAATTGCTCTACCAGTGCAGGCTACAAAATCTTTATTTAATGATAAAAATTTAACACATTTAGCTAAGGAAGATGACACATAAAACTCATCATCACAACCAAGCATAACATACTTAGTTTTTATAAGTTTAATTGAGTAGTATAGTCTCTTATATAAGCTAGATGGGAAGTGTATGTACTTAATATTTTTATCTAGTATTTTAATATTTTTTTTTAAATTTGTGCTACTTCCGTCTAAAATAATTAATTTTACCCCAGTGTCTCTCCAATATTTTATAAGTCTAATTAGGTAGTTTTGTCTATTATAAGAGGGGACAATTATTGTGAGATCTTTAAGAAATCTTTTTTTATTTTTTAATGACAATTTTTTTATTTTGTTTTATGACTTTTTTGTATACTTAATCTTTATCTTTATATTTTTTTCAGAAATTGAAAAGTGAAATTTAACAACACTTCATGTTATATTCTTTAAAAATAGTAAATATATCATATAAATAAATATACTTATTAAAATAATTTTGATATTAAACAGCTAATTAGATAATGCATATACAAATAATAGTACCATCCTGGCATCATTTAGCTAACCCATTTCTTCATCAACCTTATTGGGAAATGTACTTAGCAACCAATTTACAAAAGAAATATAATTCCTTTAAAATTTCAATTGTTGATCTAAGAAAAAAAGAACTTTCGTATAAAACTGATATTAAAGAAAGTGATATTTTTATCTTTTGGATTTTTAAATCAGCAGATGCAATAGAATGTTTTGAAATAGCTAAATATTTAAAAAATAAATATCCTAAAAGTTATGTTTTGGCAGGTGGGACGCATGTTGAGGTACATCCACAAGACTCAATTAATTTTTTTGATTGCATAATATCTGGACCAGGCGAAATTGGATTTAGTACTATAATTGATGAAATAAAAAATTCAGGCATTAAAGATAAACATTATAAAATTGATTGGATGAAACATCCATATTCTGAATTTGATTATGCAAAACGAGAGTGGTTACCAGAGCAGGATCTATTTAATGATAAACTCTTTAGTGAGTATGGAAGCTATAAATCTACGATGACTTATTTCTCAAGAGGGTGTATTTATAAATGTGGCTTCTGTACCTTAAATGTGCCAAGAGCTTTACAAACCAGAGCACCCAAAACTATTGAAGATGAAATAGAATATTTAAAAAAAAATTATGGACTTGAGGCATTATTGCTTAAAGACGAAGTTGCAGTACATCCCAATCTTAAAATATCAAACCCTATTTTGGAAGCTATTGGAAGCACAGACATTATTTGGAGGGGCCAAACAACAACTCAGGTTACATTTGATCAACTTAAATTAGCTAAAGATTCTGGGTGCAAAGAATTAGCAGTTGGAATAGAAACAGTTGATAGTTTTGTTATGAAAACAATAAATAAAGGTTGGCAAAACGAAAAAAAAATTATTGAATTTATAAACAATGCAAAGAAAGCTGATATTAAAATTAAAATGTGTCTGATCTTTGGTTTACCGGGTGAGCCAAAAAATATTTTAGAAAAAACAATTGAATTTATAGAAAAAAATCAAATCGATTATGTAAATGTGTCCGGCTTTTGTCCGCTACCTGGGTCACCAATTTACAATGATTATAAAAATTATGGTATTGAACAAGTTGATAAAGACTGGTCAAAGCATGGACATCTCGTTTATAGATTTTCTGATGATGAGGATGTTGGTTTGCCATTTGAGTATAGTAAGAATCATGAAAAATTTGGAAATCAATTTTCGAGAGACCAGATTGTTTATAATATAAAATACTTGCAAAAGTGGTTGAAAGACAGAAAAAAATCTTACTAGTATAAAATGCAAATTTCTAATAGATGGGGAATATTAGGAAAAGCCTCAATAGCAAAAAGATTTATCAAAAGCTTAAATGGTCTAAAATACGAGGTATTATATGTTGGGACTAGAAGAAAAAATCTTTTTAAAAATAAAAAATTTTGTACTTATAAGCAGCTTTTATCAAAAAAAGATATAGATTGTATTTATATTCCACTTCCAAACTCTTTACATTTCAATTGGGCAAAAAAATTTTTACTTCGAGGTAAAAATGTTCTTGTAGAAAAACCCGCAGTATTATCAATCAAACATTTATTTGAGTTATTAAAAATTTCAAAAAAAAAAAAAGTTTTTTTCAAAGAAGCTCTTATGTACAGACATAATAAAGAGACAATAAAATTTTTAAATATTGTTAAAGATATGTCGAAAAAAAATAAAATAAAAAAAATTGAATGTGAGTTTAGTAAAAAAATAAATTTTTCAAAAAAAAATATCCGTTTCAATAAAAAACTAGGTGGAGGTTGTTTAAATGATCTTGGATACTACGGAATTTCAGTGATAAATGCAATTTTACCTTCTGCTAAAATAAAAAAATTTCAGCTTATTAACAAGGAAATAAAAAAGAAAATTTTGACAAGAGCACACTTTAAATTGTTTTTACAAAATAATATTGAAGCAGAGATTAAATCCTCTTTTTTAAATGATAATAACTATATTAAAATTCACTATGACAATAAATCAATTTTTTATAAAAATTGTTTTACCTATAACAAATTTAAAGAAATCAAATTTATTAGACAAAAAAAAATAACCAAATTCAAATTATCTATATCTCAAGATAGATACATGGATCAAATTAAAAATTTTAGCAACAATAAAATTTACTCAATTAAAGAAATGAAAAATAATATTGATTTATTAGAGAAAATAACTGATTATATTAATCAAAGTAATTAGTTTTAATTGAAATTAAATTTTTTACTTTAGCTGGTGAATTTTTTTTTATATTAAAAAATTTATTTTGATATCTTTTTTCGAACTTTTTTAATTTTTTTTTTTTAAGAATTAATCCAAAGTCAAGGGAAAGTCTTAGGTCAGTATTTTTGTTTACAGTCTTGTGAAGACATGACTGATCAAATAAAGTGATCATATTTTTATCTAGCTTCTTAATGAATGAGTATCCATATCTTTTTATTGAATTTTTATAATTATGTTGTTTAGAGAAAAAATTCTTATCTAATATTTTGGGTTTAAAAAAATGAACAGTATTATTCGAATCACCATTAATAAAAATTACAACTTTTGCATCCGATGGATGACCAGCCCATTTATCTGAATGAATGATTGATGAGGAGTATTCACGTTTAGCATTGTAGCCAAATTTACTGGATCTCATTAATCTCACGTCCGGTAATTCATATAAATCATAAATTTCATTGAATTTATAATTAGAGTTCATAAATTTGATTAGGTTAATAATCTTTTCATATTCTTTATGAGTTTCTAATCTTGGATTAATAACACCATTAGGCGTAATATTAGGAAGTCTTAATATCAATTCTCTATATTTACTAATGTCGTTAATTTTATTTATATTTAAATTATAATAAGAATTAATATTTTTAGTTACATATTTTAATACTGAATTTCTTAAATTTTTAACAAATATTTTATCTGGCTTTATTTCAAGTAAAATTTTTTTGAAATTATAATTAACATTAGCATTATCTAGTTCGAACAACAGTTTATCAAAGTTTTTAGATCTATTGACTATAAAATTATTTAGCATATGGGTTATTAAAATAAATGAGCAATATTTACAATAAAGAAATTGACACTTTAAGAGCATTTTCAATTTTTGCAGTTTTTTTTTATCATTTAAATTCTAATATTTTTCCTCTTGGATATTTAGGTGTAGATGTTTTCTTTGTTATATCAGGTTTTGTCATATCTAAATCAATGTACAAAAAATATGAAAACGAAAAAGAAGTAAATATTTTAAACTTTTATTTAAGGAGAGTTAAACGGCTTTACCCAGCATTACTGTTTTTTTTAATAATTCATAATATTTTATTTGGATTGTTCTATCCTTATGGTGACGCTGAGTTTAGGGAAAATTTTATTTCTTCAATATTTTCTTTTTTTGGAGTTTCAAATTTTTATTTTTACAATAATCCATTTTTTGAATATTTTAATAACTTTCATTTACCCACTATTCACACCTGGTCTCTTTCAATAGAGGAACAATTTTACTTTATTTTTCCATTTTTATTATATTTTGTTTTTATATTTTTAAAAAAAAATGCTTTTATTAATTTTTTAATTTTTGCCTCAATACTTTTTTTATTAAGTTTTTTCGCATTTTTATTACAAAAAAATTTAAATTACTATTTTTATATTTCTCCATTTAGATTTTGGGAAATTTTATTTGGAGTATTAATTTTTTTCATGAAAGAAAGAAAATTTTTTATTAATAAAAAATATTCTTTTAAAAATCTAGAATTAATTTTAATCTTTTTACTTTTTTTGATTTTATTATTATTTGGTAATAATTTAAAAATTACGATCATTGTAACCGTGCTTATTACAGGATTATTTATTTATTTTTACGATATAGAAAATTCTTTGAAGTTTGTCTTTGAAAATAAACTATTAACTTATTTTGGCAAAATTTCTTATTCTTTTTATTTATGGCATTTACCAGTCATTTTTTACTTAAAGGTATTAAACTTAAACATTTATTTTTTGTTTTTATTAAGTTTTATAATTACAAGTTTTATTTCAATATTTTCCTATGAGTATATTGAGAAAAAAATAAGATATTCTAAATTACTAGACAACGGTTTAAAAAATTTTATTAAAATTTATTTCCTTTCAATTGGATTAATCATTTTTTTAATATTGTTAAATAATAATATTTATCGAAACACAGTAAATAATATTTTTAAATTTTCAAATTATGCAAACTATATTTTTTTTAAATATAATTTTTCAAAACAATCAATTAATTCAAGATTAAAAGATAATTGGATAGGCAGGTATGATAACTGTCATAATAATCTTGAGGAATTTGGTTGGTGGTACTCAATTCCTAACTGTATAATTTTTAAATCAAATAATAATATTAATTCTGTAATATTAGGAGAAAGTTATGCTGATCATATTACCCCTCTAGTAGTAAATTCGATCAGGAACAGTAATGTATATCGATATAGGTTTGAAAGTTGTTACTTCTTTAAAAATTCGACAACCCAAAATTGTCCAAAAAATTTTGAATATTTGTACTCAAAATTGATTAATAAATTTAATGATGAGAATAGCTTAATTTTTTTTTCAATACGCTTAAATAATAAGGACTTAGATTTTGAAAACATAGGAAAATTTATAAATAAATTATCAACATATAAAATCATAATGTTTGCTCCTTTACCAGAAAATTCAAAAAATTATAAAGATTGTTATTTAAACAATCCAACAAAAAATAGTTGTGAAAAATTATATAGTCAAAATTTTCAGAATAGGGAGAGATTTTTAAATTATTTCAGAGATAAGAATTTTAAAAATTTGAGAATTTTTGACTTTTATGACGTAATTTGTAATTTTAATGAGTGTAGATTTTATAACGAAAAAGACTCATTGTATCGGTTCATTTCTGATGGTCATCATTTTACTCATGAACAAATGATGTTTTTAAGCGATAAATTTTCAAAATGGTTTTATAATGATTAATTTGTCTCTAAAATTTTTCTCTTAAGATCTATTTTATTGATTTCTTTAATGTTTTCTAATGCTTTAACACCAAATTTACTTTTTATTCTATTTTGAAAATTTTTATCATTATGATACTTTTTGAATGCCCAGTCCCTAAATTTTAATATCTCATAATTTTCTAAATTTTCATTTTTAAGTGGAAATGTTGTATAAGAATGAAAAGAATAATCCTCATAATTTTCTGGTAACGAGTAACCTCTTTCTTTGGCATCCTTATAAAGTTTTGATCCAGGTAATGCCATTGCGGGATATCCATTCCAACCAGAAGTGCAAAGATCTAAACTCAAATTTAATGTTTTATTCATACTTTCAATATTATCTCCAGGAAGCCCAAAAATATAATTTGCCATTATTTCTATATCTGCCTGGTGCACTTTTTTTACAATTTCTGAGATATTTACATCTTCGAATTTTCCTTTCGAAACCTCCATTCGCACCTTTTTTGAACCACTCTCAATACCTAGACACAACCATTTAAAACCTGCTTTTCTTAAAAGTTGTAAAGTTTCATATTTTTTTATTGTATCGATTCTAGAATACGCCCAAAATCTAAATTTATCCTCTTTATTTAATTCTGATAATTGTTCGCAAAGTGGAATATAATATTTTGGATTTAATAAAAACATTTCATCGACAAATCTTATAGTATAAATTTCTTGGTCGATTAGATTTTTAATATTATTTATAGTGTTCTCAACACTCCACCATCTCATTCCACTATAATCTGATGCAACACCAATTTTTTGATTATCTGTTCTATTAATAATATTTATCATACAAAATTCACAACCAAATTGACAACCTATAGAAGTTTGCAATGCAGCATATGGTGATCTAAAATTTTCGTTATATTCTGCATGCCAGTATGGGGATCTGTAGAGATCAAAAGGCTTTTTTTTATATGGTAGTAAATCCCAAGCATATCCGCCAAGTTCTTCATCTAATTTATTACCATTTACACTTTTTGGATTTGAAGAAAGAATTATGTCATTATTTTTTCTAAAAAATATTCCATTAACATCTTCTAATTCTTCTTTTGGGTTTTGTTTCTTAAGCAGGTCTATTAGTGAATAATATCCTTCATTTGCAAAGACTATATCAATAGATCTTTCTTTTTTTAATGTTTCATAAGGTAAAGCCTGAACATGGGAACCTATAAAACCAATTAAAGAGTCTGGTGATTGTTCTTTTATTTTGTTAGCTAAACTTGTTGCTCCACTCATAGAAGTTGTTCCTGCATTAACATTCTGCCCATAAACTACAAAACAAATCAATCTAGCATTGCTTTCTTTAATTTTTATTGCAGACTCTTCATGATTTAAATTTTCTGCTAATGTATCTAATATTTGAACTTTAAAACCTTTTTTTCTACAACCATCTGCAAGTATAAGTGACCATGTTGGTGGTTCAATTGCCGAAACGTTGTTTGATAATTCTTGATAAATTTTTTTGGAATTATTTGGTGTAACAAAAATAACATCAATCATTTACATGGACATTTATACTCAAAAACATATAAAATCAAACCATATATGGAAAAAATTCTATTTCTGGCAAATTCCCATCATGTTTCAAATGAATGGTTTAAATTTATTAAAAAAAAATTTCGTAGTTCTTACCCTATTTATTACGGAGATTTAATAAACCAGTTTGGATATTTACATTTTCAAAATATATTTAAATATAAATTAGAGCAGGGTTATAAAAAAATTTTAATTGATCCAAATTTCAATTTAAATATTTATGATCTTAATAAAATCAAAAAAAAATATAAATTGAAAATTGTCTTACTAACATGTGACGATGAATATTTGTTTGATAAACAAACTGTTTTTTTTTCAAAAATTTCAGATTTTATACTTACTAGTGATTATGTTTCTTATTTAAGATTAAAACAAATGAATAAAGCCGCTGGTTTATTTCATGAGCCACTGACTTTCGATAAAAGTATATCTTTGTCAAAAAAATTTGATATAAGCTTTGTAGGAACACTAGACAAACCAGGAAGAAAATTATTTTTAAAAAAGCTTCAAAAAATATTTAATATTTGTATTTTTGACACATCAAAGAAAAAGATTTCTCAATATGAAATAAAAAAAATTTATAAACAATCTAAGATAAATTTAAATTTTTCAAACGTTTCAAATAGCGATTTTCATATTACGAAAGATTTTAAAATAAATGGTTTCAATGGAAGAGTCGGTCAAATTTTCTCAAATAAATCATTCTGCCTTTCAGAATATTCTCTTGGTTTGTCAAAGTTATTTGATTTTAAACCATCAATTTTTTTTAAAAGTGAGAAAGATCTGGTAAAAAAAGTAAGTTTTTTTTTAAATCATAGCGCAGAAAGAAACAAGGCAATAAAAAAATCTTCTATTTTGCTTAAAAAAAACTGTAGCAGTGCTGAATTTACAAAAAAAATTAGAAAAAGCTTTAAATTTAAGTCAGATAACTCAAGTTATTATAATAAATATCATTCTATTTTTGATGAAAATTACCTGTCTTATTTTTTTGTATCTAATTTAAATTCATCTTTGAGAATTTTTTTTCAAAGGCCTCTACATAGTTTTTTAAATTTTTTTTATATTTTTCTTGTTACTATTTTATTAGCTTTTAAAATCAAAAATATTAATATAATTATATTTATAATTAGAACAATATCTTTAATACTACGAAAAATAAATGCAAAACTATCTAGCTAAATCTTTAAACCTTAGAGAAGAATTATTTAAAAAATTTTTTTTACTTAAGCAAGGTCACCCAGGTTCAATTTTTTCGATTATAGACTTTCTAACAGTCCTTTATTATGGAGGGTTTGCCAGAAAAAAAAAAAATAAAATGTTGGATCATGTAATTATGAGTAAAGGTCATGCTACTGCAGGACAGTTTCCAATTCTAAAAGATTTAGGAGTCATCAGTAAAAGTGATTGGAATAATTGGGGAACAAAAAAGAAAAGTAAATTAAGAATTTTTGGAAATAATTCTATAAATGGCATTTCAGTAACAACAGGATCTTTAGGGCATGGAGTAAATGTTGCTGCAGGATTAGGCTACTATTACAAAAATCAAAAATTGAAAAATAAAATATATTTAATAATTAGTGAAGGTGAATTTTATGAGGGTTCAGTTTGGGAAGGATTATTATTTATTTCTCACCATAACCTAAGTAATATTAAAATTTTTATAGATAGAAATGATCTTATAATATTAGGAAAGACTGAAAACTTAATTAAGCTAGAACCTCTAGAAAAAAAAATGAAAAGCTTTGGTTTTGACACTAAAACTATTGATGGTCATAACCATTTCAAAATTGAAAAAAGATTAAAAAATGTTTCTAGTTTAAAAAAAGTTTCTTGTACAATTCTTAAAACAGTAAAAGGCAAAGGTATTAAAAAAATGGAGAATAAACCTGAGTGGCATTATTGGAACAATATTTCTAAAAAGGAATTTGACAAATATTTTAAGTCAATAAGAAACAAATAAAGAGACATATAAATGGTTGGACATAGAGATATAATAATTGATGAAATTTTAAAAAAAGCAAAAAAAGACAAAAAAATATTTTTTTTAAGTGCTGATTTTGGAGCCCCCGCATTAGATCGGTATAGAGAATTAGTTCCAAATCAATTTTTACATCTAGGTATATCTGAGCAAAACATGGTTGGTGTCGCTGCAGGATTGTCACTGAAAGGATGCAAAGTGTTTATATATGCTATGGCTCCTTTTATTTCATTAAGATGTCTAGAACAGCACAAAACAATTACAGGGGTAATGAATTTACCTATTACAACAATTGTATCAGGAATTGGCTTAGGGTATGCTGATGCAGGACCAACACACTATGCAACTGATGATTTTGCAAGTTTAAATAGTATTTCAGGATCAACTATTTACACGGCGTGTGATAAAATTACCACAAAAAATATCATAAATAACTTAATTAAAAAGCCAAAATTTTCTTTTTTAAGAACTGATAGGGAACCATTTGGTGAGACTAAAATGAAAAAAAAATCATATTTCAAATTTGGTTTTAATATTTATAGTTTTAAGAAACAAAAATATAAAAAATGTATCTTAACTAATGGTCATCAGCTTAAAAGAGTTTTAAATTACCTTGAGAAAAAACCAAAGTTAAAGAACAGTTTTTTTGTGATAGATTTGTTTCAAACTAAGCCAATAAATAAAAATCTAATTAAATTTATAAGAAATAAAGAGGTTTATTTAATTGATGAACAAGTAAAAACAAGTTCCTTTTTTTTAAATATGTCAGTTAATTTTTCAAATGAATTTGGAAAAGTATTTAAAATAAAAAACTTTTCTCTCTCAGAAAAATTTATTTTCGAAAATGGTGGAAGAGAAAAACTTTTAAACGAAAATGGCTTAAATCTAAGTAAGATTTTTAAAGAATGATAATTTCAAAAACACCATATAGAATTTCATTTTTCGGTGGTGGATCTGATTATCCAGTTTGGTATCAAAAGTATGGTGGGAGTGTAATTTCTTCAACAATTGATAAATATTTGTATATTTCACTACGAGAATTGCCAAAATTTTTTAATCATAAGTATAGAATAGTTTATTCAAAAGTTGAGCAAGTAAATTCTGTTAATAATATTGAACATCATGTAATTAGAAAAGGTCTAAAAACATACAAAATTAAAAATCATTTGGAAATTCATTATGACGGCGAGATGCCTGCGAAATCTGGTGTAGGTTCAAGTTCTTCTTTTGTTGTTGGGTTTATTAATATTTTAGAAAATTTAAAAAATAACAATGTAAGAAATAATATTTTGGCAAATAAGAGTATTTTATTTGAACAAAAAATCTTAAATGAGAATGTTGGATCTCAAGACCAAGTTGCAGCGGCATATGGTGGATTTAATCAAATTACTTTTTTTAAAAATAAAGATTATAGAGTTAATAAAATTAATATAAAAAACCCATTTTTTGAAAATTTAAATAAAAATTTATTTTTAATATATACTGGAATTCAAAGAACTTCTTCATTAGTTTCATCTACATATATAAATAAGTTAACAACATCTAAAAAGAGTTATATAGATAATATTTTAGATATTGTGTCTGAGGCAAAAAAAATTATTCAATCAAAAAATAATTTAAATGATTTTGGTAAATTGCTTCACGAAACTTGGATATTAAAAAAAAATTTAAGCAATGTTATGTCGAATAAAAAAATAGATGATATTTATTCATATTGTCTAAGTAATGGAGCTTTGGGAGGAAAAATATTAGGCGCTGGCTCTGGAGGTTTTCTTTTAATTTATATTCCAAGAAATAAACAAAAAAAATTATTATCAAAAATTAAAAAAAAAAATTTAATTCTTCCTTTTAATTTTAGCAGCAAAGGTTCTGAAATAATTTATAATAGTAAATAAAATGAAAATTAATCATAAATTAATGGAAGATAATATTAATAAATCAGATTTACTGAGTGTTAAAAATTTTTTAAATAGAAAAAATATCATTCTTACACAAAATAAAAAAGTAGATGAGTTTGAGAAAAAATGGTCAAAATGGTTAGGTGTAAAATATTCTACGTATGTTAATTCAGGATCTTCAGCGAATTTTATATCAGTATCTATATTAAAAATATTAAATAAAAATAAAAATCGAAATGAGATAATTGTACCAACCTTAACTTGGGTATCTGATATAAATTCTATAATTCTAAATGGATTTAAACCTGTTTTTGTGGATATAGATTTAAAAAATCTTTCGATGGATAATGACCATGTTTTAAAAAAAATTAATAAAAAAACCCTAGCCGTTTTTATAACACATGCACAAGGTTTTAATGGATTAACAGATAAGCTTATTAAGATTTTAAAAAAAAAAAAAATTTACCTTCTAGAAGATGTATGTGAAAGTCATGGCGCAACTTATAAAAATAAAAAACTTGGTAATTTTGGAATAATGTCAAATTTCTCTTTTTATTATGCTCATCACCTATCGACAATAGAAGGTGGTATGATTTGTACAAATAATAAGAAAACTTATGAATTGGCTAATATGCTTAGATCACACGGAATGGTACGAGAAGCTAAAAATAGATTTTTTGAGAAAAAAATAATAAAAAAAAATAAAGATTTATCGCCAAAGTTTATTTTTATGTATCCAACTCTCAATTTTAGAAATAACGAAATAGGTGCTGTTATTGGAATAAACCAATTAAAAAGACTTGATAAAAATAATAAAATTAGAAGCCAAAACTTAAAATTATTTTTAAACCTTTTAAGCGAAAAAAAATATTTTACTCAATTTGATATCAAAGGATCTTCCAATTATGCTTTTCCAATTATTTTAAAAACACGGAGTCTGAAGATAAGGGATAATTTTGAGAAAGTTTTAAAAAAAAATAAAATTGAATTTAGAAGAGGAAATGCTGGTGGCGGCAATCAATTAAGACAACCATATTTGAGAAATTTTATTAAAAAGTTAAACAATAAAAATTTTAAAAATGTGGATCATGTTCATTTTTTTGGATATTATATAGGAAATTATCCATCTTTAAAAAAAAACAAGATAATTAAATTAGCAAAAATTTTAAATTTAATTAAAATCTAAAAAAATTGAATAAATTGAATATTGTCTTTAAAAAATTGAATTTTACATTAGAAGATCACTTGAAATCTATTAATTTTAATTTAAGTAAAATTATTTATTTATGAAAATTTTAGTCACAGGTTGTTCAGGATACTTAGGATCATCTTTAACAACTAAATTATTAAATCTCGGTCATAATGTTTACGGAGTGGATAAAAATTTATTTTCTTCAAACTCACTAAACCATTTATATTCAAATAAAAAATTTTTATTTGAAAATTTCGATGTGAGAGATAAGTCAAAACTTAGAAAGATATTATCAAAAGTTGATCTTATAATACCCCTAGCAGGTTTAGTTGGTGCTCCGTTATGTGAAAAATTCAAAACGGATGCAATATCAACTAATTTGGATATAATAAAATATATTTGCCAAAAAAAATCAAAAAATCAAAAAATTATTTACCCTACAACAAATTCTGGTTATGGAATTGGTAAAAAAAATGAATATTGTGATGAAAATACTCCTTTAAATCCAATCTCACTATATGGAAGAACAAAGGTAGAAGCAGAAAAAGTTGTTTTAGATACTGATAATACTGTGAGCTTTAGGTTAGCTACAGTTTTTGGTTATTCTTATAGGATGCGTACTGATTTGTTGGTAAATAATCTAGTCCTAATTGCTTATAAGAGAAGAAAAATAGAAGTTTTTGAACCAAATTTTAGAAGAAATTATATTCATGTATCTGATGTAATAAATGGATTTTGTTTTGCAAATGATAATTTTCAAATTATGAAAAATAATACTTATAATCTAGGACTTTCAAATGCAAATTTGACAAAACTGCAATTGATAAAGAAAATTAAAAATCATGTAAAAGATTTAAAAATTAAAATAATAAAAAATAAAAAAGATCCAGATAAAAGAGACTATTTTGTAAGTAATAAAAAAATAGAAGGAATCGGATTTAGGCCAAAGACATCGCTTGATGATGGTATAAGTGAATTATTAAAATTATATAAGTTTGCTAAATTAGAAATAAAAAATAATTATTAAATTTATGAGTCAGTAAGCTTCTTAAACTGTTCAAAAGTATTTTTCTTAACAAATTCAAAATAAAGTTTTGATTTTTCTGCACAAATTTGATCAGTTTTTTGATCTCCAATCATAAAACTTTTACTCATTTTGATAGGCCAGCTTTTAATTAAACTTTTAATCATTAAATTACCTGGTTTTCTAAATTCACTATTTTTTTTATATTTTTTTATTTTTGCTTCTGGATGGTATGGACAGTAACGAATATCATCAATCCTTATGTTTTTTTTAATAAAGAAATCTTTTAACTTTTTGTGCATTTGTTCAAGATGAAATAATTTAAATTTACCTCTTCCAATTCCTGCTTGATTGGTCACAATAAAAATATAGTAATTCTTTTGACTTATATATTTTAACGCTTTAATTATTGTTCTTCTGAATTTAAATTTTTCATAATTATGAACATAACCGGTGTCATAATTGATTACGCCATCTCTATCTAAAAATATGGCAGGTTTTTCAAAAATTTTCCTAAAATTTTTTTTTGCAAAGTTAAAATTTTTTTTTGTTCCTATATCAATAAAAAAATTTTCATATTTAATTCCATTAATAAGTTTTTTATTTATTAATTTCAGTAAAACATCATTTTCTAAAGATGAAATACCTCTGGGAAAATATTTAAATATTTTTTTATTTAAAAAATATATTCCCCCATTAAAATATTTACTATTATTATCAAAAAAAAGGTTATTTTTTTTATCACAATCTAAGTATGTGAGTTTAGTATTAGTTTTATAATTTAAAGATTTTGATAATGCAATTGTACATAATTTTTGATTCGATTTTATTATAAAGTGTTTAAGGTCAATATCAAAATAACTGTCTCCATTTAGAAGAATAAATTTGTTAGAAAGTTTTTTTTTAATTTTTAATAATGATCCACCTGTTCCCATTAATTTTTTTTCCCGAATTACTTCGATATTTTGAAAATTTATGAATTTTGATTGATATTTTTTAAATAAATAACCTTTGTAAGAGGTTAATATGTATATTTTTCTAAAGTTAAACCTGCTAAATTTCATTAATATATAATCTATAAAATGAAAATTATTAAATTTAATTAAGGGTTTAGGTGTTTTTTTTTTATTAATATTTTTTAATCTTGATCCAATACCACCAGCTAAAATTACTAAATCATAAACCATATTATTTATAATAACTTACAATCACTACAAAGATTGAATTTTTTGAATAAAATAAAAAATAAAAAGTTGATATAATAATTCACAAAGCTATTTTGCATAAAATATAAATTATATTAAATTTTAACAATGTTAAAAGATATATTCAATGTTCTAAACAAAAAACAAAAAAAAAATTTTTTTCTAATTTTTATTCTAGTATTAGCTGGAACTTTTATTGAAACATTAAGTATAGGTTTGGTTGTTCCAGTAATGTCCATTATGCAAAATAGCTTAGAGGAAATTCAGAATATTAATTACTTAAAAGAAATTTTAATATATTTAAAACAGTATGGAGTAATTTTTAACAGCAAAAGTGAAATATTAGTTTCATTTTTGTTATTTTTTTTTGGAGTTTATCTTTTTAAATTAATTTCGCTTTTATTCATAGCTTGGCAAAATAATAAATTTATCTACGCAGTTCAACAAACTCTAACTGTTAATTTATTTAAAGCTTTTGCTAATTCAAAATATTCTTTTTTTTCAAATCTTAAATCAAATGATTTACTAAGAAATTTAACAAATAACTCTGAGATATTCGTAAACGCCCTAATCATACCTTGTATAGTATTAATGACAGAGGTATTTGTAATATTGGCATTGACATCATTAATGTTTATTTTACAACCAGAGGCAGCTATTCTAGCTTTTATCTTTTTTTCTATTGTTACTTATATTTTTTATATTTTTTCAAAAAATAAAATGACCAAATGGGGCACTCTTCAAAATGAAAATAGAAGTTCTCAGATAAAAACTATTCAAGATTTAGTTAACTCGTTTCAGCTTACAAAAGCATTTCAGTTTAAAGGTTATTACTTATATAAATATAACTCAGCAACAGACAATATAAAAAATACAAATATTAAACAGAAAACTTTAACTGATTTTCCAAGATTAGGTCTGGAATTTTTGGCTATTACAACTTTTTGTATTTTAATAACAGTAATGCTCAAAATAAGTAAAGGTAATATTTTTCAATTACTACCTATATTGGGTTATTTTGCAGCATCGGCATTTAGAATTCTACCCTCCATGAATAGAGTTATTACTTCTTTACAAGCACTCAAATTTGGGAAAAAAGCAGTAACAGATTATAATAACCAACTCAAATATTTTTTAAAACAAAGAGAGTTAAAATTATCAAAAAATTCTAAAAAAATTAATTTTAAAAAATTAGAATTTAAAAAAATATATTTTAGTTATTCTAAAAATTCAAAACATGTGATCAATAATCTATCATTTGTTATTAAAAAAGGTGAGATACTTGGCATCTCAGGAGATTCTGGAATTGGCAAGACAACTTTAGCAGAAATTATTCTTGGTTTGCAAACCCCTTCTTTTGGAAAAGTTTTGTTTAATAATAAAAAAATAAGTTTAGAAACAAGCAATATTCGAAATATTATAAGCTACATTCCTCAAAAAACGTTTTTATTTGATGCAACTATAGATGATAATATTACATTATTTAAAGAAAGTATAAATTCAGGAAGATTAAATTTAATAAAAAAAATCTGTAATATTAATTTTGAAAAAAAAGGTAAAAATTCATTTGTTGGAGAAACAGGAAATAAGTTATCTGGGGGTCAAATCCAGAGAATTGGTATTGCAAGAGGTTTATACAGAGATCACTCAATATTAATTTTAGATGAGCCAACATCTTCGCTAGATAAATTCACTGAGAAATCAATAATAAAAAATATTTTAAAATTTAAGAAAGATAAGACATTGATAATAATATCTCATAATCCAAAAATATTGTCATTTTGTAGTAGAATTATTGAAATTTAAGAAATGTATAAAGTTACTATTATAGGCTCAGGCAATATGGCAAGAGAATATGTCAGGGTAATTCAAAATATAGGTAATTTAAAAATAAACGGAATTGTAACTCGTAAAGCATCATCATTTAAAAAAATAGCGAGAGAAATTAATTATAGCATAGAACGACTAAAAATCTCTAATTTAAATCAGGTAAGAAGTGATCTTATAATTGTAGCCATATCAGAAGAAAATATATTTAAAGTTTTAAATAAAATATCAAGTATAAAATCAACAATTCTATGTGAAAAACCGATAGGTCTTAATTATTTAGAATTCTGCAAAATATTGAAATTATTTGAAAATAAAAATACAAAATTATTCGTCTCACTAAATCGAAGATATTATCAAAGTATAAAGACGTTAAAAAATTTCATAAAGAAAGACTCAATAAAAAAAATTAACATCATAGATCAGCAAGACCAAAATTTGATGAAAAAAATAGGTAAAAATGAGAGAGTAATAAAATATTTAATGTATGCAAATTCAATACATTTAATTGATTTGATTAGTTTTTTATCTTTAAATTCAAGTTATAGAATTTTAAAAAAAAAAATTATCAGATCATTTAAAAAAAAAATTATTGAGTGTGATATAAAAACACAAAAAATTATCTTTAAATATAAGTGTTATTTGAATATTAAAAAAAGATGGGAAATAAAAGCTTTTGGAAGAAAAAATATATATAAATTAAAACCAACTGAAAAGATATTTGTATCAAAAAACAACTTAAAAAATAAATATAAGGAAATTAAAATTTCAAAGATCGATCAAAAATTTAAACCAGGTATTTATTTTTTGATGAAAGATATTTTAAATTATTTAAAAACTAAAAAATATAATAATTTAATCACAATACAAAATCATAGATCAACTGTTAAACTAATAAATGATATTTATGAAAAATAAATCGTTACTTATAATTGGTTTAGGATCAATAGGATTAAGATATGTTGAGGCAATTTATAAAAATAATTTTTTTGATAAGATTTATTTTTTTGATAAACAGAAAATACGTAGAGATATTATAAAAAAAAATAGCCGCAATTTAAAAATATATTTTCTTAATAATTTAAAAAAATTACCCCGCTCTGTAGATATGTTAATATTATCCACTACGTCAAAAGACCGGCTTAAAATATTAAAAAAAATTTTGAGTAAAACAAAAATAAAATTTGCCATTATAGAAAAAGTTTTAGGTCAGTCGTTAGAACAATTAGACGAATTTGAAAAAATTGGTCACAGATATAAAAACTTTTTTGTCAACACATTAAAAAAAAATGAAGAGATTTTTATTTATTTGAAAAAAAGGGTAAAAAATTTAATTTTAAAAAAAATATATCTGAAAGGATATAATTGGAATTTATGTTGTAACTCAATTCATTATATTGATCTTTTTGAAAACATTGCAAATCAAAAAGTAAAAAGTATAGAATTTAAAAAAGAGGGAGCATGGTTTGTTTCTAAACGAAAAGGGTATTTAGAATGTAATGGAAAGTTAAAAATATTTTTTAAAAAAAAAATATACTCTTATTTAGAATGCTCAAAAAAAAATAAAAAAAACATATTATTTTTAGAATTTAATAAAAATAAAAAAATATTAATTGACTTGGATAAAAATATTTATGCTATTAATAATAAAAAAAAAAAATTTGAAGAAACATATTTAAGTAAAATGATGCCATTAATAATAAAAAATACTTTAGCATTGAAAGAGAATGGATTAACGAGTCTTAAAAATTCGTCAGTACAACACAAAAAAATGCTAGGAGCTTTAATAAAAAATTTCAAATCAGATAAAAATATAAAAATTTTACCAATTACATGAGAACATTGAATAATGTTTAAGAAAAAAAAAATTTTGGCCATTATTCCAGCTAGGAAGGGATCAAAAGGTTTAAAAAATAAAAATATAAAGAAAATAAATAACAAACCATTATATCTACATTCATTGCACTTTGCTGAAAAATGTAAATTTATAGACAGAATTTGTATTACTACAGATAGTCTAAAAATTATAAATAATATAAATAAATATAAAAAAAATAAAAAAATTTATTTAATAAAAAGAAGTAAAAAATTATCAAGTGATACTGCTGGTGCTAATGAAGTTGTTTTGGATGTATTGTTGAGACAACTTGATATCAAATTTGATTATTTTATCTTATTAGAGCCAACATCGCCTCTTCGGTCAATTATTGATGTAAAAAAAGCTTTAGGGAAATTAATTTTAACTGGAAGAGATAATATTAACTCAGTTTCTAAAAATATTGTTTGTTCGCCAGAATTTTTATATTCTATGAATAAATATGGAATAATTAAGACATATCTTAATAAAAAAAACACTCATATAAGAAGACAAGAAATAAAAAACAAAACATTTTTTTTAAATGGGACATTTTATATTAGTAAAGTTAGTAAATTTTTAAAAAATAAGAACTTATTTAATAATTCTTTAGGATATTTAACAAAAAAACAATATTCATTTGAAATTGATGATGAATTAGATTTTAAAATTTTAAAATATTTAATGAAATAGTTTTATTATTGTTTAATAATTGAACTTTCGCTTAATTTTACATAATGAATGATAAAAAAAATATAAATTTATTATTTAGTGAAGGAATTATTTATTTAGGAAATTTTCAAGATTTGGCGATTAAATTAAAAGAAAATTATTTAGACCATCAGAGTGATAATTGTGATTATATTGACTCACAATCGAAAGACTTTCTTAAACATTGTAAATTGCCATTAGATAATAAATATATTTCTGAATTTTTAAATAATTTAGAGATTTTAAGGATGTTAAATAAAAAAAATTATTTTTTTAGAAATAAAATAGATTTGATTAGATGGAAAAGCAAATCCAAAAAGTCTGGAGCATTTTTTTATCATACAGATGGAATGGATAATCAAATAAGTTTAATGATGTTACTAAATAAAAACCAGGAATCATCAAAAATGCTTTTCGCAAAAAATACAAATAATAGCATTCTTTTAAAATTAAATAATTTTTTTGTTGGAGATAAATTAAAATTCTCAATTTTGAATAAAGTAATGAAAAACATATTTTTAATTTTTGCTCCAATTTTTAATAATTTAGTTGAAAAAAAATATGAAATAGAAAAACTGGCTGGTCAACCTGGTGATTGCTATATATTTAATGCAGGAAATTTCTTGCATAAAGCGTTCCCTGTTGAAGGATCAACGAGAGATATTTTGCATCTTAATTTAACTCTAGATAAATTAAAAGTCATCGAAAAGCATAAATTAAATTTTGATATTTTAAATAAAGATCTACATCCGATGTTAGAGATTATTGGTAGATAGTTTTATGTAATGGATAAAATATTAATTTATAATTTAAATCCATATATAATAAGATCATCATTAGTTCATTTAATAAAAAAACTTTCGAAGAAGAATAAAGTTTATTTAATAACTTCCAATGATACTTTAACTTTAAAAAATTATAATTATTTCCAAAATCTTGAAAAGTCAAAAATTTTATCAGAATTAATTATAATTCCTTCTTTCTGGAATCACGTCGGATTATATAATATTTTAAAATTTATATTATTTTTTAGAAATTCAAAATTGAAATTTGATTTTAATAAATATGATCTAGTTTTATTTTGTTATGGTCATAATGAA
>MDTA01226749.1_pt1 | contig 23407 bp, 23 predicted proteins | sample 811151 | NCBI WGS metagenome assembly MDTA01 (sample SAMN05326648, study PRJNA326480) | marine metagenome | isolation source: seawater | place: Indian Ocean: South | collected 2010
CCTCGAACCCCGGAAATTCCGCCCGCCGCACGGACCCGTCCAGGTAATTCCTGAGCGCCGCATAGGACACACGGTCCCATTCAGGCAGCGGCACGATCAGCAGAACCGTCAAAAGCTGCGCCTGCCCTTCCCCGAAAACCATGTAGCGCCACATGCGTTTTCGAAATCCCTGGAACACGCGCCCGTTCTCTTCCGTTTCCCCGATACCTTCGGTGTTCTCATAGGTATCGACCACCACAACCCCAGAGGGCATTCCCTGGCATACGCCTTCTTCAAACGAATCGTCGAGGAAAGCTTCCAGAACTTCGCGGTACATCTCCGGCCGGACTTCACCCAATTCCCCGTCTTCGTCCCGCAACTCCATTTTCTGGCAATCAACAAACATCACGGCACGGGAGCTTTCCGTCTCCAGCAGGCCGTACCATCGCGGCTGGTCTTGCTCCGCCTTTTCATCGAATGAGATTTCCACCTCCTCGGGCAGGGAAATCTTCACCCAATCGGCGAAATTACAGATGCGCATGGGACCTAGGATTTCCTCGGCCTTCCTCTGATCGTCCAGTTTGAACGGATCCATGAAGGCATTGGCTATTTCTCGCTCGATAATCTCACGCAATTCAATGAACTCGGGATCATCCATCTGGGCATGAGTGAGGACAAGATTGAGCGCGAGGAACGCCACATCGCCACCCTGGTTCAGGAAGAAATGGAAATTCCAAAAGCGCAGAAACTCACCGTCTTCTTCTCCGTCGTAGACGTATCGCCAACAGCAACCGTGCTCGACTTCGAGAATATCACTTTCGAGTAAGCCGGATCCCTCACGACGCCATTCCTCAGCACTCTCCCGCGCGAACTCGGCCATGTCTGTGTCCACTGGAGGCGGCGGACTATCCCCTTCCCAAACGATATGATCGACCTGGACCCAAAGCGTGCCGGTATCGGTATCCTTGCCTTCCACCTCCTCCTCATAGCAGCCCCAGCGCCCTTCGTTCGCTTCATCTGGCACGACGTCCCAACGCCGGGGAATGCGCAACGTCACCTCGCCATTGGCCAGGGAAACGGTCTTCAGGTCGGAAAAGTCGAACGGCATGGCGGCCTCTTTCTTTATCTTTACGATAATTATTTATCTTTTATATCGTAAAACGTGTTATATTCACCAGCCTTAAAACTTGAACGGTCTCGACGCGAAATGCAGAGCTATCGACTGACGGCCCGCGCCCGAGCGCGGGACGGTGCCATCACCCCTTTCTCGTTGGAGATCATGCCCCCCAAGGAATATCCGGAAGGCGAATACGGCTGCGTCGTCCATTGCCCGACCGTCCGATTCCACGGCAAACCCATCTTCGGCGTGGACGGCCGCCAGGCAATGGCGCTGGCCCTTTGGATCGTCGAAGATCTATTGACGCACGAAGAATTGACCCTGGTCGACGACGACGGCGTCGAGATCACCCTGCCCATCGACCGGGAAGGCGGCATCCCCGGCGGGCCCTACCGGACCGACCTGTAATCACCGGATAGGCAGGCGCGGCGTCAGGCCAGCGGCGCCGTTTGGGCGGCGGAGGCCCGTTGCGCGAAGGTTTCGTACTTGGCCCAGTCGAGGGGTTCCTCGCGGACCGTGTCCGGGTCCCACATGCTGCGGTCCAGGCCCAGCACGTCGCCGCCGTAGACATGCAGGCCGATGACGTCCCCGTCCCCGCTGCATTCGGCCACGTGCACGCCGTCCGCCGGCAAGTAGATGATATCGCCCGGGCCCAGGTCGACCTTGCGTTCCAGGGTCAGCGTGCCGCCCTCGGCGCGGCGGTAGACGTGATTCCGTTCCGTTCCCGACAGCACCAGGATCGCCGCCCAGCAGCCGTGGTTGTGCGGCGGCGTGCGGCGGCCGTTGGGAAAGCGGACCTTGAGCAGGCTGAGGTCCGGGGCGCGGTAGAAGATCTGCCTGGCGTTGCCACCCGTGCCCGCGATATAGGCTAAGGCCTCGGCGACGCCGTCCAGATCGCCCTTCAATTCCTTGAGAACGCGGACGATCCCTTTATGGGGTTCGGCCTCGGCATTGGCTGCGGTCAGGCGGGCGACGAGATCGGCGACCTGCATGACAAGGTCCGCCCGGTCTAACGCAGGGCCGCGCAGGCCCGTTGGATGCGCTCGCAAGCCTGGATCAGTTCGCTTTCCGCCGCCGCGTAGGAAATCCGAAAATAGGGCGAGACGCCGTAGGCCGCCCCGTGCACGGTCGCGACGTTTTCCGTTTCCAACAGGTACATGACGAAATCGCGGTCGTTCTGGATCACCTGGCCCGACGGCGTGGTCTTGCCGATCACCCCGGCACAGCTCGGGTAGACGTAGAACGCCCCCTTCGGCACGGGGCAGGAAACACCCTGCGCCTGATTGAGCATGGAGACCACCAGATCGCGCCGGTCCTCGAACGATTTGGAGCGCTCCGCGACATAGTCCTGCGGCCCGTTCAGGGCGGCGACGGCGGCGGCCTGACTGACCGAGGACGCGGCGACGGTGACCAGAGATTGCAGCTTCGTCATCTGGGCGATCACGTCCTTATGCGCCCCCGCGTAGCCGACGCGCCAGCCGGTCATGGCGAAGGCTTTCGACACGCCGTTGACCGTGACCGTGCGGTCGAACAGCTTCGGTTCCACCTTGGCGATGGTCGCGAATTTCAGCCCGTCGAACGCGATGTGTTCATAGATATCGTCGGCGATGATGCCGATGCGCGGATGGTCCAGCAGAACGTCGGCCAGGGCCCGCAGGTCGGATTCTTCGTAGACCGCCCCCGTCGGGTTGTTGGGTGAATTCAGCAGCAGCCAGCGCGTCTTCGGCGTGATCGCCTTGGCCAACTGGTCCGCGGTCAGCTTGAAATCCTGTTCCTCGGCGCAAGGCACGATGACCGGCACGCCGCCCGCGAACTTGATCATGTCGATATACGCGACGTAGTAGGGTGCCGGCAGGATGACTTCGTCGCCGTCGTTGGTCCCGGCGGTGAAGGCGTTGAAAATGACCTGCTTGGCGCCGTTGCCGACGATGATCTGGTCGCGCGCGTACTCAAGCCCGTTCTCGCGCTTGAACTTGGCGATGATCGCGTCCTTCAGCTCGTTGGTGCCGGTGATCGGGGTATAGGTCGTCTGGCCGGCGAGCGCCGCCTGATGGGCCGCTTCCAAAACGTGGTCGGGCGTCGGGAAATCGGGCTGGCCCGAGGACAGCGAGATGACGTCGCGTCCCTGTTCCTTCATTTCGCGGGCGCGCTGCGTCATCACGGCGGAAGGCGAGGTTTCAATGCGGTCCATGCGGGCCGCGAATTCAAATTCGGTCATGGAGGATCCTCGGGCAGGCAGTCTTCATAGATGTGGGACAAATACGGCCGCCCATCGTCGCCTTTTTGGGAGGCGGGTCAAGAGCCGGAACGCACCAGAGGCCGGCAGGCCTCCGCGCGCGACGTTATTTGCAGGCCTGTTGCGACGTTTTCCAGTTCTTCCCGGATTTGCATTTCTGCGGGTTGCCGCCCTTGGTTCCGGGCGCTGCTTTCCCGCCCCAGGAACTGTAATAGTCGGCAGGCGAATTGTATAAGCAGCTTTCCTGGCTGGCGCTGCCGGTGACCGTGGAAGTGCCGGGAGAACAGGATGTGCAGGATGCCGTCTTGGTGCCGGCGGCATAGGTTCCGGCGGGGCATTTGATCTGCACGGTCGCGCCGGGCGACGAAACGTAGTACCCCGCGTCGGCCGGCGTACAGGCCGTGCTTTTCACGCTTTTCGAATAGGTTCCGGCGGGGCACGGCGTTTGCGCGGCTGAGCCGCTTTCGGCAACGAAATTACCGGCGGTCGCGGACGTGCAGGATTGATTGCCTTCCCCGGATGCATAGGTTCCGGCGGGGCACGGCGTCTGTGCTTTCTGCCCGGTTCCGGACACATAGTTCCCGGAAGACGCGATCGTGCAGGGGCCATATCCCGCGGCGGAGAAGTAGCCTTTCTTGCAAAGGCATTTCGTAACGCTTGTCTGTCCCTTGGCGAGGGCCGCGGAGCCGTCCGGGCACGGCGTCTGTTCCGAGGCACCGACCGTGTCGACGTAATATCCCTTGCCGGCCTGGGCGCAGGTCTGATTGCGGCTGGCGTCGTCGCGGGGTTGCGTTCCGGCTTTCCAGTGACCCTTGGTGCATTCCGTGCACTGATAAACGTTATGCCCCGACTGAAGCCAAGTATGCACCCAGGTCCCCGGCGGACATTGCAGATCGGTCGCCGCCAGATAGCCCAAAACGGGGTAGTCCGTGGCGTGAGCGGAGTGGGACACGAAAAACGAAGCGATGAAAAAAGCAAAAACGAACGTCATCTTGACGAGGGCGCTGCGAACCTTCTGGAGCATAAAACCTTCCTTGGTTTTCTGAGATAACCCAGATTGACGCAGCCCCCCCAGGCAATCAAGAACTTGCGCGCAGGTCTTCCCCCGGCGTCAGGCGCCGATCACCGCCTCGAAGCCTTCGAACTGAGGATGGCCCAGGTAGATGCCCTTTGTATCGCCCGCGTTGGCGTGCGCCTTGCGGAAGTTCTCCGACTTGGTCCAGGCGACGAAATCGGCCTCCGACTTCCAGATCGTATGGGAGGCGTAAAGGGTATGGTCCTCGTGGCTGGGCCCCTTCAAGAGATGGAATTCGACGAATCCCGGCACTTCGTCCAAATGGCGGTCACGGGTTTTCCAAACGGTCTCGAAATCCTCTTCCCGGCCGGGCGCGATCTTGAAGCGGTTCATTGCGATGTACATGGGCAATTGGCCTTTCACTTGCAGCAGCATGTTTTCTTATGTCGGCGCGTCTGCGCTGATGATCAAGAACTTACCTGACCCAGATCAAGGACAGGGATTCGAAACGGTTCGATGATAGGCGGAGTTGGATAACGAAAGGAGCGCCGTACATGGCCCATACCCCCCACGAAATCGCCGATGAATTTCCAGAGCACGCAGATCGTATTCACGACCTGAAGCTGACGAACGCGCACTTTGCCAAGCTGTGTGACACGCACCACGAAATCAACCGCGACATCCATCGGGGAGAGACGAATATCGAACCCATGGACGACAGCCATCTTGAGGAGCTCAAAAAACAGCGCCTCGCGATCCTTGATGAGGTTTCGAGCTTCTTGAAATAACGATCCGAAATGAAGGGTTCGGGTCAGAAGGCATCATTCTGATGCCCGCCCCGTCAATCTCCGACGCCCTGGGCCGCGCGGGTGGCGAGTCCACCGAGGTCGCGGACCAGGGCGGCGATCTCGGCGACGCCTTCGCCCGTCTTCATATTGGCGAAGACGAAGGGCCGGTCGCCGCGCATGCGCTTGGCGTCGCGGTCCATGACGGCGAGGTCCGCGCCGACATGGGGGGCCAGGTCCGTCTTGTTGATGACCAGCAGGTCCGAGCGGGTGATGCCCGGCCCGCCCTTGCGGGGGATTTCCTCACCCGCCGAAACGTCGATGACGTAGATCGTGATGTCGGCCAGTTCGGGGGAGAAGGTGGCCGCCAGATTGTCGCCGCCGCTTTCGATCAGGATCAGGTCGAGGCCCGGAAAGGTCTCGCGCATCGCCGCCACGGCGGCCAGGTTGATCGAGGCATCCTCTCGGATCGCCGTATGGGGGCAGCCGCCGGTCTCCACACCCATGATCCGTTCCGGCGGCAGCGCCCCGCGCCGGGTCAGGGCTTCGGCGTCTTCTTTCGTGTAGATATCGTTGGTGATGGCGCAGATGTCGTGCGTTTCGCGGAACGACTGGCAGAGCCGTTCCATCAACGCCGTCTTGCCCGAGCCGACGGGCCCGCCGATGCCGACGCGAAGGGGGCCATGGGGGGACGTCGAAGAAGATGTCGTCATGATCTGAACAGCCTCGTGTATTGGGTTTCGTGGCGCATGGCGGCCACGTCGGAAAGAAAGGCGCAGCCGCCGACTTCGGAGATATCGGCGGCCAAAGCGGCCTCGGCCGCGCGGGCAACGTCGCCTTCAAGCGCGCTGAGCACGCGTTGGCCGTCGGTCTGGCCCAGCGGCACCAGGCGCAGTCCGGCGGAAATCAGATTGGCCGCCACGGCATGGATGAAGGCGTGCAGGGCTGGTTCCAGCGCCACGCCATGCCCCGCCGCCGCCGCCGCCACGGCGACCGGATAGGCGGCGTCGCCGGAAAGCGGATCGGCCCCTTCGTCCCAGGGCCAACTGGCCCGCGTGGCGGTCAGGAAGGCGTTGCCCTGGGCCGTGGTCTCCAGCCGCCGTTCCAATGACGGGCAAAGGGCGAGCGCCAGGTCGTTTATCTCGGCCAGTTCGGCACCGTCCCCGGCTTCCGCCGCGCGCCAGGCCTGGACGAACAGCACGGCGTCGGACCAGGCGCCGCCGTGGGCCAGCAGGTCGCGCAGCCAGCGTTCCAGCCCGTCGCGATCCGAAACCGTCCCGTTCTCGACCGCCCATTCGATTCCGTGCGAATAGGCGAAGGCGCCGACCGGATAGCTCGGCGACAGCCAGGCCAGGAGGCGGTACAGGCTCCCGGAATTCAACGGTGCGTTATCCATGGCTATGGCCATGGTCGTGGTGATGATGCCCATGGGCGTGGTCGTGACCGTGGGTCCGGCCATGGCCGTAGGCGCCGCCTTCCGGGTTGAAGGGCGCCATGATCTCGGCGACCTCGGCCCCCAGTTTCACCAGCATGTCGGCAATCACGTGATCGCGCCGGATACGCAATCGGTCGCCCAGCAGTTCCGTCGGCAGATGCCGGTTGCCCAGGTGCCAGGCGACGCGGACCAGATGATCCGTATCGGCGCAGGTGACTTCCAGCAAGGGTTCCTCCGCCGCGCGGACGGCGACCAGGCGGCCGTCCTCCAGCACCAGGCCGTCGCCGTCGGCCAGCGCCGCTGCCTCGGCCAGATCGAGCAGGAAGGCCAAGCCGCCCTCGCCGGTCATCGCCATGCGGCGGCGGTGGCGGCCATCGAAATCCAGCACCACCCAATCGGCGGCGGCGCCGTTCCACAGGCCGGCCTGTTTTACGGAAGTAGCACGAAGCATCGTTGCCTCCTTACGTTCCCAACCCGCCGACACCAAGCGATCTCGGCGTGAAACGGCTAAAACAAAAAGTACCGCTGCGCCATGGGCAGAACCTCCGCCGGCTCGCAGGTCAGCAGGTCGCCGTCGGCCCGGACCTCGTAGGTTTCCGGATCGACCTCGATCTTCGGCGTCGCGTCGTTGAGGATCATCGACGCCTTGCCGATGCCGCCGCGCGTGTTTTCGACGGCGAGCAGTTCCTTGTCCACGCCCAGGTGATGGCCGACCCCGGCGTCGAGCGCCGCCCCCGAGACGAAGGTCGCGCCCGAGGCCGCGATGGACTTACCGAAGCCGCCGAACATGGGCCGATAATGCACCGGCTGCGGCGTCGGGATCGAGGCGTTGGGATCGCCCATGGCCGCCGCCGCGATGGTTCCGCCGATCAGCACCATGTCCGGCTTGACCCCGAAGAAGGCGGGCGACCAGAGCGCCAGGTCGGCGCGCTTGCCGACCTCGATGGAGCCGACGTGCTTCGACAGGCCATGCGCGATGGCCGGGTTGATGGTGTACTTGGCGATGTAGCGGCGGACGCGCAGGTTGTCGTTGTCGCCGGTCTCTTCCGAAAGGCGGCCGCGCTGGCGTTTCATCTTGTCCGCCGTCTGCCAGGTGCGGATCAAAACCTCGCCGACCCGGCCCATGGCCTGGCTGTCCGACGCGATGATCGAAAAGGCCCCCATGTCGTGCAGGATGTCTTCCGCCGCGATGGTTTCCTTGCGGATGCGGCTTTCGGCGAAGGCGACGTCTTCCGGAATATTGCTGTCCAGGTGATGGCAGACCATCAGCATGTCCAGGTGTTCTTCCAGCGTATTGACCGTGTAGGGTCGTGTCGGGTTGGTCGAGGACGGGATGACGTTCGGCTCGCCGCAGACCTTGATGATGTCGGGCGCATGGCCGCCGCCCGCGCCTTCCGTATGGAAGGCATGGATCGTGCGGCCCTTGAACGCCGCCACGGTGTTTTCGACGAAGCCGCTTTCGTTCAGCGTGTCCGTATGGATCATCACCTGCACGTCCAGGTCGTCCGCGACACTGAGGCAGCAATCGATGGCGCCGGGCGTGGTGCCCCAGTCTTCGTGCAGTTTCAGGGCGCTGGCTCCGGCCGTTACCTGTTCGACCAGACCGGCGGGCAGCGAGGCATTGCCCTTGCCCGCGAAGGCCAGGTTCATGGGCAGGCCGTCCGCCGCCTGGATCATCCGCCCGATGTGCCAGGGGCCGGGGGTGCAGGTCGTGGCATTGGTGCCCGTGGCCGGGCCGGTGCCGCCGCCCAGCATGGTCGTGACGCCGGACATCAGGGCGTCGTCGATCTGTTGCGGGCAGATGAAATGAATATGCACGTCGAGGCCGCCGGCGGTCAGGATCTTGCCCTCGCCTGCGATGGCTTCGGTGCCCGGGCCGACGATGATGTCGACGTCGGGCTGGGTGTCCGGGTTGCCGGCCTTGCCGATGGCGACGATACGCCCGTCTTTCAGGCCCACGTCCGCCTTGACGATCCCCCAATGGTCGACGATCAAGGCGTTGGTGATCACCGTGTCGACGGCGCCGTCGGCGCGGGTCGTCTGGGCTTGGCCCATACCGTCGCGGATCACCTTGCCGCCGCCGAATTTGACCTCTTCACCGTAGGTGGTGAAGTCGCGTTCGACCTCGATGAAAAGCTCCGTATCGGCCAGGCGAACCTTGTCGCCGACCGTCGGCCCGAACATGTCCGCATAGGCGGCACGATTAATCTTGGCTGGCATCTCTCGTCCTCCCTTGCGGCCCTAAAGGTCGCCCATGACCTTTTGATTGAAACCGTAGACTTTGCGCGCGCCCACCAACGGCACCAGCGTCACCTCGCGCGACTGGCCCGGCTCGAACCGCACGGCGGTGCCGGATGCGATATCCAGGCGCATGCCCTTCGTCTTCTCGCGGTCGAAGTCGAGCGCCGAATTGGTCTCGTAGAAATGATAGTGGCTGCCGACCTGGACCGGGCGGTCGCCCGTGTTGGCGACGGTGACGGTGACGGTCGGCTGGCCCGCGTTCAATTCGATTTCGCCGGGGGCGGCGATGATTTCACCTGGGATCATGTCGTCCTCCCTCAGCGGATCGGGTTGTGGACGGTAACCAGCTTGGTCCCGTCGGGAAAGGTCGCTTCGACCTGCACATCGTGGATCATCTCGGGAATGCCTTCCATGACCTGATCGCGGGTGATGACCTTGGCTCCCGCCTCCATCAGGTCGGCGACGCTGCGCCCGTCCCGCGCCCCTTCGACGACGAAGTCGGTGATCAGGGCGATGGCCTCGGGGTGGTTCAGCTTGACCCCCCGTTCCAGCCGCCGCCGGGCGACCATGGCCGCCATGGAGACCAGCAGCTTGTCCTTTTCTCTGGGTGTCAGGTTCATGGATCCTCCCTCTTCGATCTTCTTTGATGTCTACAGGTGCCAGACGCGGGGCAAGTCCCGCCCGGCCAGCGCCGCCAGCAGCGGCACCAGGGTTTTCCGGAGTGTCTGCGTATCGGGCGCGACGAGACGGCAGACCAGGACGCCCGGCAGAGCACTCGCCCCCGCCGTCGCCAGATCGTCCAGCGCCGCCCGCGCGGTTTCCAGGCGCGCCTCGGCGTCTGGCGCCGCGAAGACCACTGTCGCCATCGCCTTCATGCCCGCCAGGGTCGCCGGTCCCGCCGCGATGCCGTCGATATCGCCCATGAGCCGCGCCGCGTCGGCGTAGATCAGTTTGCCGTCCCGGCGGACGCGCCAGGTATCCCGGAACGTTCCCGCCGTCACCGTCTCGCCCGAAGCAAGACGCCCCAGGGCCAGGGCCTCGACTGCCAGAAATGAAGCATCCTCGGCGAGATCGACATGAAGGGCACGGTCCAGCGCGCCGCCGTCGAACAGAATGGTTTCCTGGGGCAGCCAAGTGAGATGCGCCCCCGGCCCGGCAGTCAGGCGGGTTTCGACCCGCGCGATGCCATCGGCGGCGCGGTAGACGCGTTCGCAGGCCTGGGTGGTCAGGGTCAGGTGGCTGCCGTCGCCGGCCTCGGCCTCGGTCGCGTATACGTCGCCGCCCGTCAACCCACCCGCCGTGTTGAGCAGGACCGCCTCGACGCCCGGGTCTTGATTGGCCGGACCGTAAACTTTGGGCAGGCGCACCTTGGCGCAGCCGTCCTGATAGAGATCGGCCAGACGCGTCTTGTCGCCCGTGGTCCCGACGGTGATCCGGGCCCGCCCTTTGGCACGCTGTAAAGAGGGGGCGCGTTGAAGGGGATTGTTCTCGCCGGGCCGGTCAGACGGTGAGGTGCCGTCGTACATCGTCCGCGTCCAACTCGCTCTTGTTTCCGGCGACGATGACTTCGCCGCGGTCCATGACCGTGATGGCGTCGGCCAATTCATGGGCGAAATCAAAGTACTGTTCGACCAGCAGGATCGCCATTTCACCGCTTTCGCGCAAGTGGGAAACGGCGTTCTTGATGACCTTGTTGGTCTCGCCGTTGGTCTTGCCGGGTTGTTCGTCGTAGACCCGCATGGACGAGGGCTCGTCGGTCTTGTTCGATCGGTCGCGCAGAAACTTGATGGCGCCGCCGATGTCCTTGATGATCGAGGGCTGAATGCCTTCCGTCGGCTCGTCCAACACCAGCAGGCGCGGCCGGGTCACCAGCGCCCGGCCAATGGCCAATTGCTGCTGCTGGCCGCCCGAAAGGTCCCCGCCGCGGCGTTTCAGCATGCTTTTCAGGACGGGGAACAGTTCGAACACCTCGTCCGGAATGAACCGCAGCTTCGACGGCAGGCCGGCGAACCCGGTCTCCAGGTTTTCCTGTACGCTCAACAGGGGGAAGATTTCCCGCCCCTGCGGCACGTAGGCGATGCCGCGCCGCGCCCGGTCGAAGGTCGCCAGCGAATTGATCGAATCCCCATCCCAGAGAATGTCGCCCTTGGTGATCGGGGGATGGCCGACGATGGCCCGCAACAGCGAGGTCTTGCCCACCCCGTTGCGGCCCAGCAGGCAGGTCACCTTGCCGATCTCGGCCGACATGGAAACCCCGCGAAGGGCCTGGGCGGCGCCATAGAAAAGGTCGACGTCTTTGACGGTCAGCATGTCTCGTCTCCTCCTTTTCCTAGCGGCCCAGATAGACTTCGATGACGCGCTCGTCGGCGCTGACGTAATCCAGGGTGCCTTCGGCGATGGCCGAACCTTCGTGCAGCACCGTGACCTGAACGTCCAGATCGCGGACGAAGGCCATGTCGTGTTCGACGACGACGACCGAATGGCGCTGCGCGATATCACGCAGCAGGCGCGCGGTCTCTTCCGTTTCGGCGTCGGTCATGCCGGCAACGGGCTCATCGACCAGCAGCAGTTTCGGGTCCTGCGCCAGCAGCATGCCGATCTCCAGCCATTGTTTCTGGCCATGCGACAGGTTGGCCGAGGTTTCGTCCCGCAAGTGGCCCAGGCGGATGATCTCGAGGATGTCCTCGATCTCCTGTTTGTCCTTGGCCGACATGGAATAGAACAGAGTGTCCCAGGTCCGCCGCCCGGCCTTCAGCGCGAGCAGCAGGTTGTCCCAGACCGTGTGATTTTCGAACACGGTCGGTTTCTGGAACTTGCGCCCGATACCCAGGGAAGCGATCTCCGCCTCGTCCATGCGGGTCAGGTTGACCGTTTCGTCGAACAGAACGCGGCCGTTGTCAGGCCGGGTCTTGCCGGTGATGACGTCCATCATGGTCGTCTTGCCCGCCCCGTTGGGGCCGATGATGGCGCGCATCTCGCCGGGTTTCACCGTCAGCGACAGGTTGTTCAGGGCGCGGAAGCCGTCGAACGAGACGTTGACGTTTTCCAGATAGAGGATCGAGGATTTACTGGTCGACATGGCGATCAATCCCCTTCCTGCGGCTGAGCTGCGGGGCCGCTGTCCTTGCCCGCCTTGCGCTTGGCCATGTAGCCGTCGATCGCCCCCATGATGCCCTTGGGCAGGAACAGGGTCACGGCGATGAACAGACCGCCCAGCGCGAACAGCCAGAATTCCGGCAGGATGCCCGTAAACAGGGTCTTGCCGAAGTTGACCAGAACCGCGCCGATGGTCGCCCCCACCAGCGTCCCGCGGCCGCCGACGGCGACCCAGATGACGGCTTCGATGGAGTTGGCGGGCGTGAATTCGGACGGGTTGATGATGCCGACCTGGGGCACGTAAAGCGCCCCTGCGACACCCGCCATCATGGCCGAGAGCGTCCAGACCAGAAGCTTGTAGTTCTCCGGCCGGTAGCCCAGGAACCGCGTGCGGCTTTCAGCGTCGCGCACGGCGATCAACACCTTGCCGAATTTGGAATTGACCAAGGCCTTGCAGATGATGAAGCCGATGGCCAGCGCCGCCGCCGATGCCAGCAACAGGCCGACGCGGGTCGAATCCGCCTGCACGTCAAAACCCAGGATATCCTTGAAATCGGTCAGGCCGTTGTTGCCGCCAAATCCCATGTCGTTGCGGAAGAAGGCCAGCATCAGGGCGAAGGTCAGGGCCTGGGTGATGATCGAAAGATAGACCCCCGTGACCCGCGAGCGGAAGGCAAACCATCCGAACACGAAGGCCAGCACCCCCGGCACCGCCAGAACCATCAATGCCGCAAACCAGAACTGATCGAAGCCGTACCAGAACCAGGGAAGCTCTTTCCAGTTCAGGAAGACCATGAAGTCCGGCAGGATCGGATCGCCGTAGACGCCGCGTGTGCCGATCTGGCGCATCAGGTACATGCCCATGGCGTAGCCTCCCAGCGCGAAGAACGCCGCGTGCCCCAGCGACAACACGCCGCAGAAGCCCCAGACCAGGTCGACCGACAGGGCCAGCAGGGCATAGCAGAGATACTTGCCCAGCAACGCCACCGTGTAGGACGAGATGTGGAAGGTGCTGCCCGGTTCCATCGCGAGATTGAGGAACGAGACGACGGCGGCGATCAGGAACAGAAGCCCCAGAAAGATGACCGCCCGGCGGTCGAAGCCGCCTTGAATGAATTTCATCGTCATCATGATTCGATCGCCCGGCCCTTCAGCGCGAACAGGCCGCGCGGGCGCTTCTGGATGAACAGGATGATGAACACCAGGACCAGAACCTTACCCAGCACCGCGCCGGCATAGGGTTCCAGGAACTTGTTCGCGACACCCAGCGTCATTGCGCCGACCAGCGTCCCCCACAGGTTGCCGACCCCGCCGAACACCACGACCATGAAGCTGTCGATGATGTAGGTCTGGCCCAGGTTGGGCGAGACGTTGTCGATCTGGCTGAGCGCCACCCCGGCGATCCCGGCGATGCCGGAGCCGAGCCCGAAGGTCACGGCGTCGACCCAATTGGTGCGGATGCCCATGGCGCCCGCCATGCGGCGGTTCTGCGTCACGGCGCGCATCTGCAGGCCCAACGGCGTCTTTTTCAACACCGCCATCAGGGAGAACAGCACGACCAGCGAGAACACGATGATCCAAAGCCGGTTGTAGGTGATGGTCAGATGACCGATCTCGAAGGCGCCGGACATGAACTCGGGCGCCCCCACTTCGCGGTTGGTCGGCCCGAAGATCGTACGCACGGTCTGCTGCAACGCCAGGGACAGGCCCCAGGTGGCCAGCAGCGTTTCCAGCGGACGGCCGTAGAGGAAGCGGATGATGCAGCGTTCGACCGCGATGCCCACCGCGCCCGCGACCAGGAAGGCCAGCGGCACGGCGATCAGCAGGGAATAATCGAACAGGCCGGGCATGGAGGTTCGGATGACCTCCTGCACCATGAAGGTCACATAGGCGCCGATCATCACCATTTCGCCGTGGGCCATGTTGATGACCCCCATGACGCCGAAGGTGATGGCGAGCCCGATGGCGGCCAGCAGCAGGACCGAGCCGAGCGACAGGCCGTACCACACGTTTTGCGCCGCGCCCCAAAGTTCCAGGGTCTGGCGGATCGAGGTCGCGGTCTTCTCGGCCTTGGCCTTGAGCGCCCCTTCCGCCTGGGCGGCGGTGGCGATGACGATGGAAAGGGCGTCGCGGTCGCCGCGGGCCTCCATGGCGGCCAGGGCCGCAAGCTTGTCGGCCTCAGGCGCGTCGGTTTTCAAAAGGACCGCCGCGCGGGCTTCCTGCATGGCTTTCTTGACGCCGTCGTCGGTTTCCTTGGCCAGCGCCGCGTCGAGCGCTTCCAGGCTGTCCGGGTCCTGGGATTTGAACACGGCCTCGGCCGCCTTCATGCGGACGGAGGCGACCTTGGACAGAAGGGTGAGACTGCCCAGCGCCGCCTTCAATTCACGGCGCAGGCGGTTGTTGACGCGGATCTTCTTGACCGCGCCGCGCGCCAGGGTGCCGGCGCTTTCACCCGTCAAGGGATCGGTCAGGGCATAACCGCCCGAGGCTTGTTCGATGATGAAGACCTGCTTGCCGGCTTTCTTGAAATAAAGCTTGCCGGCGAGGAGAGCCTGAAGGGCGGGGACGACCCGGTCGTCGCCGGTCGCCGCCAGGGCCTGAATCTGTTTGGCCGTCTGGGAAAATCCGCCCTGGGCCAATTGGTTGATGGCGGCCCGGAGGTCGTCATCGGCCGCTTGTGCCTGGGCCGGGGCCGCGAGGCCCGGGATCGCCCAGGCCAGGGCCAGGAAAAATACAAACGAATGGATAAATCGCGCCATGGACCTGTCGCCGTTGCCAGGTTGCTGGTTGCGGGAAACGGGGGAGAAGTGGGGGGCGGGGCGCTTGCCCCGCCCGCCCGTGTGCGTTGTCTGCGTCACGTTCGTGACCGGGCCCCGATGATCAGGAACCCTTACCGCTGCACTTGCCGGTCTTCACGTTGAAGTTCCCGCAGGACAGCGGCTTGCGCCAGTCGGAGATCAGGTCCTTGGAGCCCGGCAGGAAGTCGGACCAGGCATCGCCCGGAACCAGGCCCGGCGTTTCGGACACGGTTTCGAACTGGCCGTTGGCCTGGATCTCGCCGATCAGGACCGGCTTGGTGATGTGGTGGTTCGGCATCATCGCGGAATAGCCGCCCGTCAGGTTCGGCACGGTCACGCCGGTGATGGCGTCGATGACCGCGTCGGCTTCGGTGGTGCCGGCGATTTCGGCGGCCTTAACCCACATGTTGAAGCCGATGTAGTGGGCTTCCATGGGGTCGTTGGTCACGCGCTTGTCGTTCTTGATGAACGTTTTCCACTTCTTGATGAAGTCGGCGTTTTCCGGCGTGTCGGCGGACATGAAGTAGTTCCACGCGGCCAGGTGACCGACCAGCGGCCCGGTGTCCAGACCGGCGAGTTCTTCTTCACCGACCGAGAACGCGACGACCGGAATGTCTTCGGCCTTGATGCCCTGGTTGGCCAGTTCCTTGTAGAACGGCACGTTGGCGTCGCCGTTGATGGTCGAGACGACGGCGGTCTTCTTGCCGGCGGAACCGAACTTCTTGATGTCGGCGACGATCGTCTGCCAATCGGAATGACCGAACGGCGTGTAGTTGATCATGATGTCGTCGGCGGCAACGCCCAGCTGTTCCTTGAGATAGGTCTCGAGGATCTTGTTGGTCGTGCGCGGATAGACATAGTCGGTACCGGCCAGGACCCAGCGCTTCACGCCTTCGGCTTCGGCCAGGTAGTCAACGGCCGGGATGGCCTGCTGGTTCGGGGCCGCACCCGTGTAGAACACGTTCTTCTGGCTTTCCTCGCCTTCGTACTGCACCGGGTAGAACAGGATCGAGTTCAGTTCCTCGAACACCGGCAGGACGGATTTACGCGAAACCGACGTCCAGCAGCCGAACACCACGTCGACCTTCTTGACCTCGATCAGCTCGCGCGCCTTTTCGGCGAACAGCGGCCAGTTGGAGGCCGGATCGACCACGACGGGCTCGAGCTTCTTGCCGAGCACACCGCCTTTTTTGTTCTGTTCCTCGATCAGCATCAACATGACGTCCTTCAGCGTGGTTTCGCTGATCGCCATGGTGCCGGACAGGGAATGGAGAATGCCGACCTTAATGGTGTCGGCGGCCTGGACGACGTTCGACGTCATCACGGCCGCGGTCACGGCAATGGCCGCCACGGCCCCCCGGAAATACGTTTTCATTATATAGCCTCCAAAAACAGGATGTTGCTGCGTTGCGGCAAAACTAATGGCAATCGCCATGCCAGTTTGCCCGCAGCCTTTCACATATAAATTTCATCTTATTAATCAGATAGTTATGAGATTTTACACATCTCTAAAATGTATATTGATGCATTCTTTAATGCACATTTTTTCGGCAAAAAGCCGGATTTGCTCAAAGGTTAGCCATACAAGTCGGGCACTTGTCCGGTCTCCGGCCTCGCATCCGCCACAGGCCCGATCACGACGCTCTAGGCGGCATGACGGCGCCCGAAAAAATCAGGACGGACGATTGGCAATGGCGGCGCGGCGGGATTATATGTCGCCTTACTATCGATTCAACCTATACCAGCTATTGGTATGAACTATTTTAATGCGATCCCCCGGAGACACCATGACCGCGCCCCAACCCCAGACCGCCGCCCCGCAGCCCCAGACCAAGGCCCGCCAGCTCCGCGAGATGCTTTTGTCGCCCGACCTGGAATTCATCATGGAGGCCCATAACGGCCTGTCCGCCAAGATCGTCGAGGAAGCCGGGTTCAAGGGCATCTGGGCATCCGGGCTGTCGATGTCGGCGGCGCTCGGCGTGCGCGACAACAACGAGGCCTCGTGGACTCAGGTTCTGGAAGTTCTGGAATTCATGTCCGACGCCACGTCGATCCCGATCCTGGTCGACGGCGACACGGGCTGGGGCAATTTCAACAACATGCGCCGCGCCGTGACCAAGTTCTGCCAACGCGGCATCGCCGGCATCTGCATCGAGGATAAGCTGTTCCCGAAGACCAACTCCTTCATCGGCGAAAGTCAGCCGCTGGCCGACATGAACGAATTCGCGGGCAAGATCAAGGCGGGCAAGGACAGCCAGACGGACCCCGATTTCAACATCGTCGCGCGGCTGGAAGCCTTCATCGCCGGGCGTGGATTGAACGAAGCCCTCGACCGCGCCCATGCCTATGCCGAGGCCGGGGCCGACGCCGTGCTCTGCCATTCCAAACTGGCGACGGACGCGGAAATCCAGGCCTTCATGGCCCAGTGGGATGGCCGCGTGCCGGTCGTCATCGTGCCGACCAAGTACTATTCGGTGCCGACCGACGCCTTCCGCAAGGCGGGGGTCTCGCTGGCGATCTGGGCCAACCACAACCTGCGCGCCTCGATCACCGCCATGCGCGAGACGACGGCCCGCATCCTGCGCGAGGAAAGCCTGGCCGGGGTCGAGCCCGACATCACCACCGTTTCGGAAATCTTCGATCTCCAAGGCAACGCCGAATTAAAACAGGCCGAAGCCCGGTATCTCCCCGCGACCAAGACGCCGGCCTGACCGGGGCGCGGCTGTTCCGATAGGATGCGCCGGCCCTCTTGCCGGAATGCCCGGCAATACGATAAGCCAGCAAGCAGCCCCCTGCACCGACCGGGAAACACACCATGATCGACGCCGACGACTTCCTCACCCCCCTGCGCGAACGGGGCTACGACTTCTTCACGGGCGTCCCCTGCTCGTTCCTGACGCCGCTCATCAACAAGGTGGTCGAGGGATCACTGGGGGGCGGCAACGCGCGGCTCGACTACGTCGCGGCGGCCAGCGAGGGTGAGGCCGTGGCCATCGCCTCGGGCGCCTGGCTGGCCGGGCGCGAGACGGTGGTGATGTTCCAGAACTCCGGCCTCGGCAACGCGGTCAATCCGCTGACGTCGTTGAACCACCCGTTCCAGATCCCGACCCTGGTGGTCTGCACCTGGCGCGGCGGACCGGGCCTGAACGACGAGCCGCAGCACGAAGTCATGGGCCAGATCACCCCCGACCTGCTGGAAGTCATCCGCGTCCCGCACCTGCCCTTCCCCAACGAGGCGGACTCGGTCGATCAGGCGATCACCGTTGCCACCAGCTATATGGACAAGACCGGCCTGCCCTTCGCCTTCATCATGGAAAAGGGCGACGTGAAGGACGACGGGCTGGACGCGCCGACCCTGCCCGCGCCCGACATGGGCCCGGTGCACGACATGTTCACCGGCGGCGACCTGCCGGGCCGCATGAAATCGATGGAGGCGATCCTGGAGGTCCTGCCCGACACCGCCGGGATCATCGCGACGACCGGCAAATGCGGGCGCGAGCTCTTCACCATCGCGGACCGCGAGCAGCATCTTTATCAGGTCGGCTCCATGGGCGGGGCCGCGGGCATGGGATTGGGGGCGGCGCTCAACGTCACCTCGCCGATCGTCGTGTTCGACGGCGACGGGGCGGCGCTGATGAAGCTGGGCTCCATGGCGACCATCGGCGCGATGCGGCCGGAAAACCTGATCCATATGGTGTTGGACAACGGCACCTACGATTCCACGGGCGGCCAGCCGACCACGGCCCCCGCCGTCCGCTTCGCCCGCGTCGCGCAAGCCTGCGGTTATGCGGCGGGATGGGAGGTCGACGACCTCACCGGCCTCAAACAGGCGACCGCGGAATCCCTCAAAACCCCCGGCCCGCACCTGATCCATATGAAGATCGCGCCCGGATCGATGAAGGAACTGGGCCGCCCGACGGTCACCCCGCCGGACGTCGCGCGGCGCTTTCGCGAGTTCCTGGCACCTTACCGCAAGGCGACCGCCTAGTTCCCCAGGAAATCCGCGACGAAATCCGCCATCGTCGGATAGGTCGCGATCGGCTCGGCCAGCTCGGCGCCGAAGCCCTTGTGCCCCAGGCCCCGCCCCGGCCGGTTGATGAAGACCGTGTCGAGCCCCAGCAGGTTGCCCGGCCGCACATCGGCCCGCAGACTTTGGCCGACGTGCAGCACCCGGTCGGGCGGAATATCCATGGCCGCGAGATCGGTCAGCCCCAGCACGAAATGGCGCAGCGACGGCTTGTAGGCCCCCGCCCGCTCGGCCGTCACCACGACGTCGAAGCAGCCCTCCAGCCGTTCATGGCTCGCCGCGAAAGAGGCATTATCCATATTGGTCAGGGCGCCCAGACGAAACCGTTCGTTCAGCCGAGCGAGCGCCGCGACGCTGTCGCCATAGGCCGGCCAGGACGGCACCGAGGCCGCGAAGCGTTCGCGCACGTCCGCGTCCACCGCCAGGCCCAGGTCGTTCGCGACATAGGCGAAGGCCGACCGCAGCACGTCGGGATAGGCCCGGGCGGGCGACAACTGCTGATAATGGGCGCGGGCCCGGTCGAACATGTCGAGCAGATCGGCCCGGGCGCAGGAGGCCCCCGCCCCGGCGGCCCAATCGGCCAGATCGTCGAGGATCGTCGGCTCCCAATCGATCAGGGTGCCGTAGACGTCGAAGGTCACGGCGTCGTAGCGGTCCGGGTCGAGCGGCGCGGGGGCCAGCGGCGCAGGTTTCGTCATAGGTATCACCCTTGGTTTTGGCTTGTTTAAATTATCGATAATCGATAATATGAGAAGACTGAACCGGAGAGTCAACCGCCATGCCGAAACCGCCCGCCCGCCGCACCCGTCAGACCGCGCCCCACGCCACCCGCCGCGCCAAATCGGGCACGGCCGGAGGCATCGCGACCGCCGGCACGGACACGCCGCCGCCCGCCGCAAACATGACCACGGCGGAACGCATCGCGGCCGAACTGCGGCGCGACATCGTGACGGCGGAGATCGGCCCGGACGAGGCGATCCGCCAGAGCCACGTCGCCGAACGCTTCGGCGTCAGCCAGGCCCCCGTGCGCGAGGCCCTGAGCCTGCTGGCCTCGGAACACCTGGTCGTCTACGCGACCAACCGGGGCGTCCGCACGACCGCCTTCGACCGGGCGGAGGTGCGGGAAATCATGGACCTGCGCCTGACGCTGGAGCCGGACCTGCTGGCCCGCGCCGCCAAGGTGTTCACGCCGGAGGACGCCGCCGCCGCCCGCCGCGCCATCGACGAGATCGCCCAAGCTGTAGACATCCACGCCCTGATGCGCGCCAACGACCGCTTTCACCGGGCCCTCTACCGGCCCGCCGCGCGGCCCCTGACCCTGGACATAGTCCGCGACCTGCGCGGTCGCCACGACCGCTACCTGGGGTTCATGTGGAAACATTCCGGCCACGGCCCGGCTTCGCTGCGCGAACATCGCAGCCTGCTGAAACTGGTGACCGACGGCGCCGCCGCAAAGGCGCGGGATCAACTGCGCGACCATATCGCGGCCTCGTCCAAGGCGATCCTGACCGCCCTGGACGAACACGGCATCGATTAAAGGTTACGGCCGCCCCGCCAGCCGCCAGGCGACGCGTTTGCGGGCGTAGTCGAGACCGAAGATCAGCGGCACGCCCACCCAGGCGACGGCGTAGATTTGCGGGTCGACGGGGCCGGTGCCGAGCAGTTTGCCAATGGCTGGGACGTACAAGAGCGCCCAGGAGAACACGATCTCGAAGACGACGCCGAAGACCAGCAGGCCGTTCCGGAACGCCTGGGCGTCGATGCCCGTGCCGTAGCGGGACCGGCGGCCGAACAGGTTGCCGATCTGCATCAGCAGGATCGACGAGAGCGCGATGCCCGTCGCCGAGTGGTAGAGCGGATCGTCGCCGGCCAGCTCCGCCCCCCAGGTCCAGCCGCCCGCATCCAGCACCCAGAAGAACAGCGACATCGAGAACGCCGCCTCGATCAATCCCAGAAACCCGTAGCTATGGGCGATCATGCGGACGTTCAGCAACCCGCCCTTCCGGGGGCGCGGCGGCTGGCGCATGGTGTCCTTGTCGGGCGGCTCCTGGCCCAAGGCCATGGAGGGGATGATGTCGGTGCCGAGGTCGATGGACAGAATCTGGATGACCGTCAGCGCCAGCGGCACCGGGAACAGCATGTAGATCAGGTAGGGCACGATTTCCGGGCCGTTGGAGACCAGCACGTAGTTGGTGAACTTGCGGATGTTGCCGAAGATGGTGCGGCCTTCTTCGATCCCCGCGACGATGGAGGCGAAATTGTCGTCCAGCAGGATGACCTGCGCCGCTTCACGCGCCACATCCGTGCCGCCCTTGCCCATGGCGATGCCGACGTCGGCGGATTTCAGGGCGGGCGCGTCATTGACCCCGTCGCCGGTCACCGCCACGACCCGGCCCATGCGGTGCAGAGCATGGACGATCTTCATCTTCTGTTCGGGCGTCGTGCGGGCGAAGACCGTGGTGCCCCGTTCCAGGCAGGCGACGACCTCTTCATCCGACATGCGGGCCAGGTCCGCGCCGGTCACCGCCGCCGAGCCCTCGGGCACGCCGTCCGCGACCATGCCCGCCTGACGGGCGATGGCCTCCGCCGTCGCCGGATGGTCGCCGGTGATCATCACCGTGGTGATCCCGGCGGTCCGGCATTGCGCGACCGCACCCGGCACGGCGGGGCGGAGCGGGTCTTCCAGTCCGAGGAAGCCGAGCAGCGTGAGGCCGTGTTCCAGCGCCCCTTGATCCGAAGACGCCTCGCCGAAGCCGAGGTCCCGCGCGGCGACGGCGATCACCCGCTGGCCCTTCCGCGCCATCTCGAGCACCGCCGCGTCGGCGGCCTGCAAGGCGGCTTCGTCGCCGGTGACCAGGGGACGCAGGGCTTCCCAGGCCCCCTTGGCCGCGAACCGCCCGGCCCCGTCGATCCCGCCGGCGCGGCGCTTTTCCGTATCGAAGGCGAAGCGGCGGCTGACGCCCGCCATCACCTTGGCCGCGTCGCCGCCCGCGTCGTGCAGGCGCAGGGCCACGGCCTGATCCAGCGGATCGCCGGACCAGCCGTCCTCGCCCTTCTCCAAATCCGAAGCGACCAAAGCCGCTTCCAGACAGGGCGCGGCATCGGCCATTTCGCCCCCATCCGGCCCGGCGACGCGGGTCACGGCCAGACGGTTTTCCGTCAGGGTCCCGGTCTTGTCCGTGCAGATGACGTGCACGGCGCCCAGGGCCTCGACCGCGTTCAGGCTTTTGACCAAGACATTGCGCCGGGTCATGCGCAGGCTGCCCATGGCCAAGGACAGGGTGAAGGTCGGCAGCAGGCCTTCGGGCACGTTGGCGACGATGATGCCCATCATGAACACCAGGTTCACCCAGAGCGACCGGCCGCTGGCCACGCCGTAGGCGAAGAACACCAGCCCCATGGAGACAGCGATGATCGTCAGCACGCGGACCATATGGCCGGTCTCGGCCTCCAGCGGTGAGACGGTGCGCGGGATATCGCGGGACAGCAGGGCGATGCGCCCGAACTGGCTGCGGAAGCCGGTCGCGAAGACGACCGCCCGGCCCGAACCGCGCAGCACCGTGCAGCCGGCGAAGACAAGGTTGTCGGCCTCGGTCAATTCCTTGTCGGACGGCCTGGATTGCAGCGACAGCGGCACGGCCTCGCCGGTCAGCGGCGCGTTGTCGACCATCAGGTCGTGACAATCGACCAGCCGCGCATCGGCGGGCACGCGGTCGCCTTCGCGCAGGACGATCACGTCGCCGGGTACCAGGTCTTCGGCGTCGACTTCCGTCTCCACCCCGCCCCGCATGGCGGCGACGCGGCGCGGCAGGAATTTCTTCAATTCCTCCATCGCCTTTTCGGCGCGGAATTCCTGAAAGAAGCTGAACAGCGCGTTGAGGATCGACACACCCAGCAAGGCCCAGCCCAGCAGGGCCATGCCCTCGCCCGGCTGGATATGGTCGGCGACGAAACAGATGGCGGCGGAAATATCCAGCAGCAGGGTGAAGAAATTGGTGAATTGGCGGATCAGGCTGCCGAGCCACCACAGGCGTTTGGGCGCTTCCAGACTGTTGGCGCCGACCTCGTGGCGGCGGGCCATAACCTCGTCCGGCGTCAGCCCGACAGCACGGGAATTCAGATCGTCGTAGACCTCGTCGGCCCGGATGCTTTGAACCTTGCCGGACATCTAGACGGTCCCTTCACCGTCGTCCGGGCCGCGATAGACGGCGACATCGCAGGGCGCATCGCGCAGGATCACTTCCAACGGATCGCCGAAGGTAATTCGCCGCGCCAAGCTCGCGCGCGGCGCTTCCAGGGCGATCAGATCGGCCCGCAATCGGGCCGCGTCGATCAGAACTTCGCGCACCCAGTCGTCGGAAACCTTGACCGCCGCATCCCGGCGGACATGGGCGAGGTCGATCCCGGCGGTGATCTCCGCGACCTCCCGGTCGAGGCGGGCCTGCCCGGCATGGCGCAAGGCGCCTGCCCGTTCCGCATCCATGCGGCGGAAGGCCGCCGTGCCGGCCTCGACCACATGCAACAGGTGCAACTCGCTCAACCCCGGGGCCAGGAGGCTGAGAAGCCGGTGCCCCGACCGGCGGCCCGGCAATTTTCCGGCGACGGGCAGGAGCAATCGGCGGACCACGCCGAGCAGCCCCGGCTGCACCACGCGGAGCGCCACCACCGTGCCCCGCCC
>MDTA01062439.1_pt1 | contig 23392 bp, 23 predicted proteins | sample 811151 | NCBI WGS metagenome assembly MDTA01 (sample SAMN05326648, study PRJNA326480) | marine metagenome | isolation source: seawater | place: Indian Ocean: South | collected 2010
TGAGATAGCTCTTCATTTAGATAGGCTAAATCTTCAATGGAGTCTACAAAAGTGAACAAGATAATATAGGTGAATTAATTTATTTGCTGATATATAACATCTACTATTTCTTCAGAAGGCTTGAAGCCAGAAACAGCTTGCCCTAAGGTGTTTTTCAATGCTTGAACATCACCACTGTTTTCCGCTTCATTTATCAAGCTTAGGTAATGTTCTAACTCACTAGCTTCTAAAAAATCTTCTTCAGCTCTAAATATTTGTTTGTGTTCAGTAGTACTTACATTGTCTCCAATTAATAGTTCTTCATAAAGCTTTTCTCCAGGCCTTAAACCAGTAAAAATAATTTCTATATCGCCTTCAGGATTATCTTTATCCATTACTTCCATCCCACTAAGATTGATTAATCTTCTTGCCAGCTCATAAATCTTTACAGGCTCACCCATATCTAAAACAAATACATCACCACCTTTACCCATGGCCCCTGCTTGAATGACCAATTCAGCAGCTTCAGGTATAGACATAAAATATCGTATTACTTCAGGATGAGTTACAGTGACAGGACCACCTTCTTTTATTTGTTCTTGAAATAGTGGTATGGCTGAGCCTGATGAGCCCATCACATTGCCAAACCTAACCATGGTCATTCTAGTTGAAGCATTCATGGCAAGAGATTGAAGTATTAATTCAGCAAATCTTTTAGTTGCTCCCATAATATTAGTAGGTCGAACAGCTTTGTCGGTAGAGATTAAAACGAAAGTTTCTACTTTAGCTTCTATTGCTGCTTCCGCACATAGTTTTGTTCCTTGTATGTTATTAGAAACTGCCTCAAATGGATTTTCTTCCACCAAAGAGACATGTTTATAAGCAGCTGCGTGATATACAGTGTTAACTTTAAAAGCATTGCAAACATCAAGAATCCTCTTCTTGTTATTTACACTAGCCAAAACTGCATAAAGATCAATGTCCTTACCAAAACCTTCGATCTCTTTTTTGATTGAATAAAGCGCGTATTCGTTAACATCTAACAGAATCACCTTTTTTGGATTATTTTCAGCCACTTGTCTTGAAATTTCCGATCCGATTGAACCACCTGCACCTGTAATTAAGACAACCTTATCTTCTATATTTTTATTTATGAGAATTTGGTTAGCTTCTATTTCAAATCTGCCCAAAAGATCTTGCAAGTTTACTTCCTTTAGCTCTGAAACTAGCACCTTACCTTGTGCTAACTCTGATAAGCCAGGCAGTATTCTTACTTTTATAGAATAATTTTCTATTTCTTCTAGTAATTTCCTAAGAGTTGATTTAGAGGCAGATGGTATTGCGATTAACACTTCATCTATCTTTCCTCTAGTTACCAATTTCCTTAAATGTTTTGGATGAAGAACTTTTATTCCCGCTATATAGGTATTGTGCAAAGACTTATTAGAATCCATGAATACAACTGGCTGCATTTCAGAACTTACCCTTAAAGCTCCAGCAAGCTGCCTGCCTGCCGAACCCGCTCCAAAAATAACAACCCTTTTTAGGTACCTGCCATCAGTTAATAATCTATTTGCAATTAGTCTTACTGCAATTATCAACGCACTACTTAAAAGAAGTATTAATACTCCTAAATTTAATGTTGGAGGCTCATTTACCAGTCCGGAGAAAAAAAATATGCTTACAAAAAAAGTTATAAAAAGAACAGAAATTAATATCGAATTCAATAGAAGATAAATTAAAGTCAGATCAATGAATCTGAGTACAGATTTATACACTCCCATTAAGAAAAAAATAAGAATGCAAGCAGATGAAGCGAGTGCGGAATACACTAAATAATTTGGAGAAAAGTAAGAATATTCCTGAACAATTAATACTGAGGCAAAGAAACTTGAGAGTATTATAGAGAAATCAGTTGAAGCCGCAATAATCTGCTTATTGATACGTGAAAGTTTTAATATAGATTTCTTCAATATTTCAATTTCAACTTTGTAGTTCAACACGAAGCGCAATAAAGCACTTTTTCAATATTTGATTTCATAAATCTTAAGTCCTGTAAACGAAGAGTTGGATGACAGAGAAAGGCTACTGAATTTTCACCTAGTAACTTTGCGTTTGGTAACCTTCCTTCAAGTTTAAAGCTAGAATTTATAAAAGCCTTTTCGTTGTATATCTCAGGACAAGCTCCCGAAAAACAAGGAACTCCTTTAGAATTTATTTCATCAATAATTTTGTCTCTTGTCCAACCCTTACTAAGATGAGAAGGGTTAATGGAGCAATAAACCCTATAAAAAGCTTGATTAGTATAATTTGGGAACGAAGGAACATCCACTAGCCCAGAAAACTTTTTTAGGGAGCTAATAATAGCATTAGCATTTCGTTGTCTAATCTTATTCCATTTATCCATTTTTTTTAATTGAATTCTACCAATGACAGCTTGCATTTCAGTCATTCTCCAATTAGTTCCAAATGAGTCATGAAGCCATTTAAATCCTGTTTTGGTTGAGCCAGATGTAACCAAGTTGTAGTTTTTTCCATGGTCTTTGTAAGACCACATCTTTTTCCATAAGCGCTGATTATTAGTTGTTATCATTCCCCCTTCGCCACCAGTGGTCATAATCTTATCCTGACAGAAAGACCATGCACCTATATCACCTATTGAACCAACACTTGTTCCCTTATATCTAGCCCCATGAGCTTGTGCACAATCTTCAATTACAAATAGTTTATGCTTTTTAGAGAGTTTCATGATTTCATCCATTTCACACGGAACTCCACCCAAGTGAACACAAATAACTGCTTTAGTTTTTTTAGTAATCTTTTCAGCTATATTCTTAGCAGTAATATTTCCTGTCAGAGGATCAACATCTGAAAATATTGGCGTAGCCCCAATATTTACTACTGAAGAAGCCGAAGCAATAAATGATCTTGGAGTTACGATAACTTCATCTCCAGACTCAATACCAAGTGCTATTAGAGCTAGATCAAGGGCAACAGTACCATTTGAAAGTGAAATTGAAAATTTAGAACCTGTCCATATAGAGAATTCTTTCTCAAATTGCTTGCAATTATCTCCTGTCCAGTAATTTACACGGTTTGATTTTATAACATTGGAAACGGCTATAGCTTCTTGATTACTAAATGATGGCCAACCAGGAAGCTTATGAAATTTTGGCATAGTCTTATTCTTATTCTTATTCTTATTCTTCTAGTGCTCTAGCTGGGTTTCCAACGACTGTTGCTCCAGGCTCAACATCTCTAGTTACGACTGCACCCATCCCAATTATCGCACCTCTACCGATATGTCGGGGTTTATCTGGCGTTCCCTGCTTAATTATAGCTCCTGTTCCAATATATACATGATCTTCGATATGAGTATTTCCGTTAACTTTAACTCCCGGAGCCAAAGTTACGTAATCACCCACATGACAATTATGAGCTACATATGAGTATAAATTCGAATGAAAAAATTTCCCTATAATCACATTTGAAGTAACTATGCTGAAGTCTGTAAGTATGCTACCTTCGCCAATTTTGATATCACCTATTATTCTTGAATGTTTAGACCTTATGTCGAATGGTCTACATCCTCTCTTTTGCATCTTCTCACTTATTTTTTGTCTGATTTTAGAATCTGCAATTGATATATTGAAAAACTTATCATGCTTAAAAGAACAAAATTCCTCTTCGCTGATAATCTTTATTCCATTAAGGTCTGTGCCTTGATTATTATCATCTATAAAAAAGTAGTCTGAAGATTGTTCGTCATTTTTAAGAGAATTATTTTGTTCTATAACCAATGGCATCACTTCTGAGCCAAAACCAGATGCTCCATACAAACCATAAGAGATTCTCATTTTTTATTTCCAGTGAATTTATTCATTGTAGCCTCACCTTGAGCGGAAATTCCATCCCTCAAGAGAACTTTCTTTATAGTCATTAATAATATTTTAAAATCTAAAAATAATGAAAAGTTTTTCACATACCACAGGTCAAGCTCGAATCTTTCTTCCCAATTTAAAAGGTTTCTTCCATTAATTTGGGCCCAGCCTGTTATTCCAGGTTTCACTTTATGTCTTTGCATTTGCCGTTCAGAGTATAGTTCTAAGTATTCTGGTAAAAGAGGCCTTGGACCAACAAGACTCATATCGCCTTTCAAAACATTATATAGCTCCGGCAACTCATCTAAACTAGTAGACCTCAAAAATCTCCCAAACTTTGTTAAACGTAATGCATCTGATTGTTTGCTAATATTCTTCATGCTTCTGAACTTAACCAGCTTAAATAATTCTCCATTAAGTCCAGGTCTCATTTGAAGAAAAAATATAGGCCTTCCCATTGAGATAAATATGGATAATGAAATCAGAATGATTATAGGCAGCACAAAAGGTAGCAGCAATATTGACAAAAAAAGATCAAATAGCCTTTTAATCATAATTTCATTATTTCAAGCATTTTATTATTTACATCATGTACATTAAATTTCTGCTCAGCATATTTCCTTGAATTCTTTCCAAATTCGTCAATTAGCTGAGGGTGCTTAAGGAATTTTTCCATAGCGGATACTAGTTCTGTAGAAGATCCTGGATTGACTAAAAAACCATTATAACCATCTATGACAGTCTCTTTACATCCTGGTGCATCAGTTGTGATAATAGCCCTCCCAACTGACATAGCCTCCATAACACTTCTTGGCACTCCTTCTCTATAACTTGGTAATACAAAAACTGAGCATTTCTGCAGTTCATCTCTAACATCTTCTAACTTGCCTAGATTCACTATTATCTTTTCTTTATCCAGTTTATAAACTTTATCTTCAGAAATCCTATCTGGATTGTCATCAAACCAACCTCCTATTTTGAAATTAGCTTTGGGGTATTTTTCTTTTAACTCAATTGCTGCATTTAAGAATTCATCCAAGCCCTTTGATCGAAGATATCTACCCAAAAATAGATAATTAAACGTATCTTGGCTTGTCTGTTTCTGAGAAAAGAAATCTAGATCTACTCCTGAACCATTCAATAAGGTTATCTTATTTGAATCTTCTAGGATCTTTCTTTCCAAGAATAGATTGCTATCATCAATATTCTGGAAAAATATTTTCTTACAATGAGATAATGCCACTTTATATAACCTCTCTACAATCATTCTGGTTGGAGATCGTTTTCCTTTAGAAATAAAAATATAACCGAGGCCAGTTATTAGTGCGAAAATTTTGTTAATCCCAATAAGCTTCGAAATTATAGTTCCGTAAATTACTGGCTTTATAGTATATGTAAGAACAATATCTGGTTTTAATGATTTGATCTTAAAAAAAGCTAATAATAAGCCAATGAAATCAAGAAAAAGATTCATGCTTGTTCTTTCAAAATTAAAATTTTCAAATGAAATTCCTTTCATATTGAAAAACTTTTTTTGAAGTTTTGTGTCTTGTTCGATGAATGGCGCCATCAAGACAATTTTATGACTTTTGGAATATATCCTCTTTATAAGTTCGTATCTAAAATTAAAAAAAGAATCACTTGAACTTGCTATGATTAAAACTTTCAAACTACTTGCTCTCCAAGCATTTCTATTTTAATTCTATTATTAAGAGCATGTAGCTCTTCATTTGATTTTTCTAGGTAGTTTTGAGCGAATTCTAAATTAGCTTCATTAAACCCACGACTAAGTAAATTTTTAATTTTTAAAGCCGTATTATGAAAGTCATCTAGGGAAAATTTATCACTTGCTTCATAAATTTCCTTAGGAAGATTTAGATCTTCATTTATGAGAACGTTTAAACCTAAATTCATGCTTTCAATTAAAGCTTTTGGAATACCTTCGGAAAAGCTAGGTAGTATAAAAACAGAACTTCTATTCATAATATCAATTAATTTTTTATAGTTGAGCCTTCCAAGATAAGAAATATCTATGCCTTTTTGATTTAAATCAAAGTATCTATCCCTATCAAAAGAGCTTAACTCTTCTTCAGATACGCCTACTACTTTGATATTTGCATTTAAATCTGGTTCTAAATGTTCAGCTAACATTAATGGATAAAAAGGATTTTTCACTTTTTGATTTCTAAGAACAAAAACAATTGTTCTCTCTTTAGGCTGTAAGGGTGTAACAACAATTGGATTTATAATATTCTTAGTTTGAGTGACTTGACACTTGCCAAAGTCACCTCCAAATCCAATACCGTATGCCTTGTATGATTTTTTAACAATTAAGCGAAAGATTGAGTACTTAAGATATCGGTTATCAGTTCCATGAAAGAAAATAACAAAGGACTTATTCGCTATAAAAGCGGGTATAGAGTAAATAAAGCTATGAATGAAATATGCATTTTTTTTTCTAGAAAAAAGCATCCTTATTAAAACTTCAACTAAGAAAAATAACCTAATCAGGCGGATAGGCAATAATTTCACCAACAAAGTAGTTTCAAGAAATGAAAAGACAGTATTGTTATTACCATCTAAAGCCTTTGCTTTACTTGGAATAGCCCAGACGATGTCATTATTAGTATCATTAAAGAAGTTACTCAATAGTCCTGAGTTAGGGTAGCCCTCTCTGGGAACAGAAGAAATTCTTACTATTTTATTCAATGGAAGAAATAAGTAACTCGTCTAAGTCAGAGACTACTTTACCTGAATAGTTTCTAATTCTTTGTGGATGAAACATTTCACCCTTTAGTTGAAGAAGCTCATTTACAGATAAATATTTTACCAGAAAGCCTTTTAAGTCTACTTTATCAAAGATCTCTTTGATTGAATCAATGATTCTTTGATCTTCTTCATTTTTTATAAGAATATCTTTATTCATTTCAATAAGATAAGGCAAGGAGAAGCTGCAAGCCAGCCCATGAGGTACATTGAAATGACTGGTAAGGGGGTACGAAATAGAGTGAGCGATAGCAGTCTTAGTTAAGCTAATGGAAAGTCCCGATAAAGTGCTAGCTAAAGCCATATCATTTCTGGCATCACTATTATTAGGATTTAACAGAACATTCATTAAATTTTCTGAGATTATATCCAAAGCTTTATATGCTAATGACCGAGATATTTCATTAGAATTAACATTCCACAAGGATTCTAAAGCATGAGATATGGCGTCCATTGCAGGAAAAAGGGTTCCTTCATAATCAAGCGAGAGCATTTGACTTCCGTCCACAATAGCAACTTCAGGCAACACGCCTTCACCCTGCAGAGAAAGTTTAATTTTATTTGACTTATCCCATATGGTAGAGAAAGGAGTCACTTCCGAGCCAGTTCCAGCAGTTGTTGGGATAGCAACTAGCATTAAATTATCTTGTTTTTCTATATTTTCTAATTCGAGCATTTCACTAATCGAATAAACTGTTCTAGATAGACCAACTCGTATTACTTTGGAGAAATCAATTACACTTCCTCCACCAAAAGCAATTATCAAATCATAATTTCCTTCAGAAAGTTTCGTTAAGGCTTGCTGCATTTCTTCAAGAGAGGGATTTGGGGAGACCTGATCAAAAACATCAACTTGTTTATTTGACAAAAGTTGAGTGAGGTAATTTATTTTTCCCCTTTGGGTCATACCATTTGAGGTGATAATAAGGATTTTCCTCTGCATTATATTAGGCAATGAATCTTTTATAGATTCTTCAAGTGGAGAGAAAAAAATTTTTACTGGGCTATGAAAGTTTTTTGGGATATTAATATTTTGCATGTTCCATAAAAGATTTTTTATTTTCAATTGGAGAACTGCTTGGCCTACCCAAGTTATTTCTTGACCCTGTTTTGATCCTAACTTCTAAAAATTTTGGCCCTTTTGTTTTAGATAACTTTTCCCAAACTGCAGTTATCTCTTCTTTATTGGTACATAAGTGATAAGAGTTATAGCCCATACCATATGCAATCATTTCAAGATTCAAATGTTGAGAGTATGTTGGCTGACCTCCAACTGAGTCATGTGCGAAGTTATTTAAAACTATATGTGTAAAGTTTTTTGGCATTTGATTTTAAATGGTATGCATGGATCCCATGTGCATTATTAAAGAGCCATCGCCATCAATGCAAAAAACCTGCTTATTTTTATTACCTAATGCCACACCTAAAGCTATTGAAGAAGTGTGTCCCATGCCTCCAACTGTAAGAAAATCTGTATTTTTTTGCTGACGTAGCTTTCTGATTTCAAATAATTCTCTGGAAGCTTTTCCCGTAGTAGAAATAATTAAATCCTTTTCAGGAATAAGATCTACTATGCTTGAAATGGCCTCTTCTCTTGATAATACAAGGCCTTTAAGGGGTAAACTAGGAGAAGATAATTTTGAAAAACTATCTTTCTTAATTAGCAAGGCTCCCACTTTCTGCTCGGAATGGATAGCCTTAGTTAAATTAAAAATTATTTTTTTAAAATCACTTTGAGAGTCTATTATTTCATAAGAAATATCAAGGAGTTTAAGCTGCTCTTCAGTTATCATGCCTTGCTTTATGTGCTGTGGTTCATCTTTTACTCCTGGTTCACCACGCCACCCTACAATTAAAAGCATTGGTATTCTATAAACTAACTCATCAGACAATGAAACCAAAGGGTTAATTGTGTTACCCAGACCGGAGTTTTGAAGATAGACACATCCTACTTTTTTAGAAGATAAATAATTTCCCATTGCCATTGCGACTGCGCTTCCTTCATTTGCAGCAATAACATGGTCAATGTTTTTATTAGTCTCTAGCGTAGTACAAAACTCTTTTAACAAAGAATCTGGCACTCCAGAAAAGAACCTTATATCTGAATCGGTAAGAGATTTCAGAAAATCTTTTGGATCTATCACAACTATTTAGTCCCTGGAATAAGTTCTAGAATTTCCTTGATCGGTAGCAAGTTATCATCACATTCAGAAGATCGACCATGTAAAAGTATTGACCTTGCTGTTTCAACCATAGCGGGATAAGCACTTCTTAAGAGGTGATTAGCATAAATTACTATGTTGACGTTGTATTTGAGTAATTCTTCTTCGGTTACTGTATTGAAGCTTGATGGAACTACCACTAGTGTCTTCCTATTTTCAAAATTATTGTACTCATCGCAAAATTGAAAAATCTCTGAAGGATCTTTTCTTCTGCTGTGAATCATGATTCCATCTGCTCCTGCTTCTATATAAGCCTTAGATCTTGTTAATGCATCGTCAATACCTTTATCTAAGATTAAGCTTTCTACTCGAGCTATTATCATAAATTCATCTGTAGTTTGAGAAGATTTCCCAATCCTTATTTTTTCACAGAAACTTTCTATATCATCTTGAGTTTGCTCAACTTCATTTCCTAAAAGGGAATTTTTCTTCAAACCTGTCTTGTCCTCAATAATAACTGCCGAAACTCCAATTCTTTCTAAAGATCTTACTGTAAAAGCAAAATGCTCTTGTTTTCCGCCTGTATCTCCATCAAAAATGATTGGCTTAGTTGTTACCTCCATAACCTCATTTAAAGTTGCCAATCTAGAAGAAATATCAACAGCTTCAATATCCGGCTTACCTTTAGCCGTTGAGTCAGTTAAGCTACTCCCCCACATACCATCAAATTCATTATAGTTTCCTTCAGAATCTTTTAGTTGCAGGTTTTCTATTATTAAGCCGCTTAAGGCGTTGTGAATATCTAAAAACTTCAACTGCCCTTTGACATCCAATAACCTTTTTAACCTTGCTCTACGCAGATCTGGTGTTGTACCCAGCTCTTTAATTGCTGAATTAATCTGCGAAGAGGATATGCCCTCTGTATATGGAATTTCAACTAATTCGCCATTCCATTCCGATATAGTTGCTATAACTTTATCTCTTGTTTTTCTTTGAATGCCCTCTTTCCAGTCATCTCCATGCACAACGTAATCAGGTTTAACCTCCTGAAGATTTTCAACATAGTCTAGGGTATTTTGAGGAATTACTTTTGATACATATTTAAGTGCTTTAACCACTTCATATCTCTGTTGATAAGTCATAAAAGGTACTCTCTTATAACTTGCTACTGCTTCATCTGTTAGCAATCCTATCGTTACTTCTCCCAGAGAGGATGCTTTTTTGAGAATATTAAGATGACCAGGATGGATGAGATCTGCACTCATGCCAACGTAGACTTGTTTCTTCATAATGCGGCATTATCAGCGAAGAGCACTTCTTTGCCAAGAAATTATCTCAAGATCTATAAAATCCACCATCATCTCTATGGCTTATCCAGTTTGGATTAGGAGATCTCCAATTAAAATAACGGTATGTTAAGTAAGATGAAACCTCTGAAGGATAATAAATTGATTTTGTAATAGGCAGAGAATCCAAATTATCAAAGAATTTAGAAGGAACATGCCATTGATCATGGAAGACTAAGTTACTAAGAGGAAAATATCCAAAATCTAATTTTTGTTTCAAGATTTGAATTAATTTTCTAAATATATACTTAAGACATGATTCCTTCGATTTATTTGGGATTGATCTACGTCCTACTGCAGGACAAGTCCATGTATCTTCTTTCAAGGAAAAAAGTTTTATATCAACAAAAACTTTTGAACTAGAGGCACCAATCTCAAATTCAAATTTGTATGGAGCGCCTTTATATTTATATACCTTACCTTTTCCTATTTTTCTTATTAACTTATGAAAGCCCTCTCTGTCACATATAGAAAGATCAATTTCATAGTCATTTTTTAAGAATCCTGATTCTCTACATATACCCAATAAAGTGCCACTATCTGCAATTAGCTTTATATTTAGACCTTCTACCAAAGAATCAATTGATTGGATAGTGTCCTGCATTTTCTTATCTTTTATTATCATTTTCTTAAATTTTAAAGAGTCAATATAGATTGAATCAATTCATCATTTGTTGTGACTGCAGTCCTTTGAAATGGAATTTTCTAGAAATTGTTAAATTATGAACACATACTATACAAAACAGCAACCAGAAGAGCCTTGCAGTGTATCCCTTTATCAAGAAGGGTTCTTTAAATTCTGCAACGATCAGGATAACTACTAGAGGAACGATATAAGAATGTATATTCTTTCCATGACAATTTTTGAGAATTATAAAGAAAATAAATAGGTAGAAAAATAAAGACAGTGGAAAACCGAGTAAGGTTATCATTTTGAGGTATCCAGGATCCTTACCTGGACCAAAAAAACTTCCTGACATATTTCCAATACCAAAAAATAGTTCATAGAAATTATCCGTATACTCCATAAACCATTCTAGGAGTACAATAATTGTTCCTTCTCGGATTAAGCCCTCCAAACCATTCATGAATAAGTTTAAAGAATAATTTTTTAAACCATCTGGAAGTTGGTCATATCCGATGTAGATGACAAAAGTAGATAGAGTTGAGACTATCACTAGTGTTTTCCACAAACCCTTTAATTTTTCTCTTGATCTAGATAAAGACAGATTCATTAATCCAACACTTAACAGACCAACTCCGAGGATTACCACTCCTGTTCGACCAACAAATGGAATACTGATTGCACATAACGAAAAACATAGAAGGGTGCCGACAAAATTTAACTTTCCGTTCGAATACAAAACTAGTGCAAAGATGGCTGCTGTCGCATGAGCGAGGGATAAATTAGCACCACCTGCTGATGCAAGACCTTTAAATCTCAGCCCTCCATCGTATTCCACCTTAGTAGGTTGTATTAAATAACTCTGCAATAAATAGTTAAATGATGGGAATATAAACTCAAAAACTACAATTAACGAATTCAAAGTCATTGCTACTACAAATATCTTAATCAAGGTTTCACATACATACTCATGATTTTGATTATCTTTTATGACAGAGTAAAAAATAACCAGCCCAACAAGAAGATAAGCTAGAAGAGAAATTAAAGTTGAAGAAACCCTACTATCTATATCTGCAACATAAAATATGGAAATCAAAGAAGAATATGCAAAAACAAAGGCGCAGATTAATAGTGATTTCATATAAAATCCGGAAACTAAAGAAGGGGTTAGCGATTTAAAATTCATTAATAGAATAATACATACTCCTAGAAATCCGCCGTGAAGAAAAAATCCTAAGTTAATGTAAGGACTCAGAAAAAATAAACCTACACAAAACATAAATAATATATTCATATTTGTGCTTTTTGATAAATAGGAATTATGCATTGAACCTGAGTTTTAGTTTTGAGTTATCTTAAAATTTTTTTTATAAAAACACATGAAGATGACTTTTAAAATAATTCTAATCTTATAGAAAATTCTATATCTAATTAACAAAACCCCCTTTAAAGCCCTAAAAAATAGACCTATATGAGCAAGTTTCGCAAAATACATATAGTCTTCCTTAGCAATAAGGTTTTTTTTTGTTTTCAAATTTATAATTTTATATTTAAAAATTTGATCAAAGAAATGTAAATTTTGATTATATCTTTCTTGAAAATCTTCAATAGCTTTTTGCTTTTTCAGATAAAGCTTATTCGAAATACTATTAGTATTTTTCCAGTAACATCCTGTCACCTTATCAAAATATCCAATGGTTCCCTTAGTAATAGCTCTAATTGCAAAGGGGTAATCACCAGTTGAGTGATTATAAAGCCACTCAGGAGGGTCGCTGAAAAGAGAACTTTTATAAAAAGAAGTGACTGTTGGAAAAAACCCTCCTCCACTATTTAGAACCCATTCTAAATTTATTCTAGATAACTCATTTGAGTTATATTGATTTCTAATGCTTTTAATTCCTGTTTCTTCATCAATTATCAAAGCCGGTGTAAAAAGCATACTGCATTGTTTGTTAGATTCCATATAATCAAAGCTGAGTTGAAGTTTATTCTCATCTAAAAAGTAATCATCACCGTCGCAAAAAGAAATATATTTTCCTCTTGCTGCCTCAATTGCCCTCCTTCCATTATTTATCGCTCCCATATTTATAGAGGCTGATAGCACTTGTACTAATGCAGGAAACTTATTTTTATATTTATATAAGATTTCTAATGTATTGTCAGTGCTGCAGTCATCTGCAACTATAATTTCCATTTCAAAATTTACTTTTTGGGATAAGAAACTATCTAATGCCCTAGCGATATATTTTTCATGATTGTAAGTAACGCAAACTATGCTTACAAAAATATCTCTATCTTTAAAATTCATTTAAAGTTTTAAGTACAAATCTTCTTGTTTCCTTTATGAAGAATATATTGATTAAGAGTATAGATCCACAACTGGCAGTAAGAAATCCGAATAGAACTATTCTACTTAATCCATCTAAATTAAAATTTAACAAACTTAATATAAGAAGACTAAAAGCTGTGATGAAAAAGGGAGGAAAAATGGATCCCTTTAGCCATTTTAAATGTAAACCTGGAGCAAATTTTTTATGTATAAATCCAGGCCAGAAAGATGTAAAGAAAAATTGAAGTAGAAACCAAGTAATGGCTGTTCCTAAGGCTCCATAATTATAAGCAGCATAAGCCATACATAAAATTTGAATAACTCCAAAATAAAGGTTACCTCTAACATGGTACTTCAAGTTTCCATAAGCAAATTGAAGATAAAATTGAAAAGATAAGATAATCAATAAACCACTGGCCAGAGCATAGAAAGATAAGATTGTTGCCCCCCATTCAGCAGCCTCAGGATTTCCCGTCCATATAAAGAGCAACTCTCTTGAATAAACAGAAGTAATTCCAATCACAGGAAAACTAATAACAGCTACGAATTTTGTTGCCTTTTTGTACAAAGAAAGCATTTGATTAATTTGGTTTTCGGATACAAGAAAAGTGAGCCTAGGTCTTATCGCTATTCCAATGGGTGCAGATAACATCATGATACCACTCGAAATTACCACCACTAAGGAGAAGTAACCATAATCTTTTAAAGTTAAGATGTTTGATAATAAAAACTTGTCTATCTGAGATACTAAAATCCAAAAACTAGAAGTAAACGCAATCCCAAAAGCAAACGGAGCTAGTCTTTGAAGCTCTTTAAAGGAAGGCATCACTAGATCCTGCTTAGGTAACTCGTTATAGATTCTTCTATTTATTACTAATAATTCACAAATAAAAATAGTTAATTGATAGATAAAATAATTAGTGATGTCGGAGGAGATATATATGATAAACAAGAATCCTCCGATAAATCTAAAACTATTAGATATCATCCAAAATAAATTTGTCCATACCTGACGCTCAAATCCATCTAAAGCTCCTTTATAGAGACTAATAAGCCACTTACTTGCAAACATAAAACCCATAATTTTTATGCAATCAGAAACTTCTTCTATAGTGAGCTTCTCAAGCTGTAACCAAGACCTTGCTATCGATTCACTAAAAGTGAATATGCTAAAAGAGATAATGAGTGCGATTATTAGAAAAATAAACTCAACACTCCTTAATACTAATTTGAATTCTCTAAGTTTCGTTTCGGTTCCTCTTAACCTTGCAGATTCTCTTTGTATGGTTTGAGATAATCCAATATCTAAGAGCATCAGCCAAGAATTAAGCATTGTGAAGAACCCTATTAAACCAAATGGCTCTGGGCCTAAATGCGATAAGTAAAGAGGAAGGATGAGAATTCCAATAAAAATTGCATAAAATTGACCAATAAAGTTAGCTACAGTGTTAGTTCTTATATTTGGCTTTTTTATCATTGAAAGAGTAAAGGAGGGTTAGATAAGTCTTAAATAAATATAACATATCAAGAATATTTAAGATGCTATCTTGATTTTTTTCTTATTGGTGAGATGAGAGTATTCTTTAGTCCAAGTCTTCCCATTTTTGAGACTCTATTGATCTTTGCATTGCCTCGAACCACTTCAACCCTTCAAGAGCAAGTTCTACACCAAAAACCTCCTGAGAATTGTTTCTTCTTTCATTTCTCCAACTAAGCAATGAAGAATGAAAATCATAATATAAATTAGCCATAGCTTCTATAAATCCAGCTGGATGACCTGCTTTAAATCTATTGTATCTATTTTTCCCAGCAATAATCAAAGACGAGCCTCGATCAATAATTTTCTTTTTTCCGTTTGATGAAAAGACCTCTAATTGCTCCGGATTTTCCTGAACCCAATGAATTGAACCTTTTGAACCGTAGATACTTATCTTTAATCCATTTCTATGGCCAACAGCTGTTTTACTGAACCAAACTTGTCCCTGCACATCATTTGAATATCTAGTTAGGCACGAAGTATTATCGATTACTCCAAAACTACTATATGAAGATTGATCAGCTATAACTCTTTCCGGCTTTAGGCTAGTAATGTAATAAATCAATTGATGGATATGAACTGCAAGATCCAAGTGCAAAGTGGGGATAGTCCCATCTTCTAGCCTCCATTTTTGTGGCTTTAAATTATTGCCATTTTCATCTATCTTTAAAAAAGTTTCTTGAGGCATTTCTGCCTGAAAATGAAGAATTTCTCCTATTTCACCCAGCTTTATAAGCTCTCTAGCTTCCCTAACCATAGGGTACCCTGAGTAATTGTAGACAACTGATAAAAAAGCATTCTTACTTTCGCATTGCTCCTTAATTTGCTTGGCTTCTTCTACATTCATGCATAAAGATTTTTCAGATATAACAGGTATTCCATTTTTGAAACATTCCATTATTATTTCGAAATGTAAGGGAGAAGGTGTCAAAATTAATAATACATCTAAATTATTCTTTTCAAATTTGATTAATTCTTTATAGTTTTTATAGAGGATTGAACTATCAAGTCCATATGCAATTGCTGATTCTTTGTTTTCAGATTCATTCTCGCTAAAAACAGCAGCCTGAATTTTCCATAAGTTGTCCATTCTAGCGGCAGAGAAATGAGCATACCCTACAGCAGAAGATATAGATCCTCCCACTATTCCTAGATTCAAAATTTTATTTTTATTAGTTATATTATTGTCTTTCATAGGAAACTTTATACAGATCTCGATTAATTATCTTTTGGTATGTAATATCTTGCTCTTCTTGGGAACTGCATTCAATAAAACAAATACCTATTCTACCAGAAAGGTTCGAAGCAAGTTTTTCACCGGAAGTAATCAATGGTACAAAAAGCTTAATATTTAGAGGGCTTTTGAATTGCATGCCCCAAAAATTATCTTTGCTCTTTGAGCTTATAGTGTGTCGAATTAACTTATGATCTATCTTATCATTCATAAAAGGGTTTATTCTCTTCCCTATAAATGGTGCGACATAACTAGCTGCATAGTCATAATCAGTAGAGTATTCAATCAATAGAGGATATAGGTCCCCTGGACATCGACGCGTCATTTCAATTATCCAGAATTGATTGTCTTTAACAATAAGTTGGGTGTGAATTAAGCCATTCACAAGATTCAAATCGTCATAGATATCTATTAAAATTCTATCAAGCTCTTTAATAATTGTTGACGATAAATTATTGACAACCTTACTTGTGTCGACTGCAAATTGATCTTGCACTGAGTCCTCTTGAACGCAAAAAGATGCAACTATATCTTTATCTTCTATGAAAGCAGAATAGCTATAGAGTTGACCTTCAACATACTCTTCTATTAATGCTTCTTGAGATATTGAAACTTCTTTTGCATCAAATAAAGCCTTTTCTATTTTTTTACGACTGGAATTCTTTAGAATAGTAATTCCTCTACCACTAAATGAATCGATCGGTTTTACAATTACTGATTCATAATTTTTGGATTCCTCTATACTCAAAACTTTTGGAATAGGTATATTCAATCTGACACATAATGATCTAAACTTATCTTTTGAATTTATGGTTTCAGTATTTTGAAAAGTATCTAAACCAGCAAATTGACCTTTATTAAGTAGAGAGCAGATTTTATATGATAGGTCAGTACAGCCAGGAATAAGGAAGTCATATAGATTATTATCTAAATGATCCTCCATTTTAGGGAAATCAGAATAATCCAATTTAAGATAATTTTTGGAGATTTTAGCTAAAGGTTCATTAGGGTTAGAACCTACAACAGTTATATTGCAGCCAAGGGATTCTAAATATTTATAGATTGGAACTGAGCCTCGATTTGTGTCAACTAAAAGGACATTAGAACCCTTCATAATATTTATAGATAAAACAAAGATGAAACAGCGTAGCTGTTAATTATTGAAAATACTCAATGACATGCTGCAAGGATATCACATATTCTTTGAACATCATCTTTAGTTAAATCAGAATAAAGAGGTAAGCATAAAATTCTTTCTGAAGTATTTAAAGCAATAGGAGTTTCATAAGGATCGGTAAAAAATTTGCTCTTATAGAAGTCAAATTGGGTTATTAATGGATAAAAATACTTTCTTGGGAATATATTATTCTTTTCGAGCTCATTACATAACTCATTTCTACTTAAAGGATAATTTTCTTCAACAATAATAGGATAATAACTGTAATTTCTAGATGTCTCTGAATCCTTAAGTACGGTTTTAATACCATCTACTTGATCTAGTTCTTGATCATAAAGCTCTGAGAGAGCTTTTCTTGATTTTATCTTGCCATCTATTCCGCTCAGCAAACTTAAACCAAAAGCGGCTTGTAATTCGTTCATTTTAAAGTTCAAGCCAAGCGATGTTATTTCCTCTTTATTTTCAAAACCAAAATTTAAATTCCGTGTCATCTTTTCATGGAGAGAATAGTCTTTGCACACAGCTGCTCCACCTTCTATTGTGTTAAAAACTTTCGTTGCATGAAAACTCATTACTGATACATCTCCCTCTTCAAGGATACTCCGTTTATTTTTTAATAAGCCAAATGCATGGGCTGCATCATAGATTATCTTTAGATTATGTTTCTTTGCGATTTTTTTTATTGATTCCGTATCACAAGGAGTGCCGTATACATGCACAGGTAATATGGCAGAAGTATGTTGTGTGATAGCTGATTCTATTTTTGAAGGGTCCAAATTAAGTGTATCAGGATCAATATCAACAAAAATAGGTTTCAAATTATTCCAAACAATTGCATGAGCAGTTGCTACAAATGAAAAAGGTGTTGTGATAACTTCCCCGCTTAATTCAAGTGAATTCAAAGCATTTGCAAGTCCCAAAGTTCCATTTGAATGAAGGGATAAGTTAGATACTTTCAAAGTGGTTTTTAAATTTTCTTCTAACTCTTTGTGAAGAGGTCCTGAATTTGTTAAGGTCCTTGAGGACCAAATCTTGTCCAAATAGTCTTGAAATAACTTTCTGTCTGCCATGCTTGGCTGAGTTACAAATATTTTCTTATTGTCCATCTTCGATAATTAAAGATCTTAAGTAATTTCCGTAGTCTGTATTCTGATATTGATTGGCCAAGGATTTGACTTGATATTTATCTATCCAACCTTGCAAATAAGCAACCTCCTCAATGCAAGCTATTTTGTAACTTTGTCGTGATTCAAGTGTTTCAACAAAGTGTGAGGCTTCGAGTAAAGAGCGAAATGAACCTGTGTCCATCCAAGCAAAACCTCGACCGAGCTCTATGACTTCCAAAGAAGATTTAGATAAGTAAATTTGGTTTATTGAAGTTATTTCAAGCTCACCTCTATCTGAGGGAGAAATTGTCTTAGCAATTTCAACTACCTCGTTATCATAAAAATAAAGGCCAGTTACCGCATATCTACTTTTAGGAGATTTAGGTTTTTCTTCAAGAGAAAGTGCCTTGCCTTTTGAATCGAAATCAATTACTCCAAAATCTTCAGGATTTTTGACTGGATAGCAAAATATTTTAGCACCAGATTTAAGTTCAGATGCTTTAGCAACAAGAGGCTTTAAACCTTGCCCATAGAAAATATTGTCTCCGAGGATTAAAGAAACCGGACTGTTGTTTATAAATTCTTCACCTAAGATGAAAGAATGTGCTAAGCCAGAGGGTTGATCTTGAATTACATAGCTAATTTTAATACCTAGTTGCTCTCCATCACCTAACAATTTTTTATAAAGTTTATTATGTTCTTTTGTTGTTATTATGAGTATTTCTTTAATTCCAGCAAGCATAAGGACACTCAATGGATAATAAATCATGGGCTTGTCATAGATAGGTAAAAGCTGCTTTGAAAGAACCTTGGTAAGAGGATAAAGCCTTGTTCCTAGGCCACCTGCCAGAATAATACCTTTCATATAGACACTCCTATTCTTTTTCCAGAATATGTCTTTCTTGCGTCTCTAATCCATTTCTCATTTTTTAGATACCATTTAATTGTCTTTCTGATACCAGTTTCAAAATCTTCTTTGGGAAACCAGTTGAGTTCACTTTGAATTTTTGTAGAATCTATAGCGTAACGTTGATCATGTCCTGGCCTATCTTCAACAAAAGTAACCAATTCTTCGTATTTGATACTAGCTGGACGAAGCTCATTTAGTGTATTGCATATTGTGTGAACTACATCGATATTTTTTATCTCATTACAGCCACCAATATTATAAGTACTGCCAATTTTTCCGTTTTTTAGAGCAATATAAAGTGCCTTTACGTGGTCTTCAACATAGAGCCAATCTCTGATCTGCTGACCATCTCCATAAACCGGAAGTTCTTTTAGTTCTAATGCATTTGTAATCATTAATGGAATTAGCTTTTCAGGAAATTGAAAAGGTCCATAATTATTTGAACAATTGGTGATTACTGCAGGGAAATTGTAAGTCCTTATCCATGCCCTAACAAGATGATCAGATGCAGCTTTTGTAGCCGAATAAGGACTACTAGGGTCGTAAGCAGTTTCCTCTGTAAATAAATCATTTTTAAGACCTAAATCGCCGAAAACTTCATCTGTACTTACATGAAGAAACTTGAAATCTTTACTTTCCATCTCAGGTTTATTATTCAGAAAACGGCGAGTTGCCTCTAACAAAGAATAAGTCCCAAGTATGTTTGTCTCAATAAACAGATCTGCATTGTCTATTGATCTGTCTACATGACTGGCTGCAGCTAAGTGCATTATTGCGTCGGGCGCATAAGAATTTATTATCTCCGATATTTTTTTTCTATCGCAGATATTTAATTCTTCAAAAATATATTTATCACTAGACTCATGAAAAAGTAAATTATCCAAATTGCTTGAATAGCTCAAATTGTCGATATTAAGAACCTGGTGATTGGTATTATGAATGAGGTAACGTATTAACGTAGAGCCTATAAACCCTGCTCCGCCCGTAACTATTATTTTCATGACTTGCTATCCTCAATATACCATGGCACTACTTCAGACAAACCTTCCTCCAGAGAATAGTTCGGATCATAACTCAATAGTTTTTTTGCTTTTGATATATCTGCTTGAGAATGAAGAACATCACCCTTCCTAAATTCTAGAAAAATTGGATCATAGGTGTAGTTTATTCCATGATTATTTAATACTTTTTTAATCAAAGTAAAAAGGTCTACTAAAGAAGTTCGTTGGTTAAATGCAACATTAAAAATATTATTTTTATTCTTTTCTGTTGCTAAAGCAGAAAGAATATTTGCTTGAATAACGTTATCCACGTAACAAAAATCTCGGCTTGTAGACCCATCTCCATTTATGTAAATTTTATCTCCTTTAATCATAGAAGAAATCCATTTGGGTATGACTGCAGCATAAGCTCCATATGGATCTTGTCTTTTGCCAAATACATTAAAATATCTTAATCCTATAGATTTAAACGAATAATTGTCAGCAAAAACCTCTGCGTATAATTCATTAACATATTTAGTAACTGCATATGGCGACAAGGGCTTACCAATATTATCTTCAACCTTTGGTAAATCCTCTATATCACCATATGTAGAACTGCTAGCCGCATAAGTAAAACTGCTTACTTCACTTTGCATAGAACTATAAAGCATATTAAGAAAGCCATTAACATTTGATGAGTTAGACGATATAGGATTTTCTAAACTTCTAGGGACTGATCCTAGTGCTGCTTGGTGCAGTACAAAATCAATACCGTGTGTTGCTTTTCTGCATGATTCAAAGTCGCATATATCAGCCTCTATAAAAGAGAAGTTTTTCCATTGTTCAGTTGAGATCTCTTTTGAGACTTCGATGAGATTAATTTTTTTTCCAGTAGAAAAATTATCTAATCCTATAACAGTTTGATCTAGAGATAATAATTCTTGAAGTAAGTTAGATCCTATAAAACCAGAAACACCAGTTATAAGCCATTTGTACCTTTGGCCCCTAAGCTTATCTTTGATAAATGAATATTGATCCATTAATTCTGCTATAGCCTCAAGTCAACATTTTCTGCTTTAAAAATATACTTCAAATCAAAAAGTATATGCTTATTTGAGCCCCAGCCTCTAATTGTATCAATTCCAATTTCCTTGAACTCATCATGGGCAACCGTCACTATGATACCGTCATAATAATTTAACTTAGGTTCATCTATCATTGAAATATTACTTTGTAATTGATTTGTTTTTGGCTGTATCCATGGATCATAACAGTCCACTTGCACTCCATGGCTTTGAAGGCTTTCAACCAAATCAAAGACTTTTGTATTTCTTGTGTCAGGGCAGTTTTCTTTGAAAGTAACACCCATAACCAAAACCTTGGAAGAACCAACGTAAATATCTCTATCTCGGAAAGACTCGATAAGCTTATTTGCAACATACGTAGACATAGAATCATTAAGTTGTCTTCCAGCGAGTATAATTTCAGGTTGATAATTCAGTTCTTGGGCTTTATGCGTTAGGTAATAAGGGTCAACACCTATACAATGTCCACCTACCAAACCCGGACGAAAGGAAAGAAAATTCCATTTAGTTTCAGCGGCTTTGAGCACCTCTTCGGTATCAATGTTCAAACGATCAAAAATTAATGCAAATTCATTTACTAAACTTATATTTATATCTCGTTGAGTATTCTCTATTACTTTAGCTGCCTCTGCCACTTTGATAGAACTCGCTTTATAGGTTCCTGCATTAATGATTGTTGCATATAGTTCGTCTACAATTTCGGCAGTACTCTCATTTGAACCTGAAGTTACTTTTAAAATATCAATTAGTTTGTGACTCTTATCACCAGGATTTATCCGTTCTGGGCTATAACCAACAAAAAAATCTTTATTAAGTTTTAAGCCAGACACATCTTCAAGGTTGGGAACACATACTTCCTCGGTAGCTCCTGGATAGACTGTAGATTCATAGATAATTAAAGCACCTTTCTTTATATACTTACCTAGCATACGTGAAGCTTCTATCAATGGTGAGAGGTCAGGACGCTTTTCTGCATCTATGGGGGTAGGCACAGTTACAATAAAGACGTTACAGGATTTAAGTTTATTTGCATTAGAAGAAAACTCTAAATTAGTTGAAGAATCAAGTTCGGATTTATTGACCTCAAGAGTTAGATCTACAGATGAATTAAGTTCCTCAATTCTTTTAGAATTTATATCAAACCCAAGGGTTTGATATTTTTTTCCTAACTCAACTGCCAGCGGAAGGCCAACATAACCTAGTCCTATCACGGCGTAGCGACTATTTTCCAGATTCATTGCTTTCTCTAAATATTATTAACCCTTGAATGTTTAAGGAATATATATATCAAGGAGAGCAAAAAGAAAGAAAGCGTAACTATAATACATATTAGAGCTCTATTAGGACCTGATTTTTTCTCTTGGATAATCGGTCCATCCAATGTTGAAAAAAGATAGTCTATACTGACATTGGCTTTCATTTTCTTTGATAATTCTTGAGAAATTAAATCATTTATCTTTTGCTTTATACTTGAAATTGATGACGACAGTAGTTCTTTCTTCAGAAACTCTAAGGACTGAGTAGCTTCAAGAAGAGCCTTCTCCTTTGCCCAGCTATTTGCTTCATTAGTAATTTTTTCTAACATTTCTTTAGCGAATAAAGGAGAAATATGGGTAAAGGCTATCTCAATGAATCCATCATCATCAATATCAAAATTGATAGAATCATTGTAAGTTTTATAAAATTAGCTATAGGTTGGCTTGCTAGAAGTCTGGTTATCAGAAATAACCCAGTTTTTTCTATCCGAATCATAGAATTTTTTATTAAAGGTAATTGTTTGTGTATCTTCACTATATGATTCCGCCGCGACTAGAGAAGCAACCAAAAGATCTTCTGCATATAATTTTCTAATGAAGAAATGAGAAAATATAATTTCTCTTCCAAATGAAGCTTTATTTACTTGTCCTGTAGTAGAGCCTAGACCAACATAATTTGCTAAAGCACCGAATTGTTCAGGTGTTTGAGGGCTATCTTCTTTTATGTATAGAAGTGTTGTAGATGTGTATTTATCAGGTAAATACAGGCTGTAAGATAAGGAGAGCAGTGCACCTGTGATTGTGAAAACTAGAACTAGAAACTTCTCCTTGAGCATTAAAGCAAAAAGATCAAGTAAATCTATTGATTCATCAGGGTTATTTCTGTCTACAGTCATTCTTCAATAAATTATTTATGGTGCCCGGGGCCGGACTCGAACCGGCACGAAGTTTCCTTCGAGGGATTTTAAGTCCCTTGTGTCTACCAATTCCACCACCCGGGCAATTCAAAGAGATCA
>MDTA01022236.1_pt1 | contig 23389 bp, 17 predicted proteins | sample 811151 | NCBI WGS metagenome assembly MDTA01 (sample SAMN05326648, study PRJNA326480) | marine metagenome | isolation source: seawater | place: Indian Ocean: South | collected 2010
ACCACTGGCGTGAAAGTGCGAACAAAATAACCTCCCTTTAATCCCGCAAAGTTTTTACATAATGCCGTGAATTTAAGCATGAAATCTGTAAAAAAACTAAAAATGACGATTACTAATTATTATACTCTTACCTGGTGATATTTAACCAAAATATAGGAACTTAAGATTATATGTTTAATGAAGAAGATGTCTTGATTCCATTCAATACTTCTCCGCTGCCTCCGGGACCTTGGCTAGTTTTTGCCCCTCACCCCGACGATGAGACATTTGGCATGGGAGGAACAATATTGAAAGGTAAAAAAGAGGGCATCGAAATGCATTTGGTTGTTCTCACCGACGGAGCTCAGGGCGGAGATGCTGATAATCTTGTTAAAATTCGGCGTAAAGAGGTAGAACGAGCATCTGAAATTTTAGGCTTTGCATCACTACAATGTTGGTCGGAACCAGATCGATTTTTGGATTTGAAAGATAATCTAGTCAATAGAGTGATCGACCTGCTTGTCAAAACTCAACCGGCAAGCGTCTTCTTCCCTGGTGCTTTCGAAATTCATCCTGATCATAGGGCTACTGCATCAATAGTTTGGGTTGCACTTCAAATCGCTAGGTTGAACGGTACCAGTGCGAAGCCTATCTCTTACGAAATTGGAGTGCAAAACCCAATAAACCTTTTAATCGATATAACAACTCAATTCGAAGAAAAAAGAATCGTAATGCAAACTTATTTCAGTCAGAACGAAGAGAATAATTACCCTGAATTAGTTTCAGCGTTAGATAAGGCGAGAACATTCTCATTACCTAACAGTGTCAAATTTGCCGAGGGATTCTACCGGTATAAATTGGAAGATTTAGAATTAACTTTAGAAAAGAAGATTCATCAGATAGTGGATTTGTATCAGAGGAAACCTTAAGTTAAATTTAACAAAAATTTAGGTTATTACTCAATGGATAGCCGAATTTATTTCATTGCTCTTATGCTCGTCTGAACTTATCCATGTGGGCCAAATTGTCATCGGCCACTCAGCTTTAGACCAAAGCTTGCAAGTAATATGAAGCCATTGCCTTAACTGCGTGTGATTAAGCATTAATCTGTAATTGTCACAACCTTCTTTGAAAACAAAAATAATGCCATCTGAGCCTAATGTGATGTCAATTTCTTGGATAACGAAATTAGGGCTATCGATCATTGGGAGTACCGCGTCCTGATGATTTAATTCTTGTTCTGCGGAATCCTGATTAAATTCTTGAACTGCCTCTAATCGAAAATCATCCTCCTTTTTGGTTTCAATAGGTGCGGTTGATTTGTTTTCTAACCAATTAAAACAATGCTCAATCAGTTTAATCAATAATCGTTGAGTTAACCAAAACACATAAGTAGAATTCTGTTCCGAGAGAGCAGTGAGTTTAAACCTGTCTTCTGACTCGCTGAACTCTGTTGTAATTCTGAGAATATTCGTCATATCTCTAAAAAAATTATTCCACTTCTCGAGGCACAAGCCATTCGCCAACCTCTAACACATCTTCAGATGTTAAGGTTCCCGTTTCTTGCTTGAGCAACAAAAGGTATCTGATATGTTCATAGCGGATCCGTTGAAGCTCCCTCTCTGCCTCAAATCGATCCCGAAGAGCATTCAATACTTCAACACTGGTAACGGTTCCTAGCTCAAAACCTTGGCGCATTGCTTCTGATGATAAAATTGTAGATTCTACTAATGTCTGCGCTGCGTTGGTTTGAACAGCGCTAGCCTGCACTCGAAGATAAGCAGAACTAACTAATTGCTGCGCTTCAAGCTGGGTAGCGCGTAACTCGGATTCTGCTATGCTTTTTCGACTTATGGCTTCGCTTACACCAGCTTTATTTCGACCACCAGCATAGATAGGTATTGATACATTGAGCCCAATATAAGTATTGTCTCTCTGCTCGATAGGTAAATTATCAAACCCCACATCTGCATCCTGACGCTGTGCTATCAAGGAGACTGCCGGAAGATAGGCTCCCTTTCGTTCTGAGATTCTTTGCTCAGCGGCCTTAACTGCATATTCTCCTGCCAAAATACGATGATTGTTTTTACGAGCTTGAGCGACATAATATTTCTGATCAAAAGGTAAAATTGGTAATTCGATGTCATCTGCCAGTCTAAATAGCAAGGCAACCTCTAAGCCTGATATTGAGCTAAGGCTTTCACGATTCAGAGCAAACTCCGCTTCCAACTGTAACTGGGCAGCTTGCGCTGCAGCAAGAGTTGCCTCGACTTGATAAAGATCAGTAACTTGGACCAGCTGCCTATCGTACAGACTTTGAACTTGATCTCTCTGATTCAGTAACGCTTCTATTTCTGAACCAATTGATTCGATAGCGTCTTCGGACTGGAGTACGTCAAAATATCTGGCGGCAACCTCGGTCAGAATTAAAGCCAATTGATTATAATACTCTTCCTCGAATTGATCCTCTTCAAAGCTAGCTTGCTTTCTCGCGGCAAATTGTTGCCAGTTAAAAAGGGTCTGCGATAGCCCAAGGTAAAGTCTTTCACCATCGAACTTTTGAATCCGGTTGAATTGATTTAGGCGATTATCTGAAATACTTGCACCAGCATTTACTTGGGGGTGCAGTTGACCGTTTGCTGCTTTTCTGCGTGCCTTACTAATATTTAGGTTTTCTGCCGCTATTTGCAGTTCCGGACTAAAATCAAGGGCGGCATTGAAAAAATCTTCTAACGTTGAACCCTGTTTAACTTGAGCTATGTTGTTGCTACTTAGAGCAAGACATAATCCGAAGGTTAGAAATCTCAGATGCTTCATTGAATTTCTTGCGCTTTGCATTCTGTTAATCTTCTCTAAGTCCCCGAGCCATTGCATTAGAAAAAGGTTTGAACAAATACTCTATTAATGTTCTTTCGCCGGTGGCAATGAAGACTTCAGCCGGCATTCCTGGTACCAAAGTTAGATCATCTAATTCATTTAGGCTTTCATCAGAGACTTCAATTCTGGCAAGATAGTGGATTCCTCCGGTCGCTTCATCAAAAAGGGTGTCTGCAGAAATTGTTATAACTGTTCCAAAAACCGCTGGGACGGTTCCGCCGCCAAAACTTGAGAATCGTATATTTGCTTCCTGACCAACAGAGACCCGATCTATATCTACAGGCGATACCTTTGCTTCCACAACTAAGTCGTCTTTTTCGGGGACGATGTCTACAATTCTCATACCCGGCGTAATTACGCCCCCAACTGTATGAACTTGCATGCCGTTCACTATTCCTGACTCAGGGGCTCGTACAATCGTTCTGGAAACAATGTCTTCCAAAGCAAAGATCCTCTCGCTGATGTCATTGATGTCTGTTTGTACTTGAGATAGTTCTGTGACAACCTGATTTTGGAAATCATTTTCTTGCTGAATAATTTGTAATCTGGATTCGCCTATCCCCACTTCTGTTCCTGCGATGTTCGCAATGAGATCAGCGGCTTCTCCGTTAAGCTGAGCCACATTCCTTTCTAAATCCCTCAATCTATTCTTGTCAGAAAACCCTTGGTCGAGTAATTCCCGAACATCTTTTAATTCTTCTTTGTATGAAGCGGCTAGTATCTCTTTACTTAGCTGCAAGCCCTTTAGCCCCTCGATCTGAGACTGGAGCTGTTCGATGCGCTGTTCAAGCACGGCGGTCGCTGTTTGTAAAGCTGTTCTCCTAGCCTCAAAAATCTCGGTCTGAGAATTAATTTCTTTGATAGCCCTTGGGCCGTTAATGCTGAGTTCCGATGGAAAGACCAATTCCGATAGACCATCCCGTTCAGCGATCAATCGGGTCTCCAGCGCTTTAAAAGAAAGGTATTGGCTATTCGCTATTTCCAACTGGGCAACTGACTGAGTATCGTCAATATCCAGTATAGGCTCTCCTTCGCGAACTCTTGCGCCATTTTCCACAAAAATCTCATTAATTATTCCTCCCTCCAGATGTTGCACGGTCTTGCTGTAGGAACGGACCATTACCTGACCGGGAGCCAATGCAGCTCCATTTATCGGTGCAGTTGTCGCCCAAAATCCACCAAGACCGAACAGTAAAAAGAAGAGAACTAGTCCTGCCCGATTGTGCGCTTTTAAGTCTGTGTTAAAAGCAGCTGATGTGTCGCTCGTATTATTTAGAGAGTCTTTCATAACTTATTCAAATTGATTATCGTAACTATTAGTTTGGTGCTGCCTTGTGTGGTAGAGAAGTAACTTTTGAATTCTGCTCTTGTAGGGCTTTAAGGACTTCGTCTCTGCCTCCAAAAGCGCCAGTTATGCCTTCTTGTAAAAGCAATACTTTATCGACTAATGCTAATATCGGTGTACGATGGGTTATGACGATAATTGTGCTACCTTCGCCCTTTAAATGTTGTAACGCAGACAATAAGTTCCGGTCACCTTCTTCATCCAAATTAGAGTTTGGTTCATCCAGCAAGATTAATTTTGGTTTTGAATAGATAGCTCTTGCTAAACCTAGTCGTTGTCTTTGTCCGGCTGATAGGATGCCAGCGGATGGATTAATTTTTGTATCATAACTATCCGGAAGCTTTAATATCATCTCGTGTATTCCAGCCATCTGAGAAGCGGAAATTACCTTCTCAGGATCTACTTCAGAAAATCTACAAATGTTCTCCGCTATAGTTCCTGAAAATAATTCGATATCTTGTGGAAGATAACCTAAGTAGGGGCCCAATTCTTCTCTGCTCCAACTGTTTATATCGGCGTTATCTAATCTTACCGAGCCAGCCGCGATGTTCCAAACCCCTAAAATACCTCTTAGCAGGCTAGTCTTGCCAGCTCCGCTTGGGCCGATTACACCCAAAGCTTCCCCCGCTCTTAAATCAAAGCTTACACCTTTCAAGCACGGTGTTTTGGATAGAGGCGGAGCCAGAAAAAGTTGCGCTACGGAGAGATTCCCTTCAGGCGCAGGCAGACTCATTCTCTTATCCTCAAAAGAGTGTGCCTCTAAGCCTTTTCTCAATCTCTGAAATTGAGCCCTCGCCTCCACAAAGTTTTTCCAGGTTCCCACCATCATGTCGATAGGAGCAAGCGCCCTGCCCAGTAACAATGAGCCTGCAATCATCATCCCCGGGGAGATTTGTTGCTGCAAAGCAAGGTATGCTCCAAGACCAAGTAGGAGTGACTGAGAAATTAAACGGAAAGATTTACTCAGGGATGCAAGCCTGCCGGCGAGTATTGCTGCTCTTGATTGCTCATCAGTGGCTCGATCGTATAATTTACCATCTTTTTTTCTAATGTTTGCCGCCATGCCCATTCCGTGAATGACTTCCGCGTTTCTGAGATTATTAACAAAAGATGTTTGCGCAGCCCTGGAGCAATCATTTGCACTCTGTAGCCGTCTGCTAGTAAGTTTTTGTGTTGTAATTGCAAGCAAGATCAAGATGAGTGACGTTATTATCGCGGCGATGCCGAACAGGGGATGAAACATAAACATTACGATAATGTATATGGGTGTCCAAGGCGCATCCATCAAAGCAAATATTCCATTACCAGTGGCGAACTGCCGCAAACCAATCAGATCATTCATCGCTTGGGCTGATGAATTTGGACTCCCAGTAGTTAGTGTTGACTTAAAGGCTGTAATCGAGACGGGTTCTCTTAAGTCTTTCTCGAGGCGGGCATTTGCGGCGATAAGCAGTTTACCTCTTACCCACTCGAACCCCCCAGACGAACCAAGAAGTAAAATCATCAGAAGAGTGAGCATAGATAGAGTTGTCATACTGCCGCTTGAGACAACCCGGTCATAGACTTGAAGCATATAAAGTATGGGAGTCAGCATAAGCAAATTGAGGGATGCACTGAACAATGCAGCATACAAAAAATAGCCCCTCAAGTTGATGAAGCTATCGATTAGTATGTCTCTCTTTTGCTTTCTATCTTTGGTTTTTGTCATTTATCTGGTTTATTCGAACTATCTAAGACATATAGTTGAGCTTTAATAATTGTGGCTCCGCCTTGTTTTTCAAGGTTTGTTTGTTGAACTCCATCCGAAATGTAATGGTAAACGAACACAGTTCACCATACAGCTGACCGCCATCGCTGCGCTAAGAGAGCTCTAACTCCCTATCGGCGGATTGGCAGTTTTGGCCAGTTCTCCGTTCATCTCAGATGAATTTACTAATCAGTGTTTTGGAATCAACGACCTATTTTTCTATCAGGTTACTAACTATCTTTTTAAAAGCAGTTGGGTCCTCGATCAGTAATTTGTTTTGGCCAGTTCTAGAGACAATTTGCTTTTTTTGAAGCTGCTGAAAGACCCGGGTAATTGTTTCGCGGCTCAGATTTAACATAATCGCGATTTCCATGTGAGTGGGTAGGTTATTTATTTCAAGAGGCTTGTCCTCAGCGGGGGAGGTGTCTGGAACAAGCAGCCATAGCTGACTGCATACCCTTTGCAAGATATTTGGCAGGCTAAGCAAAGACCTCTGAGTTGACATTTGTCTGACTCGAGAGGCCATCTTGCTTCCGAGAGTCAGAATAATTTGGGGATTTTTTTGAGCTACTGTACGAATTGTCTCGGCTGAAAAATATACTACAACTGCTGAGTTGAGTGAGATTACATGCTCCCCCTGCACGCCCTGATCAAAGACACAAAGTTCGCCGCAGTAATCGCCCTCTTCGACAAAATAGAGGCCTACCTCCTTCCCATCAATCGTAAAGTTAATTCCCTGTAATCTTCCTTCAAATAGGAAACAAATTCGATCTTCACGGACTCCGGCGCGGAGCACGATACTCCGCCTAGCATGTCTTTCTAAAAATGAATTAGCACACAAATACTCAAGATCTTGTTGATTAAGCTCCTTAAAAAGTTTGAATTTTTCAAGTAATGCGGGCGTAGCGTGCATAATATGTTTGAGTCTTAACGAGTATTCAAATCGTAGTTCTATAAAAGTTAAAGAAGTTCTATAAAAGTTAAAGTAGTTCTATAAAAGTTAAACTAGTATAACTACTAGCAAGTTAATGTGGAAAACCTGAATCGGCTCAGCCTGTGATCTAAATCACTTGCTTGTTCGATGAAGTAAGATAAGGTGCGTTTGACCAAAGATTATTATTATTGCACTTTAATTTCACGCGTTTAGAAATATTACATTTTTTTATAGAGTCTTTCAGACGTTAAATCATTGTTTTTATTAGAGATTATCGTTTTAGGAATTTCAAAACAAATGAGCGCTAAACTTTCGATATTTAGATTACTTGTACTCATCGGGATTAGTTTGTCGGCTTATGGGCAGGAATTATCGGACAATGAAGCCGCTGCCTCGCGAAACATGTCTCCGGTAGGGCAGGTCAATTTGGTGATTGGCAGGGCATTCTTATCGTCGGAAGTCTCAAAAGAAACTAGAATCCGCCGCGGAGATATTCTGAGGGAAGGCAATATTATTAGAACAGAGTCCAATGGCCACGTTCACATCAAATTTCTTGATGAGGCAGTTATGAGTGTAAGGCCTAATAGTGAACTTCACATACTCACCTATAGGTTTGATGAGTCGCAACCGGAGAATGCTCTCGTAAAGTTCAACTTACTGGAGGGTACGGCCAGGTCTGTCTCTGGCATGGCGGCTAAAACGGCCAGGGATAGGTTTCGGCTGAATACACCTATTGCAGCGATTGGCGTCAGAGGTACAGATTTTGTCGTATCGACCACACCGGATTCTCTGATGGCACTGGTAAATGAGGGGGCGATAGTAGTGGCACCCTATTCTGACCAGTGTGCTGCCCAAGGTATCGGCCCGTGCGATTTTAATGCAGTAGAGTTAGATGGCGGATCAATGCAAATAATTGAATATGATTCCACCATGAATACACCCCAGCTGGTGCCTGTTTTGGCCAGTGGTCAAGATGCTCAGCAATTATCAGAAATCTTCAGTGGGGTTGCGGCAAGAGATCAGAGTTTTCGGGAATCAAGTCAGCAAAATTTAGATGTGGCGCCACAGAGTGAGGATGAACAGAACGCTTCTGTTAAAGAGGTCGTTGCTGAAAGCGTTACATCCTTGGAATTGGGAGATAATTCTAGACGCCAGGCTCCTTATGAAACGGGTTTTACTCCGGTTAGTCAAATCGTCCCCGACGAATTAAGAAAAAGACAACTAGTTTGGGGTCGGTTTGCGGACGGTAAGGGTAATTTGGAGCGTTTGACTCTACCAATGTCTGAAGCCTCACAAGGACGGAACGTAACGGTTGGAGGTAACTTTGAGTATTTCCTTTTTAGACCGGAAGCAGGGGAGGTTCAAGTTGAGAGTGGTCTTGGAGAAATTGGTTTTTCCTTAGCAAGCGCGCAAGCGTATTTTAAAGAGTCGGGTGATGTGACGCCAGTAGTTGTCTCTGGAGGAGACCTAGTCATTAACTTTAACACCAACGCCTTTAAAACTTCTCTTGACCTCTATCATATGCAACTGGGTAAGGCCAGCTTCAACTCAACAGGTCGATTGTATGACGGTGGATATTTTCATGCCAGAGACGGGTTATCGCGGATAGTTGGAGCCATTAGTCTAGACGGCGAAGAGTCAGGGTATTTCTTTGATTTTTTAAATTGGGATGGTCTTCTCCAGGGCATAACCCTATGGGATGCTGGCAATTGATTAATATGAATATTTCGGCATCGAAATTTTTTAATAGCTTAAAAAGAGCTGTTGGTACAAACCTTAAAGTTGGCACTTTTCTGGGTCTGTTTGCAGCGGCGATTTCGACAATGGTATTGCTAGTTTTTTTCAAAGATTCGCTTGTTTCTATTGAAGAGCGAGTCGGTGCTTTGCCGTGGACGCTATTTTCGGATAAGACTCTCGAAGAGCGGATTGTGTTAGTTTCCATTGATGAGAGGAGCATAAATAAGCTAGGCCCGTGGCCATGGTCTCGAGAAATCATGGGTCAGCTCGTTTCAAGTATCGATGCGGCTGGTGCGCAGTTGCAAATTCATGATGTGCTTTATCCTGTGGGAGCGAGGCCGGGCGATGCCGAGTTTGCTGAGGCGCTCCTTTCTGGCGATAGGTCAGTAGTAGCTCAACTACCAATCATAGGAAGACAAGATCCTCCCATTAGGAGTGGCGCACTAACCCACGCTGCCACGGGAACCGTATGTGCAAGCTCTGGACAAGAAGAAATCTTCCCGAGTGCGGAAAATTTCATAGGCGCCTCGGAGTCACTTGCGGCTGTCCCTAAGGGTCATATCACACCCATCATTGAGAGTGATGGATCTGTTCGCAAGTTACCGGCAATCATCTGTGTTGAAGGGGATGCGATCCCCGCATTAGCAATTACGCCCCTGTTGCAGCTTACTGGTGCGGATAATTGGAGCACGAGTATTTCTGAAAATAATGGGTTTTTAGGGCCCGAACTATATTTGAATTTGAATTCTGTCCCTGGGCTAAGGGTGCCTTTGGATAGAGATGGTAATCTGCGAATTTCTTATCGCGAATCGCCGGAGTCTTTTGTATCAGTTTCTGTAGTTGATGTCCTTGAAGGGAATTTTGAGCCCACACTCTTTGACAACGCCCTTGCTCTCGTCGGAGCCACAGCATTTGGTTTAGATGACATAGTGCCCACACCTTATAGCGGCTCATCGCCAGGGGTAGAGCTTCAAGCAAGGGTAATGACTAGTATATTGGATGGAAATGTTCCCTACTCTCCTAATGGCGGTAAATTCATCAACGCGCTTATTGTCGTTTTAGTTGCCTTGGTTTTGGCTTTTATGGCTTCTCGTCGAGGAAGAACTGCTTTCATCGGGCTACCCGCGTTTGCCTTCGCAGTCAGTCTAATAGCCCTGACTATTCATGGTGTTTTATTAACTCGCCAGGGGTTATGGTTGGGCTGGATGTTCGCCGGATTATTTGGTTTTTTTGGGGGCATGATACTGCTTCTGATCGAACATTCACGAGTAAGGTTCGAGCGTGGGCTGGTCATGCAGAATTTAACCAGCTACTTACCTCCTGAGGCCGCCAGGAAGGTAGCTTTCCAGCTCCCAACCTCCACTATCCAGGCAGAGCGCTGCGAGGTAACGCTGTTAAGTGCCGACTTGAGGAACTTTTCGGCCATAGGTGAGTCGAGACCGCCGGAGGAGACGGCAGCAGTGCTACACTATTTTTTTACGAAAGTTAGTGAGATTGTCGAAAAAAATGGTGGACGAATACATGAGTACAAGGGTGATAGCATACTAGCTGTCTGGGATGGAGGCGGCTGCGAGCCGGCTAACAGAGCACTGTCAGCGTCTCAGGACATTGAATTACAGCTGAACTCAAACTTGCTCACTGAATTGCCTATCGATGGACTAGAACCTTTGGCCGTGGGAATAGGTATCGAGCAAGGACCAGCATTAATCGGCTCCATTGGCCCGGCGCATCGTCGGGCCCATACTTTATGCGGTGAGGCGGTTACGGTAACACTTAGAATTCAGGAGATGACCGCTGATTTAGCCTACCCAATCCTGGTTGGCGAAGTTTTGGCAAGGTATCTGCCGGATGCAAAGCTTAAACCATTAGGTCACTATCTCCTCCCCGGTTTAGTGAAAACGCATGTGTTGTTTTCACCCCTTCAGAAAAATGAGAGCCCTAGAGAAGAGCTGAGGCTGCTCAGGGGTGGTCTTGATCTATAATAGAAATCAGCCGATTTAATTCATAAAATAGACTAACCGGAGCTGAGTTGGCCAAGCCCAGATGGCCGAGGTGCCGGTAATCCGGGTTTCGAACCGTCTTATCTGCTCGTCAAACTTCGACACTAACTTCAGGGTTAAAGTGCCATTGGACACTCAAAAAACAGGACAAGGCTTTTTCGCGATATTGGGCTTAATTGGCTCGATTTCACTAAGCGCATGCCCAGACTTAGCCTATTATTACGATGCTCTGGAAAAAGACCCTCAATTGGCAGAGTTTGAGCTTGCAACGGTTCTGGATCAATGTATGGATAGCTCTGAGTATTTTTCCCTATTAGGCGCGGCTCAGTTGGGGACAGGCAATATTTTCCAAGCTTTGGAGAATTTGGAACTGGCGCTCCTAATAAATCCGGATAATGGATCGGCTTTGGTTGACTATGCAGAAGTTTTATACCGGCAGGGCGATGTCGGAAGTGCGTTGGAGCTTAATACCGAGCTCTTAAGCCGGGGTGATCTGCCGCAGGGTCTGAAGGACTCTCTCCTTTTAAGGCAGAGACGATGGGGTCGCATAAGGATTCAGCGCAATCTGACTCTTGGTGGGGTCGTCGGTTACGATCATAATTTAAACAGCGCGCCATTATCAGACCAGCTTGCTCTCACGTTGTCGGGCAATTCAGTTACATTAGAGGTCAGCCCTGAATACCAAGCTCAGGAGGGTCCGTATACGAAGCTGTCTGCAGGCGTTGGTTTTCGCAGGGTAGGGCCGGTTATCAGTTCACAGGTCTCGGGCCAGGTTCGGGGGAGGTTCAGCGAGGACTCCCAGCATGAGCTACTTCAGGCTTCCGCTCAGATGTTTTTGACGCAGACCAGCGATAGGCCCTGGTGGGATCTTGTCTTAGGCTTCGATCATGTTACTTATGGGCAAAACACAATTTTTTCCAGTTCAACAGTTATGGGTAGGTATCTCCATAGGCAGAGCGAATCTTGTGTTATCTATCCCAAAGTTGCAATCCAATATCAGTACTTTCACGCTCAGAGGCTTTTGTCTGGCGTTGAGAAAAGCCTGGGAGCTGGAGCAGATTGTAATCTGCCAATTGGGGACAGCACAAATCGCTTTGGGATAGAGCTGAGCGCAATAACTAACCAAGAGACAAGTAGTGGGCGCTTGGGTGATGATCGGGAAGGCTGGAGGTTAAACTTAGTTTGGAGACAACAGCTCGGCATTGGGCAAATACTCGCTCAATTTGTGCGGACGCGTTTAAACGACAAGGAGGGATACAGCCCAATTTTTGATAGTGGCGAGAAGAGGCAAGAAACGCTTAGCTCGAGCTTTATTCAGTATTCCCGCCCATTTGCAGGGTTTGGTCGAACGGCCCAATTTTTTGCTAATTTGTCATACCATGGTCAGAACAGCACAATTGATCTATTCAAAACTCGGGGCTTTGCCGCAGAGGTTGGAATGAATTGGGGGTTTTAATAGAGTTATCGGGTGCTAAAAATTTTTAATAATAAGTCGTAAAAACAGTACATTAGCTGATTTTTTTGCATTGTTTTGTTAAAAAATACCTTCCAACCCTTAAGAAAGTAAAAATTAAGTCGATACTAGGGTGCGCTGACCTATCTTTTTGGTGTATCATCATATTGTTAACAAAATAGGTTTGGCCGGAATTTTTGACATCGCCTGACAGGCTAGCGACTATCAAAGATTTCAGGACTTGCACAATACTGACTTCACATGTGACGGGAGTCACAAGTTTTTGCGTCGTGTAGTAGTAATCTTATACGCGTAGAAGATCGAAGAGTTTAACGGGCGCGGGTACGGCGCTCAGGGAAAGTAGTTTAATTATTTATAACGTTTAAGATTTATTCGAATAAAAAACAAATTTTGGTTTTAAAGTAAGGAGTTAAAATGGCCATTACAGCATCAATGAGGCAAGACATAATGGAGCTTGCCGTCTTAATGAACAACAAGGCACCCGGAACTAAGCTTCTCGGGGAGCTAGTGGTTGCGGCGAACTCAGGGCAGACCCTTGAGCAAATCGCGGCGACTCTTGCGGCTCGCGACGAATTCAAGGCGGAATATCCGCTGCACCAGACACCGGAAGAATTTGGTGCCGAGTGGGTTTCAAACATTCTCCCTGAGGCTGATGCGGCTCTCAAGGCTGAGGCTGTAGCGATTGTTGAAGCTCACATCAATGGTGGTGGAGCTGTTCCAGCGCTGGTTGTGGCTGTGCAAGCGTTTATGAGCGATCCCGTCAATGCTGACGGTGCTCTAAAAACTCATGTTGATAACTTCTCAAACAAAGTTGCCGTTGCGACTTACCACACGATTACTAAAGAGGCCGCAGAAGAGTGGGAAATCCCCGCTTCAGTTTCTTCTGATGCAGCATCGGTCGCTACAGGGAAGGGAACTGTAGACACAGCGACAGCGCCTCCAACACCGGCCGCAGACGTAGCTAAGGTTATAGCGCTCACCAAATCTACAGATGTGGGCGCAGCTTTCACTGGCGGCGGCGGAGACGATATGTTTAACGCCATCCTTGTCGGTGCATCTGCTGCAGGAACAACTGCGCAGCCTGGCGATAGCATCAAAGGCGGTGCGGGTACTGATACATTGTCAATCTCTGTGTCGGGTTCAGTTGATGCAACTGGAGACGGCGCTGATTATACGCTTCAAGCTGTTAGTACTGAGGGAATCGAGAACGTGATGTACTCGAACTTCAACCTTGACACTAACGACAAGCAAAGGCTTGACGCTACGCTCATGACCGGCGTAAAAACTATAGGTCTTTCATCATCTAGTGCAGAAGGCGACCTGACTGTTTCTGGTATCAAGAACCTAGTTGATGCAGAGATGCGGAATGGTACTGGTGACTTGGCGCTTAACTATGCAGCCGCAGTTGTTGCGGGTACCGCAGATGCACAGAACCTAACAGTGTCAGCTAGCACTGGTGCTACATTCACCGCGAACGGTGTAGAAACTATCAATGTAACTGGCGAGTTAGTGAAGTCCACGTTCGCGGATATTACTGGTGACAAGGTTAAGACGATTACCTTTGCTGGTGACCAAAATCTTTCCGTGACTGCTCCATTAACAGAGAAGACTCTTAATGCGAGCGCGCTTACGGGCAACCTGGCTATCGAGATGGGTGCTAACGCAGCCCACGTGGTTACTGGTGGCTCGGGTGACGACACTATTAGCTCTGGAACCACGCTGGCCAGCACGGATACCGTAGCCGGTGGTGATGGAACCGATACTCTAAGAGTTTCCAATGCCGGAACCGTTAACAAAGGTACCGCTGCTGCGAAGGGTGAGCTTTACAACGTATCTGGGATCGAGGTTATTGATTTCGAATCTTTGGCTGCTGCGGGTAAATTAGATGTTTCTAATACTGGCATATCTACAGCTAAGCTTGGCTCTGCGCTACTAATCGATGTGGATAATGCGGTCAATAGTACAGCGATCACGATCTCAATCAACGGTGTGGATATTACTTCTGCGGCAACAGATGGAAGTGCGACTGCGGATGAAGCAGGTGTCTTACTTACTGCTGCTATCAATGCCAATGCAAACTTCATAGCAACAGGCGCTGACGTTGATGGAACAGGTGATGGTGTACTTGTTAGATCAGCAACTGGCAAGGAAATCCTTCAGGTTACAACTGGAATTGCGGGTGGTTCTACAATTGCCCCGGCGGCTTATCTCGCTGCTACAGTCGATAAGGTGACAAACGAAACAGTTGACATCTACGCGGCTAGTGACGTTACAGTTAACTTAAAGGATGCATCAGGCTCGGAAGACTCAGCCACGATTAATCTGAAGACTGTTGCGTTAGATAAGGGAGCGAACGAAAACATCGGTACTATCACTGCGAACAATGTTGAAACTATCAACATGGACGTCAGCGGCATGACCGATGGTAAGACTAAGACGATTGCCGCACTTACCGGTAACTCAGTCGCAACCTTGAATCTTACTGGTAGTTCAGACACCATCTTCACCGCCACTACAGGTTCTAGCAAACTGGCCACGATTAGTGCAGGTAGTTTCTCGGGAGACCTGACCCTTCCTGCGGCAGTTGCGGCATTGAATCAGACAATCACCACAGGCACTGGTAATGATACCGTTGCGATGGGAGCTCGTTTGACTGCTGCAGATACAATTGATTTGGGTGGTAATAGCCTGATTGCTGGCACTGCCACTACAGGCAGCGATACGTTAACGGCGACTGGCAACATTGGATCAGTGCTTGCTGCCAGCGCGCTTAACATTTCTAACGTAGAGGCATATGAGCAGTCAATTGGAGCGCAAGCGGCGACTTACATAGACGCCAGTAAGTTGTCGGGCGTTAGCTCACTTGCGTTCTCTAACGACACTAACGGTGGTACAGTTAAGTTAACCAACGTTGCTTCTGGGCAGAAGATCGGCCTTGGAATCGGCGCGTCTGCAGCTAACGTTGTAGAGCTTGGTAAGACGTCAACAGTTACGTTAGACGTGGCACTTGCCGATGCAACGGGCACTGAAGACTCGATAACTTTAGACTATGCGGATGGTACGCTTGAAGCGAACTCCGTAACGCTGAAGACTGCGGGCATTGAGACCCTAAATATAGCTGCTCCTAAAAAGGGGTCAGCTGTAACTTCTACATTGGTTAACACTAACAATGAAGTGTCTACGATTAACATCACTTCGGGTAACATTGCCGGCACCGGCACTATAGCTCTTGGTACCTTGAATAAGGCAACCACTACTGTTAACGCTTCAGCAGCCCTGAGTAAGATTTCGGTTGATACTGCGGCGACTGGTGCGGTAAACGTTTCGGCGGTCGGTGCTTACTTGCAGAGTATTACTACCGGTACGGGTAACGACACAATTACTCTAACAAGTAATTCTGGAACAAACGCTCACACCGTTAACGGCGTAAGCGGTACAAGCGACACGTTGAATCTAACGGCAAATAGCACATCAACCGACTTCACAAACGTGAGTAACATCGACACCATCAACATAACTGTTGCAGGCAATACTGCTGCAGGTGTGGATGATGGCACGAAGGACAACGGCTTAAACACTGCCAGCGTGGTGAACCTACTGGGTGGTGACTCCTTGTCTACATTCACGATTGCAACTGGTGGTTTCGATGATGACGCTGCTGGTACTACGATGAAGTTTGATGCATCAACCTTCGGCGGTGTGCTTGATCTTCTTGTACTTGGGGACGCATTCGATGCTGAGTTGAGCATCCTAGGTGGTACCGCGGCTACCGATAAGGTAACTGTCGCAGCTAGTACTGCTACCGATAACAAGATCGCTTTGATGAGCGGTATTGAGACTCTAGTGCTCAATTCCACGGATACTGATGCGGATTTGGATTTTGATTTAACCAACGTGACAGGGCTAACGACTGTTGACGCCAAATTTGCTGCAGGTGGTACTGCTGACCAGATTGAGATTAAGAAGTTGCCGGCAAGTGTCACGAAGGTAAAGACTACTTCAACAACGACCCTTGACGATCTTACGATTGCCCTGGCTTCCTCTAGTGGTGCCGCAGATGCACTTACAGTTGAGATAACATCGCAAGGTACTGGGCATGTACTTGATCTGAATTCTACCGGAATTGAGACTCTGAACTTGGTCCAAAAGGACGCTGATGGTGGTGGTGTGAACCTCGCCGGAGTAACAGCGACTACTGGCTCAAAGACAGCAGTTAACGTTTCTGGAACTGGTCCAATGCCACTTAAGGCACTATCCTCGTCAATAAATACCGTTACATCTACTGGCACCGGTGCTCTGACCGTGGCTGCTGCTGATCGTGCCGCGACAGCAATGACGATTACCGGTGGACTAGGTGGTGACAGCATTGCAATGGAAAACGCCGCTGACGTGCTTACCGGTGGACTTGGTACAGACACCTTGAACATTACCTTATCTGCGATACTTGGCGGTATTCAAGTAGACCTTAGCGCGGATGACCAAGTGACAACTATGAACGGCGGATCTAATACAGCTGTTCAGACTGGGTTCGAAAACGTTGATGTGTCAGGTTACACTGGTTTTGGTGCGGTTATTACCGGTACTGCTACAGCTAACACCATCACAGGTACCGGCTCAGCTGACTCGATCACCGGTGGTAAGGGCAACGATATCCTTAACGGTGGAATCGGCACTGACGTTATAGACGGCGGAGCGGGAGACGACGTTATTACTGGTGGAGCTGGTGTGGACACCATCACTCTAGGCACCGGTGATAACACTGTTGTTCAGTCTGGAACAATAGGGGTTGCGGACCATAATGACTCAATCACTGGGTTTACCGTCACTTCTGATAAACTCCAGTTTACTGGCGCAAACATTGGTGATGGTAATACTACGCTGACATTCACTAAAGCGGCTGCAGGTTCTGCGGCGGCCCTAAGTGAACTGAATGTCTTTACTACCGCGTTAGCAAACGATGCGGCGGTAGTAACTGAGATTCAGAAGGTGACCAGTACTACACCAACCTTGTACTTTGTGTATAACAATGCTGATGCATCCGCACAGGTCTGGTATGACGCTAACTCAAACGTCGACGGTGGCGAGATTCAGCTAATGCAACTACCAGGTGTAGCAGCAGGCGATCTAGCTAACGTCACAGGAGCAAACTTTGTTGAACTGATCTAACCCAAGGTTTAGATCACTAGATAAGGTAAGACTAATCCCCTTCCAAGAAGGGAGATGCAAAACCCCGACCTCGGTCGGGGTTTTTGTTTCGGGGTATTAACACTTTAATTAAATTAATGTAATCGAGGAATTTGTATGCCAACGATCAAAATCGATGAAAAGGACTACGAACTAGACGATCTCTCTCAGGAAGCAAAGAATCAGTTACAGGCAATACGCTTTGTGGACCAGGAACTAGTTCGCATCCAGCTTAAAGCTGCAGCCTTACAGACAGCTCGTAATGCCTACGGCCAAGCTCTAAATGCTGAGTTGGGGAAGGATTCTGGCGAAGAAGAGCCAAAATTAGACCTTCCAGATGACCTAAAGTTCGATTGATAAGTCGAAATTTAACGAGTAATTTTGATTTACAAGGTCTTTAATTTCACCAGTTGGGAACTTTATTTTTACCTCGTTCGTCTAAGAGTTATTACAAGACCATACGTTAACCTAAATTGGTTACAATGACATGGTGGGATTATGAAGCTTCAACTGTTACTTGCGGCGACTTTTGTTTCCATTGTTCCTTTTCATAGGTCTCATTCTCAGGAGCTTCAATTGTTTGAGTCTCTTGAATCTAGCTCTCGAGACAAAGATGCGCCAAGTTCTGCTGCAATACGCAGGGATAGCGATGGCAACATCATCAATGGCCCCGAGTTCACACTTATTGGAACGAGTAAAATCGGAACTAGCCGCACTGTAGTAATCAAAGACACCGCTGGGCGAATTCTTTCTGTAGATTTTACTCCAGACAGAGCGACAAATATTCCCGGGCACGAAGGCTTTAAGATCATCAGTCTGGGCTCGGGCTCTGCAAGGCTCAAACTTCCTGAGGGAACTAGTTGTGTTGAATACGAAGAACAGGGTGTTATCTGTGAGAATTCTAGTACAGCAATCCTTAGATTGAGAAATGGCGCACCCTTGGAATTGAGAGACAACATAGCTGAATCTTCAGGCAATAACTCAGAACAAAGTAACGAGAGCCAACCCCTTGTTAATCCATTTGAGGCCTTACTGGAGCGCGCTTCTGGTCAAGACTCAGACGTTGACACAACGAGTAGTTTCGAACCGAGAAGAATTGATCCACTAGATGTACCACCTGGAATGCGTATAGTCTCTACACCTTTTGGTGATCGATTGGTGGAGCTAGAAGATTAGGATTAGGGATGTAAACAAACTAGTAATTAGGACGCAAGAAGTCGAGTTAGTTCGAGCTAGGGACCCCCAGATGACACAGATTTATAGCGACACTTGTTTTCGATACAGCTATGAGCACTCTGTCAATTAGCGTAGTTATTTACAAGACTCCACCCAAAGTGGAGGAAAGTTTTCTATCCTCTTTGCTTAACTCAATAAAGCACCTTCGCAAATACGGAAATATCTCTGACGTTCAACTTTTTATTATAAACAATTCAGACTACCAGACTGCAAGTCAGAGCGTTTTTTTAAACAGGCGTGAAGAAATAGATGAGCTCTGTATTGCGTTTCAGTTTTTAACTGGGCACGGTAATATTGGATACGGTCGGGCGCACAATTTAGTCCTCAACCAAATCAAAAGTGATCACCACCTAATATTAAATCCGGATGTTACCTTTGAGAACGACTCAATTTTACAAGCGCTCACTACTATCGACTCTGATAAGAATATTAAATTACTGAGTCCTTTTGCATACGACTTAGAAGGGAAGAAACAATACTTGTGTAAGAGCTATCCATCAATCTTAACCCTTTTCCTGAGGGGTTTTGCTCCGAAGGGGATTCGCAGATTTTTTGCTCAAAGGTTGAGCGCTTATGAGGTGCAAGAGCTTTCCGACAACGAGCCTAATAAGGGTGTAGAAATTATAAGTGGTTGTTTTATGCTCATTAATACTGCCGTCTGGAAGAAGGTAGAGGGGTTCGATGAGAGATTTTTTCTCTATTTTGAAGATTTTGATCTATCTATTCGTGTTGGAAGGTTGGGAGACATAATCTATGCTCCGAACGTTAGAATTCGACATGGTGGGGGAAATGCCTCGTCCAAGGGCTTACGACATCTACGGGCATTCATTTCTTCTGGGGTTAGATTTTTTAATAAACATGGTTGGCGGTTTTTCTGAAGAAGAAAACTAAATTGAGTAATGACACCAAATTGATATTGGTAACCGGATCAAACGGATTTATCGGGCAGCATTTGTGCTCTAGACTTTTGACGCAGGGATACAAAGTCCGGGCGCTAACGAGAATCGAGGGGCCAGTGGGGTTGAATTCCACTCAAAACCTAGAGGTTTTAGTCTGTCGCGACTTCAATTTAAAAAGCCTTGAGAGGGCTTGTGAAAATGTGGATGTTATCATCCACTTGGCCGGGTTAGCGCACGACACTAATGTGAGTACTGAGCAGCTATACAGGACAAACGTTGGGCTTACTGAAACTGTGCTATCAGCTGCTATCAGTCAAAAAGTTAAACGCTTTGTCTTTATCAGTAGTTCTCTAGTCGCTCATGTATCATCCAGTGAAAAGCATAAAAGGAATTATGGTCAGTCGAAACTGGCGGCAGAAAAACTAGTGCTCTCTGCCAATAGGGCAGGACTATTAGAGGGAGTAATTTTAAGACCGGTAAACGTTTATGGGCCAGGCATGCGCGGCAACATAGCGACATTGATAACGTTAATCTCAAAAAGGTTGGCGCTTCCGCTTCCTCGTTTGGACTCAAAGATCTCACTTGTAGGCGTATTCGATCTCTGTGACGCAATTACTTTGGCCAGCTGCGCAAAAAATGCAGTTGGAAAAACCTATATTGTGACTGACGGCACAGAGTATAAAATTCATGAACTTGAGGAAGAGATTTATAGTGCGTTTGGAAGAAGAATGCCTCCAATCAGAGTTCCCCGCAAGATTTTATTTATTTCTATACTAGGCCTCAGTTATGCAGTCAAAGTGCTTACATTCTTTCGGCTTTGCCCTAGATTTATTGGAGGCTTCAGTATTACGGCTTATAATAAACTAATTAACAACAACTTATTTGAAAGCAAAACAATCCAGAGTGAATTGGGTTTTAAACCCAAATATAACTTTTATAACTCTCTTCCAATAATATTAGGCTCCAAAGATGGCTAGAAATAATAAACCGTTAAACAAGCTAGAGAGATAAATTAAAATGAAAGGGATAATACTAGCTGGCGGGAGTGGGAGTCGTTTGCATCCGATGACCATAGCTGTGAGTAAACAACTTTTGCCAGTTTATGATAAACCTATGATTTATTATCCTCTCTCGACCTTAATGCAAGCAGGGATCCGCGAAATACTTATTATCACGACACCAAGCGAGAGTGCACTCTTTAAGAGCCTTCTCGGTAATGGGCGTAAATGGGGTTTGAATATAAAATTTGCTGTACAAGAAAAACCAGAAGGTTTGGCACAAGCATTCATAATCGGCGCGGATTTTATTGAGGACGAAAGGGTATGTCTGATCCTAGGCGATAATATTTTTTACGGTAATGGTATCGAAAAAATGTTACAAGATGCTGTTACGCGTAAGAAAGGCGCCAGCATTTTTGCTTATTATGTAAACGACCCAGAGAGATACGGGGTGGTTGTACTCGACGAAACAAAAAAGCCAATTGACCTTGAAGAGAAACCTGTGATTCCGAAGTCAAACTATGCAGTTACCGGAATTTATATGTATGACCACGATGTTATCGATGTGGCGAAATCGATACGTCCGTCAAAACGAGGAGAACTTGAGATAACCGACGTTAACAAAGTATATTTAGAGCGCAGATCATTAGAGGTTGAATTCTTTGATAGAGGCACAGCCTGGTTGGACACGGGTACAACCCATTCACTGCTTGATGCAGCGAACTTCATCCGAGTGCTCGAGGAAAGACAAGGACTAAAAATTGGTTGCCCAGAAGAGGTTGCGTACCGACAAAATTTCATCGATTGTGACCAATTAAAAAAACTTGCTTTAACCCTCGGAAATAGCGGTTACGGCGAATACTTGTTGGCCGTCCTTGCAGATAGGTAGAGCTCCAAATCATGAAGTGTAGCCGATCAGCGATTTCAGATGTCTTAATTTTTGAACCAGTCACCCATGAGGATGATCGCGGTTACTTTATGGAAACCTTTCGCCTCTCCTACTTTCACAGTGAGGGTATCAACGTCGAGTTTGTCCAAGATAATCAGAGCATGTCGAAAAAGGGCACTTTGAGGGGGTTGCATTACCAATTAAAGTTTCCTCAAGGGAAGTTGGTCCGAGTGATTAGTGGAGAAGTTTTCGATGTTGCTGTTGATCTACGAAAGTCCTCACACACTTTTGGAAAATGGGTAGGACAGGTGTTGTCTTCTTCAAACAAAAGGCAGTTTTGGATTCCTCCTGGATTTGCTCATGGATTTTTAGTTCTTAGTGAAAGGGCGGAACTAGCATATAAGTGCACAGATTACTTTAATCCAGATGACGACCATAGTTTAATTTGGAATGATCCAGATGTCGCAATTCATTGGCCGGGCGCTGTTGAGAAACCATCGCTGTCCAAGAAAGATTCTGAAGGTAAATTACTAACTGAAGCTCCGGTATTTGATTAAATATGGAAAAGCTTCTAGTTACCGGCGCTAATGGTCAGCTAGGAAGGACCTTCCTACAATATTTTGCAGAATCTAATTTATCCAGACGGTATGTTGCTCTTCCTTGTGATAGGCATAATATGGACCTCAGAAATGAAAAAACTGTCCGTTCTTTTCTCTCTATGCATCAACCCTCTATGATTATTAATTGTGGAGGTTACACCGCGGTTGATAAAGCTGAAGTAGAACCTGAAATTGCCCAAAAGGTTAATAGTGATGCAGTCGCTTATATATCAATGTGGGCTTCAAAAAATAAATGTCGAGTAATCCATATTTCAACTGATTTTATTTTTGATGGACGCAAGAGCAGGCCTTATTTAACTACTGACCCTGCTCACCCAAGTGGGGTGTATGGAAAGACAAAGCTTGCGGGAGAAAAACAAATCAAGCGTATTTTGCCGCGAAGTGGAGTAATTATCAGAACGTCTTGGTTATATTCTGAATATCGTAATAACTTTGTAAAAACTATGATCAAATTAATGGAAAAAGAATCTAGTGTGGGTGTTGTCAGTGACCAAATTGGTTCGCCTACCTCTACTCACTCCCTTGTGGCGCTAATTTTGAAAGTTATCGAAAAGGAAGGTTTTTACGGAGTCCTGCATTGGTGTGATGGTGCGCGCATAAGCTGGTACGATTTTGCGCTAGAGATTCAAAGGCAGGCAGTGAAACATGGGATACTAAAGAGAAAGACGCTCGTTAAGCCTATAGTTTCCAGTGAGTACAAGACGCTTGCGGTCAGGCCACCCTACAGCGTGCTAAGTCGGGGTGATACTATAAGGCAGTTCCCCATGACTGCGCTAGATTGGAAGATGGAGCTAAACGAGGTCTTAGGCCGTATTTATAAAAGAGCTGAGATTTAACTAGAGTGTCGCATAATCTATTAATTACTGGTGGTGCTGGGTTTATAGGCACTAATTTCGTTCACTTCTGGCTCGAGAGACACCCTCGAGATAGGCTAATCGTTCTTGACGCGCTTACTTATGCGGGTAATAAGGGTAACTTGGAGATCTTCTTGGGCCGCGAGAATGTTGTATTTGTTAATGGCTCGATTTGTGATCAAGGGCTAGTAGAGCGCCTTTTCACAGAGTACGAGATAGATAGGGTCGTTAACTTTGCTGCTGAGAGCCATGTTGATCGTTCCATTGCTGGACCAGATGACTTTGTTAATACCAACATTTTAGGAACCTATATTCTTCTTAAGGTCGCGAAAATTAATTGGTTAGATAACTCAGTTTGTAACCATCTCTTCCATCATGTCTCTACCGATGAAGTCTATGGTAGTTTGCAACCAGAAGAAGCTGCTTTCACCGAGACTCACCCATACGCACCAAATTCGCCATACTCCGCTACCAAGGCGGCATCGGACCATTTAGTTCGGTCTTATAATAAAACTTATGGACTGAAGGTCACTACCAGTAACTGCTCGAATAATTACGGAGCTTTCCAGTTTCCTGAGAAGCTTATTCCTCTTTGCTTGATAAATATCCTTCAGGG
>MDTA01030897.1_pt1 | contig 23389 bp, 21 predicted proteins | sample 811151 | NCBI WGS metagenome assembly MDTA01 (sample SAMN05326648, study PRJNA326480) | marine metagenome | isolation source: seawater | place: Indian Ocean: South | collected 2010
GAAAGTTCGTTTTTAATAGAAACTCTGACGTTTTTCACAAAAGTAAGCTCAAGGGCCTGCTTTATTACATCTCCAATTTTGGCATTTTCTAGTTTTAGGTTTGAGTAAGGAGAAGACATTTTATCAGACAGCAAAATGTTGGTAATTATAGAATCAAGAGACTTGATTTGTTTATCAATTTTATCAATTTTTTTATGAGGAGGGATCATAGCTAAGAGCAATCGAATTTTAGCCAGAGGAGATCGAAGTTCGTGGCTAACCTCTGACAAAAGCCTTTCTTTCTGTTTAAGAAGGTTTTTAATATCGTCTATCAATTTATTAAGATTTTTTGAAAGTTTTGCTAATTCATCGCTGCCAATAACTTTAATTTTAGAGTCTAAGTCTCCCCCCTCTAAATCAATAATTCTTTTTTCAATCAAGCTGATAGGAGCTAAAAAACGACGAACCATTAAATATAAAAAAAACAAAAAAGCAAACAACAAAACAACAATAGGGACAACGTTAAAATTGTTTGCTGGGTCAACATACCCAATTGTTAAAAGATACTGAAAAGGGTTTTCAACCACGAGGGTGGCCTGATATTGGTCTTTTCCATCAAAAAAGTCACCAAAAGAAACATAAGAAGGAAACTCAATGTTGTGCCTTTGCCCCAAATCTTCAGAGTCTGAATAGCTAACATAATCACACAAAGCAGGTCGAGGGTTGCTTTTCCAGTTTGACCAATAAATAAGAGAATCGTTTTCACATAGAGTGTCTAGGTCAGCATAATAAATGACACAGTTTAGCTGCAAGTTTTCTAATTCTTTTTGAAGCTTTACGGTGTCTGGAGGAGAACCCCAAGAACTTACAAGCTTATAATGATAGTATGCATCATGAGCATCTAAAATATTGTCGCTTTCTGTAAAAGACCAGTTAAAAACATAATAGGCAGAAAAAAGCAAAACAAACCCGGCAACAAAAAATAAAATTCCTAAGCGACCAAAAAGAGTCGTAAACCACCAAACAGCAGTCTCTTTAAACCAAAAAGTAAAGGGTTTATAAAATTTCATACTCGTTATTTTTTTTGTTTTGCAACAAACTTATATCCCACCCCATGAATGGTTTTTAAAAAGCGAGTTTTGTTTGGAGTTTCGCCGAGCTTGTTTCTAAGGCGGCTCACAAGAACGTCTACAGATCTATCAAATGTTTGCCACTGAATTCCCCGAAGATTTTCTACCAAAAACTCCCTATCAAGCACCTCGTTGTTGTTGTCAATAAATAACGTGAGCGCCTCAAACTCAGAGGTAGAAAGATGAACAACCTCGCCATCTAAAACAACCTCTTCTTTTACTTTGTCAACAATCAAGTCGTTAAACTCAACAACATCAACCATAGAGTTAGAGAATTTTACTCGTCTTAAAATAGATTGAACTCTCGCAATAAGTTCTTGTGGTTCAAAAGGCTTTGGTAAATAGTCGTCAGCTCCAAGCTCAAGGCCAACAACCTTATCTGAAACATCTCCTTTTGCGGTTAGCATCATAACGGGAACCTCTGAGTGCTCTCTAATTTTTCGAAGAACGTTTAAACCGTCCATTTCTGGCATCATTATATCAAGCAAAACAAGATCTACAGAGTTTTTTTGTAAAAACTCTAAAGCCTCCAAAGGATTGTGATAAATTTGTACGCTGTATTTGTGGTCAGTTAAAAATTCACTTAAAAGACCTGTCATTTCAGCGTCATCATCTATAATTAATATTGTAGGCATTTATACTCCTTATTGTAATTGGTTTTTAATTTCTTTAATTGTTTTTTTAAAGTGAGAATCTTGTCTCAGCTTTTCTTCAACGGTTTTGCAAGAATGAATAACAGTTGAGTGATCTCGATTTCCAAAATGTTTTCCTATAATATCAAGAGAGCTATCTGTTACTTCTCTAGATAAAAACATGGCAACCTGTCTAGCGAGAGCAACGTCCATAACGCGACTTTTCCCATAAAGCTTTTTTTCTGTCACCTGAAAAGAAGAGGCCACCTCTTGTCCTATTTTTTTTAAGGATGTTTTTTTAACAGCTTTTTCTCCAAGAAGCCCCTTAATTACTTTTTTTGCTAAATCAATAGTTACGTCAGATCGCGTTAACGATGAAAGAGCAAGAAGCTTAACTAGCGCCCCCTCCATCATTCTAATATCATCTTTAATTGACTCTGCTAAAAACTCAGTCACATCATAGGGAATGTTTAGTTTTTCGTTTTCAGCTTTTTTCATTAAAATGGCAATGCGCGTTTCAAGGTCGGGAGGCTGTATATCAACAATTAGCCCTGACTGAAAGCGAGAAACAAGCCTTTCTTTTAGATGAGTAAGTTCATTGGGGTGGCGATCAGTTGTTAAAATAATTTGTTTTCCCTGCTGAAAAAGATCATTAAATAGATGAAAAAACTGCTCTTGAGTTTGTTCTTTTGTTTGAAAAAACTGCACATCATCAACAAGCAACACGTCAACCTTTCGATATGATTGAGCAAATTGAGTAGACTTGTTATTTTGAATTGAAAAAATAAAATCATGCATAAACTTTTCACTTGTAACATAAATAACACGCAAGCTAGGCTGATTGTTTAAAATATGATTTCCTATTGCTTGAATTAGGTGTGTTTTTCCAAGCCCTGGATTGCTATAAACCAGTAAAGGGTTAAAAGGGGTTTGCCCTGGGCCATCAGCAACAGAAGACGCGGCTGCTTTTGCAAACTGATTTCCCTTGCCCTCTATAAAGTTTGTAAACGTATATCTAACATTAAGGCGCGAGGCTCTATGAAAAGTATTGGGAATAAGCTTTTCTGCTCTTTCCTCTGGGGTAGAGTCTGCCTTTTCAGGCTTAACTAGGATGCTGTAGTTAACGCTAAGTTCGCGTCCAAAAAGCTTTTTTAAAGACTTATTTATAAGCTGTCCATATTTGTTTTCTATCCATTCGTAGTGGAAACGGTTAGGAACTTGTAGCGTAATTTGCTCAAAGTCTGCGCTCATAAACGTTAAATCAGAAAACCATGTTTGATATGCTTGAAACGAAACGCTTTTTTTGATCTCTTTTTTACATTCTTGCCAAATTTTTTTATTTTCATCCATTGATATAAGCAACCCAAGTTATTAACAAATTATAAACATTATTGTATCATCGATTAATTTAAAATAACTTTTATATGTTATTTATACCTAATTATTTATGAAAAAAACTCAAAAAATATTTTTGTTATGGTTTGTTTTGGTTGTTGTGTGGAACTTTGGGGTTCCTAAGGCTGAGCCAATTTGCGATGTTATTGTTGCTGTTGTTCTGTCAGCTTTAGCTAGCTTTTTAGGAAAAGGGCAATAGTGTTTTCTTTAGAAATTATATTATTAATGGCAGTATTAGGAGTTGTGTTCGTGGTTTTTTTTGTTAGCGCATACATCTTTTTTGTGTATAAGTGGAGTCGGCCACAGTCTTATTATTATAAAGATAGGCCCTTTATTTTTGGACATAGAGGCTCTCCAACGAAAGCGACAGAAAATACAATAGAGTCTTTTGAGGAGTCCATCAAACAAGGGGTTGACGGCCTAGAGTTTGACATTAGACTGACAAAAGATAAAAAGATTGTTATTTTTCATGATTCAAACCTTCAAAGGCTGCTTGAGGTAGATTTAAAAATTAAAGACTTAAACTATAGTCAGCTTAAACAATATTTCTTTAAAGACAAAACACGCATCCCTCTGCTGGATGAAATTGTGCCGCTAATTAGCAAGGTTAGAGCAATTAACATCGAAATAAAATCAGAGGGGACTTATTCTGGCCATGGAGTTATAGGCCCGCTTATAAAATTTTTAAATACTCACAACATTGATCATAAGATTGTAGTGTCGAGTTTTAATCCATTTATATTGTGGAGACTTAAGAGAAAAAGACCTCAAACAATCATAGGGCTCCTATATATTCGAAAGAAGTTTTTTACAACCTGGGACAACATGGTGTGGATGATGAGATTAAGGCCCGATAATTTACACATTCATTATTCTTTATTAGACAGCTGGGTTGTTAGGTGGGCGCGCAAAAAAGGAATGCGCATTAATAGCTACACAATAAACGACAAGAAGGTGTTTGACTTGGCAAAAATTGATGGAGTATTTACTGATAACATCGAATATCTAAAATAATGTAGATTATCACACAAATTTCTTAAATGGTGAGCAATGCTTGAAACAATTAAAGAGTTAAAAGAAAAACATAATGCGGTAATACTGGCTCATTATTATCAAGAGCCAGAAATTCAAGATATGGCAGATTTTGTTGGCGATAGTTTAGAATTATCAAGAAAAGCCGCAGGAACAGATGCGGATGTTATTTTGTTTTGTGGTGTTCATTTTATGGCAGAAACTGCAAAAATTGTAAACCCTAGAAAAAAAGTTATCATACCAGACATGGACGCAGGCTGCTCTCTAGCCGACAGCGCTCCTCCAGAATTATTTAAAAAGTGGGTAGAAAAATACCCCGGCTACGTTGTTGTTTCTTATATTAACTGTTCGGCAGAAGTGAAGGCCTTGTCGGATATTATTTGTACATCAGCTAACGCAAAAAAAGTTGTTGAGTCAATTCCAAAAGATAAAAAAATTCTTTTTGCTCCAGACCGATTTTTAGGAAAATATGTTATAAAAGAAACAGGACGAGATATGGTTCTTTGGAACGGCTCGTGTCAAGTTCATGAAATTTTTTCAGAAAGAGAGCTTGTTAGGCTTAAGGCGGAGCATGAAAAGGCCAAGGTTTTAGCCCACCCTGAGTGCGAGGAAAGCATCCTAATGCATGCTGATTTTATTGGTTCAACAAGTGCGCTTATTAAAAATGTCAACGAAACAGACGATCAAAAATATATTATTGCAACAGAGCCTGGAGTAATTCATCAAATGCAAAAGCAAAACCCCGGGAAAGAATTTATTCCACTTCCATCAAATGATGGCTGTGCATGTAATGAGTGTCCGCATATGCGGCTAAACACCATGGAAAAGATTGTAGAAACTTTAAGAAATCTTGATAATGAAATTACGCTTGATGAAAGCGTTAGAGCGAAGGCGTTAAAGCCGCTTAATAGAATGCTTGAAATAGTATGATAAGACACAAGCAAATCACAACACTAAGCCCAAATTTTGTAAACAAAAAACTAAAAGAATTTTTCAAAGAAGACGAGATTACAGAAGACATCACTACAAAGGCAACCCAAAAAGATAATAAAATAGTAGAGGCTAGTTTTGTGGCAAAAGAAAGAATGGTGTTTGCCGGGAAAGAAATTATTATTCAAGGCTTTCAAGAATGTAAATTAATAGCAATTAAAAATGATGGAGAAGAAGTTGAAAAAGGTAGTGTAATAGCAAAGCTAGAGGGGCCTATTGATATTATTTTAAAAAAAGAACGTGTGATTTTAAACTTGTTGCAAAGGCTTAGCGGCATAGCTTCAACAACTAAAAGATTAAAAAATAAATTAGAAAAGAACTGCGTTCAACTTCTTGATACCAGAAAAACAACCCCGGGATTAAGGCGGTTTGAAAAGTTTGCAGTTTATGTAGGAGGAGGAACAAATCATAGATTTAGCTTAAAAGATGCGGTTATGATTAAAGACAACCACTTAATAGGAAGCTCCTCTTTAAGCAAAGCGGTTGAAAGCGCAGTAAAACAAAACCCAGGAAAAGACATTGAAGTAGAGGTTGATACTAAAGCGCAACTTAGAGAAGCCTTAGAGACGAGGGCAACATCTATACTTCTTGATAATTTTTCACCAAAAGCCCTGCCAGATACTATTAATTATATCAGGTCTCATAAAAAAGGATCAGATGTTTATGTTGAGCTTTCAGGGGGAATTAATGAAAGCAATATTGATAAATATAACATTCAAGGGGTAGATGGAATTTCAATAGGGGCTCTAACACACAATATTTCAAGCAAAGACATTAGCTTAGATTTAAAATGAAACAAGAAAAAACAGATATTTTAATCATAGGTCTTGGTCTAGCTGGAATGACTGCAGCTATTACAGCAGCCGGAACGGGAAAAAAAGTTACTATCATAACCAAAACAAAAAATTTGTCATCTGTAAGCACTCCTTGGGCCCAAGGGGGCATTGTTTATAAAGGGCTTAACGATTCTACAGAAAAATTAAAAAACGATATTTTAAAAGCTGGGGCAGACCATTGCTGGGAAGAGGCTGTTGACCACCTCTGTAAACACGGACCAAGGCTAGTAAAAAAATTTTTAATTGATACTTTAGGGGCAGAGTTTGATAAAAAAGAAGGAAGTCTAAGCCGGGTGTCTGAGGGAGCGCATAGCGAACCAAGAGTTATTTATAAAGAAGATCAAACCGGCCAAAGCATACATCAAGCTGCGTTGGCGCGCTTGCAACAGCTAGACAATGTTAAAATTTTAGTTGACCATACGGCTATAGATTTGTTAACGTTTTCTCACCACTCTACAGCATCAACCGATATTTATAAAAAACCCGCATGTTTTGGCGCGATGGTTTTAGATAATAAAAACGATCAGGTTGTTGCAATGCATGCATCAAAAACAATTCTAGCTAGTGGTGGAATAGGCCAGCTGTTTCTTCATACAACAAATCCAAAAGAGGCAACGGGCGATGGGGTTGCGATGGCCTGGAGGGCCGGAGCACGCTGCTTTAATTTGCACTACATTCAATTTCACCCAACAGCGCTGTATCATCCGTCCGGAAGATTTTTAATATCTGAAGCCCTTCGTGGAGAAGGTGCAAAATTAATCAACTCTCAAGGACTTGAGTTTATGAAAAACTATGATTCAAGAGGAGCGCTCGCACCAAGAGACATTGTATCTAGGTCAATACACACAGAGATGCTAAAAGATGAGACAGATTGTATGTTTTTGGATATCTCTCACAAAGAAGCTGAGTGGGTTTTTAAGAGATTTCCAACAATCTACAAGCATTGTTTATCAAAAGGCATTGATATTACAAAAGAACCCGTTCCAATTGTGCCTGCGGCGCACTATAGCTGTGGGGGTGTTGGAGTAAATCTTGTTGGAAAAACATCTTTGAAGCGACTTTATGCCGTTGGAGAGGTTGCGTGTAGCGGGGTGCATGGAGCCAATAGGCTAGCAAGCACATCCCTGTTAGAGTGTTTGGTTTGGGGATATTTTGCAGGTAAAGACGCTTTAGAAAGTAAAGACGATGATAATTATTTTCCCCCGCTTGCAAGCTGGAAACAAGGGAAAGGTCTAATAGATAAAGCTCAAATAGCGCAGGAGTGGTATACGATTAAAAGCACAATGTGGAACTTCGCAGGATTAATTCGATCGCAATCCAAGTTACACGCAGCAATGAATATTTTAAGAAATCTTCAGTCAGAAGTTGAACAAGCTTATCAAAGCAGCAAGCTAGACAAAAACATTATTTCTTTAAGAAATGGCGCACAAACAGCCTTAGCTATTATTGCTTCTGGTATAGAATCAAGAGAAAGCAGAGGAACACACTACGTAGAGGGCCGATAGGTAAAATTATCAATTAAGCGCACCTCGTTATAATATATGGCACAGCTTACAAGAAGCTCTTTTGATGTAATTTCTTCTAGTTCATTTAAGCTTTCGCTGCATGCAAGAGAAATATAATCAAGGGTAAAGCTTGAAAAATTTGCAATGTGCGCCTTAAACAACTCTTTTAAAACAGCAGGACGCTTTTCTCCTAATTTTAGAGCATTCTTTATTAATAACAATCCCTGATATATATTTGAAGCATAATTTCTTTCTTCTTTGGATAAATATTGATTTCTAGAGCTTAAAGCAAGTCCAGCTTTATTTCGAATGGTTGGACACGGAACAAGCTTGATGTTGTAGCCCTCATTTAAAATAAGCTGTTTAATAACTCGTAATTGTTGAGCGTCTTTTTCTCCAAAAAAAGTATGAGTGGGAGAAACAACGTTAAAAAGCTTTGAAACAATAGTAGAAACGCCATAAAAAAAATGAGGTCGCGAGACCCCCTCTAGTTTGTTAAACAGACCAGAAGGGCGAACCTCTATATCACCTACTTTTTTGTACATTTCTTCTTCAGTAGGCAAGAAAAGCACATCGACACTCAAATCCTGTAAACCTTTCATGTCTAAGTCTAAAGTTTTAGGATAGGAGTTTAAATCTTCGTTTGGAGCAAACTGAGTTGGATTAATAAAAATGGAAACAACAGTTTTATTACAGATTTTTTTAGAGGCTTTAATTAACGAAAAGTGGCCTTCGTGTAAGGCCCCCATTGTTGGAACAAAACCAACAGACTTAGAAACAGCTTTTCTCCAGGCAGAAAGGCTAGACGCGCTTTTAATAATTTTCATTTAAGATTTTTGAATATCTTTTTTATAGTTTTTGGCAGCACGAAGCATTTTGGTGTAAAGGCTGTCTTTTTGCATGGCGTGTTTAGGAGGCTTTTCTTTTGAAAGACCCATAATATCATGATAGACTTGAATTTGCCCATCACATTTTAAACCAGAGCCAATACCAATTGTTGGAATGCTTAATAAAGCGGTGATTTCTTCAGCTAAGTTTTCAGGAATACACTCTAACACAACACTAAAAGCACCGCTATTTTCAACAGCCCTAGCGTCATCAATGATTTTTTTTGCATCATCTGGAGTTTTTCCCTGAATTTTATATCCTGAAAGCTGATGAAAGGATTGCGGAGTTAGCCCAACATGCCCCATTACAGGAATTCCTACGCCAACCAAAGACTCAATTTGGCTAGCCATATTTTGTCCGCCCTCTAATTTGACAGCTCCCGCCCCTCCGTTTTTAATAAGCAAGCCAGCATTTAATATGGTTTGTTCAATCGAGGCTTGATAGGACAAAAAAGGAAGGTCTGCAACGATTAAAGAAGTTTTGTTAGATCTAGAAACAGCCTTAACTACAAGAAGCATTTCCTCCATCGATACAGGGATTGTTGTATCATAACCAAAAACGACCATAGAGGCGCTATCTCCAACTAAAACAACAGGAATTTCAGCATCATCACAAACTTGAGCAGAAACACAGTCGTAAGCTGTTAAAGCAACAAAGGGGTCTTTTTTGTTTTTAAAGTTTTTTATTTCTTGAATTGTTATTTTGTTAATCAATGATTTCGTTTTTATTGTTTACTTTAATAATTGTAGGTTTAAATTTTGATACTTCGTTGCAGTCTAAGGCGCAATATGATAAAATAATAACACAATCTTGAGGTCTAATAAGGTGAGCAGCAGCTCCGTTGATGCAAATTTCCTTAGAACCAGGAGGAGCAACAATAACATATGTTTCAACTCTAGAGCCATTGGTAATGTTAAGAACATGCACCTTTTCATACTCATGTAATCCTGCCGCGTCCATAAGCTCTCTATCAATAGTGATAGAACCCTCATATTCTAAGTTTGCGTCAGTTACTGTGGCTCGATGAATTTTGGACTTTAAAAATTTTGTTTTCATGATTATTAAATAAAATTAATTGCTAATAATATAACTTAAAAAGCAAACTTTATTCAAAATGATTTTACTTAATTTTTTAATAGATTCTTTATTACTATCTTAACTAAATTATTGAATCACAATTAAGGTATCTAAAATGAACAAAGGAACAATAAACATCATATTTTATATGTTGATAACTATCTTGGTATCTAGTTGCGGCTCTTTGGGCGCCAAAAAACTTCAAGAACCAAACAACAAAAAACAATCTGAGGCAAAAGAGGCCGACCCATTTGTAGATGAAGTAAATCAAAGAATTATGGATAACAAAATTGATAATGCTGTTATTGTAAGCGGAGACAATGCTGACGAGTTGGTGCTATTAAAATCTAAAGTAAAATACCTAGAAACAGTGATAAACAAGGGTCCAGGAGACACTAAAGAGCTGTTTAGTAATCCATACTCTTTATTTAATCAACAAATTGTAATGGACAACGGAACAGTTTATTATGGAAGCGTTGTATACCAAGACGATCAGGTTGTAACAATAGAAACCTTGATTGGCAAACTAAATTTAGACAGACAAAGAGTAATGAGAGTTCTATCTCATCAAGCTTCAGAAAATGAAACACCTATTTTTGAAGAAATTGATTTTGATGATAATATTGATCTTATTGATGATGGAAATCTTTTGTATGAAAGCCCAGCTGAAGTTGTTTTGTCTGGCAACATTGCAACTTCTTTTGACGACAAAGGCAACACGGTATTAAAAGGCCAAGTAAAGAACGTAGGTGGAAAACGAGCAGATTTTGTAAAGCTAAATATGACTTTGTATAGAGATTGGTCAGAGCAGCTCCCTCCTAAAACGCTAACTGTTTTCGTTGATGGAACAACATTTTATTTTGATTCAGATAGCACGAAAATGTCAAATTCAAGCGTTGAGCCAAAAGCAACCGCAGACTTTTCGTTGGTCATTCCAGAAAGCTTTGGAACTTTAATGAGCTGGAAATATAATATTGATTTTGAGCAATATTAATTAATAGTGTTAAAACAAAAAACAATCTAATATGAATAAAAAAACAAATAATTATTTATATCAAATCATAGTTGTTTTTTTGTTAACAACAACACTTTTTAGTCATTCGCGAGTAGCCTTTTCTAGGCCAGGGTCCTTTGTGCGAACCCCTTCTGCATTGATGTCCTACAATGCGAATCAATACTCTATTGGATACTCTAATGACTTAATTCACACAAAAAACCTAACAGCAACAAATTCTTTATTTTTTCATGCATATTTAAAAAACGGAATGGCTTGTGGAATGGCCTATTCAAAACATGCAGCAACGTCTATAGCAGACACAAGTCCAGCCTCAGAGATGTCCTTTCATTTTACCAAACAAGTATATCAAAATAATAATTTTATTATTAACGTAGGGGTTCAAGATATTTTGTTTGAAAATAAATATGAAAATCAAATTTCGGTATTTATGACGCTAATAAACAAAAACATTCAAATTGCAGAAGGTTATAAGCTGCAAACAGCCGTAGGGTTTGGGTCGGGACGAATAAACAATGATTCTTATTATTATCAACAAGGCATTGAAAACAAAGCAAATATTTTTTTAGGCCTTGCAATAAACACCCCTTTTTTGTTGAATAATGGAGGGGTAAAGTTTTTAATAGATTATGATGGAAAAGGCCTTAACGTTGGTTCCGCAGTTCCGGTCACCAAGCAAATAACTTTTTTGGGAGCAATCACTCACGCAGAAAACTTTTCTAAATTTAATAAATACTTAAATGATGGTACCGAGCAAATTTATTCTGACTCTCCGTCAATTTCTGTAGGGCTGGACTTTAAAATACCTCAAAAAAATAAACGACTTAAGCGCAACAAGGTATTGCCTCAGTTTGATATTAAAAATATAGAGACAGACAATGAATGTTTGCTAACAATAAAAGAGCAGTCTAAGGCTCCGCTATCAGTAAACGCAGATTGTTACGATGTGGCATTAAATGCCCTTGTTGAAAATTTAAATAGCTCGTTTCAAAGCCTAAGCGACTCTTTAATTTTAATGCAACAAGACCTAGATGCGGGTCAAAAAGAAAATTTATCTTTAGAATTTCAAACAAAAATATTGCAAGATTCAATAAATGTGCAATATCTTAATCAACGTATTTCACAGTCAGAGATGAACATAGGCATGAAATATTTATCTAAATCGTTAAAATATTTTTATTCAGAAGAATATGATTTAGCGTTGGTGGAGGTTGAAAATGCTCAAAAATATTTACCCAATTTAGCGTATGCTTATGCAAGAAAGGGGTCTATTTATTATAAAATTGGAGATTTAGATAGAGCGCTTGTAAATTGGAACATAGCTTTGCAGTTAGATCCCGAATATTCGGAAGTAAGAAACATGATTTATGCCGTTAAGAAAGAACGAGACATAGAAGTTCTTTCAAACTAAAAGGAGACATTTATGGATATAGCCACAATTATTGGCTTAGTTATGGGAGTTGTTTTAATCATTTTGGCAATGTTGATGCAAACCTCTTTTGATACAGCTCAGTTGGGACCTTTCTGGGAGCCATCAAGCATGATGATTGTTTTGGGGGGAACTCTTGCAGCAACAGCAGTAGGCTTTAGATTAAAAGAAATTCTAAGAGTTTTTACGTTAATTAAATTTGTTGTAACAAAGCCAAAATATATATTACCAGACCTGGTAAAGGAGCTAATTGATTCTGCTGAGGCAAACAAAAAAGGTCCAGCGGAGCTAGAAAGACATATAAGTTCAATTAAAACTCCGTTTATTCAAGATGGGCTTGTTTTTATTAACAACGGAATCAAGTATGATGATTTAAAAGAAATTTTACACCAAAGAGAAAGGTTTCGTTATAATAGAGAGTCGCATGAGTCTGACTTAATGAAAACCCTAGGAACCTTTTCTCCGGCCTTTGGAATGGTTGGGACTTTAATTGGGCTTGTTTTTATGTTATTTAATATGGGTGGAGACCCTGGAGCAATGGGGCCCGCGATGGCTGTTGCCCTTTTGACAACTTTTTATGGTTCGGTTTTGGCAAATTTAATTTTTAATCCCTTTTCAGAAAAATTAGACTTAAGAAACAAAGAAAATGCAGATGCCCACAAATTAATGATAGAGGGGTTGCTTTTAATTTGGCAAAAAAGACATCCTTTAGATGTAAAAGACATGCTTACTTCACATATTACGCCAGATGAAAGAAAACAATTTTATAAAGACGATGAGTAGCGAGCCTCAATATAGTCAGCCAGAAAAAACAGAAGGAGGCGATCAGCCTTGGCTTCTAACATATGCAGACATGATGACCTTGCTGTTTGCCTTTTTTGTAATGTTATTTGCCATGTCCTCTCCAGACCCGGTTAAAATGTCTCAAGTAGAAGATGCAATGAAACAAGAGGCTGGGCTTGAAGGCATTATTCAATCTCAAAATGAGATAAAACAAGAATTTGAAGAAATAGTAGAAGAGCTAGAGTTGCAAAACGTTGCCAGCGTTATTCAAGATCCGCGCGGAGCAGCAATTGATTTAAATGGAGATATTTGTTTTGATACTGGAAGCACTAAAATTAGAGGAACGCTAAAAGCTGTTTTAGATAAGGTTGCGATAGAAACGCTTTCTAATAAAAACGACTATAGAATGGTTATCGTTGAGGGGCATACAGACTCTGATCCCATTCCAAAAGATTTGAAAAAAATATATCCAACAAATTGGGAATTATCTGCGGCAAGAGCCTCAAATGTTGTAAATTATTTAATTAATAAGGGTGTAAATTCTGGCAGGCTGCAGGCTTCTGGTTACGCAGATAGGTGGCCCGCAGATGTATCTTGGTATGATGTTAGAAGTGGAAAAGTTGACGACAGAATAATTGCAGAAAGCAATTCAACGGCAAGTCAAAAACAACAAAACAGAAGAATTAAAATTGTGTTTACAAACAATTAAAGTTTTTAGGAGAGAATGTATATGAAAAACATAAAAGCAATGACAATAATTTTTACTTTATTTTTATCTTTAGTCTTTTCTCAAAAGGCAGACCTGTTAACCCAGCAAGTTAATGTTGAAAATGCTATTAGAGAAAAAGTCGAAAAAACGGTTGACAAGTTTCTTGATGAATCTCAATATTTAATTCTTGTAAATGCTAGACTTGAATTTAAGCCGCTTTCTGTTGGGTCGCTTAATGAATCTGGAATGAACAAAGAAGAACAATCAATGTATCCGTATACGTTAATTCCAGGCCTAGAAATGCCAAGCATTCCAACCAAACAAACAATCTACCAGCCCAAGTTGAATGAATCAAGCTTTCAGTACTCAACAGATAAGTATTTTTTATATGGCTTAGAAATAACAATCTATGTTGATGAAAAAATATCTACAGGAAGCCTTCAGCAAAACATTAAAACACTTGTTTTAAAAAACATGCCCGAAATATCAGACTGCGAAGACTGTATTAAATTTGAAACAATTAATTTTTTATCTGAAGGAAAGAGCAGCAGCAGATATGATGAGTTGTTAGAAAAAATAGAATCATTAGAAGAGGAAAGGCGCTCTGCAGAACAGAGGCTACAAAATTGGAGATTTGAACAACTGGAAGACCAGCTAGCATCTTCAGAAGATGCGCGGTCTGAATGGGAAAAGCAGGCAAGAGATAGAGAAAAATTAAGAAGGCTCGATGATTCGACAAGAATGGCGAATTTACAAAAAATTGATAGGCAGTATAGGGCCAAGCAAGATTCTCTCTATGTTTTGACCTCCATTAAATTGGATGAAGCATTAAGGGGAAGGATTGAGTCAGAAGAAAACACAAAAAAAGAGCTGCTTGGCTTAATTAAAATGCAAATACAAGGAGAGGGCGCAAGCGGTCAGCCAATATCAGATGAAACCAGGTCTGACCTTTATACCAAAAGGCCAACTCCATTGAATTCAGGCATGTCAAGCCAAATGATTTTAATGATTGTTGCTGTTATTTTGTTATTATTAATTTTGTTTTTTATGATTACAAAAAACAAAAAGACTGTTTATTTAAAACCTAAAAACAGCGGAACCCCACCTAATGTTTCAGAAAATATAACATTTTCAAAAACATCAGCCAATGAGAACGAAGAGGTGCAAAAATCAGAACTTCAATCATTAAGGCAGTCGGCTGTTTCGATGAGCGTAAGTGAAAAATCCGGTGCAAATCAAATTGTACAAGACTGGTTAAGCGATGGCGCTGCAGAAGAAGATAACGAAGAACAAGACAATAAAGAATAGGCAAAGAATATGGAAAAAAACAACGAGTTACAAGGACTAGACAAGGCAGCAATTTTGTTTCAAATTCTTGGAGAAGCTTTGGCTTTAAGCATGTTCCAAAACATTTCAGAAGCAGATATGATGAGAATAAGAATTAGATCTCGAGAATTACAAAATATTCCAGTGTCTATAAAAAAGAATATATTAGAAGAATATTATTTTAAAATGATGAGCAAGCAATATCATTCAACGAGTAGTTCAGAAAATCAGTTGTTTTCTTTTTTGCACAAACTTAATGACGAACAAACTTTTTATTTAATAAATACAGAGCCGCCAAAGGTTGTGGCCTTAGCGCTAGACCAGCTAAGCGACAAAAGAAAAATGCAACTATTAGATAGATTTGACGCGACAACTAAGCATAGCATTATAATGGAGCTAGGTAAGTTAAGTGAGATTCCGCTAGAGGGAGTAGTAAATGTGGCCCAAGAGTTAAAAAACAAAGTTTCATTTTTGCCAGGGCCAAAAGAGTTTACTAGGGGCGGAGCAAGAAGCATTGCAACAATTTTAAATCAAATGGGAGCCGATGAAGCTCAGCAGTATTTAGAACAAATATCTACGGATGATCCGGAGCTATATTTATCAATAAAAAAACACTTTTTATCATTTGATGACTTATTAGAAATGCCAGAGCACATTATGCGAATTTATTGGCGCAATCCGGAGGTTGATGTTGACGAGCTAGCAAAAGCGTGCAAGGGATATGATGATTCAGTAATAGAAAATATTTTAACGTATTTACCAAAGCGAAAGCAAAAAATGTATGAAGAATACAATCAGCCAATTTCTAAAAAAGATTTAGAAAAATCTCAAGCAATGTTTGTTGCTTTAGCCAAAACAATGAATTCAAACGGAGAAATCAATTTAGAGGATTTATTGTCTAGCGATGAAGATATGATTGATTAAGAATTTGTTAAAAAGAATGGAATAAAAAAGGGAGCCTTAGGCTCCCTTTTTTTATGTTTATAGTAGAATTATATTAATTTCCCAAAATAGAATTAACCATAAGAACAATATCTAGCACATTTAGCCCTTCGTCGCCGTTTAAGTCGGCACATGCATTATAATTATCAGGGCAGTCTGTACACAGTATAAGATTTGTAGTTAGCACAATGTCTAAAACATTAACACTGCCATCTTCATTTACATCTCCAGCTAGCTGACATCCTCCGCTGCTCCCGCCAAAGTCAAATTCCAGCTGCACGGTATCTGCGCCATCGCTAAATTGAAAAGTCGCTAAGCCGGGCATGTTTCCAACATCAGCAGAAAAAACAACCCCATCAGAGTATGTGTGCCCATCCGGTATCATGGTAAATCCCATATCTTCAATAAAAACATCACTAGAGGTAGAAAGATTATTATCTGCATCGCTGTAAGTAATGCTTAATACACCGTTTGCAAAAGTAGGATTTGTTAAAACAGGGGCAGAATTTCCAGTTTGAGTTTGCGTGCTTAAAACCAAAACACCAACATCAGAGGTATCTAAAACTTCAGTTGAAATATCTAGTCCGGACAGCCCGGCAGACACAGTCACGCCAACAAGGCCGACGCCATTAAACGAATTTGGCCACACGCCCCAATCTGCATCATTAGTAATAATGCTTAATAGAGAGGATGCTTGCATTTGATTGCCAGCTGTTGAATAATCAAAGTTTTCTGACAAAACCTCAAATCCGCCTACCTCTCCAGTTGTTAGGTCTCCGTCAATTTTATAAATAGCTGGATATAGCTGGCCAAACCCGCCGCTTCCATATCCATATGCATACGCCACAGGGTTTGCTGCATCAGGATTAACAACAGCAACTACATATAAGTTCCAAGGTCCAAAAAAACCTCCTTCATCACAACAAGAGCCATTTAAGCCAACAGATGCAAATAATTTGTCATCGCTATACGTAGCCCTAAGGTTGGTAATATCTTGCCCTGATCCCGTTTCTCCTGTTGCATCGTTTGCAACCGTAGCATATAAATTATTTGATGGAGGCCAAGTATTGTTTGCATTAAATGGAGATTGAGAAACAGTAACCTGCCCAAACGATAACCCTAAAGATTCAGAATCTAAAGAACCAGATAAATACCACGCAACATCATTTCCTCCATTTGTTGCAGTAGTAGCCCCCCATGTTGTTTCATAGCCAGGAGAACCAATTAAATTAACATCATCATTTTGTATCCAGCTTGCCTGATTATCCGTTGAAACAAAAACGCTAGCAGAAGTATTGCTTGCATTAGTTAAGCTGTCAGACAAATCTGCATGAGTTACAAAATAGGATGACGGAGCAGAAGAGCAGAGATTTGACAGCAGTTCTTCTCGCAACCTAGGCATAGTTTCATTAATCGAATGTTTTGCTATCATAGCTTCTTGCCAAACCTGTTGCATCGCTTGGCTCATTAATTGATTAATTTGTTCTTGAGTTGGATGCTGATTTGACCCAAGAATTATACCTGTAGATAAACAAAATATAATTTTTTTCAAATAATTCATACTTAATCCCTCTTTTTATTTCAATTAGTAATTTAATACAATCTATTATAATAGTTATGTAATAAAATATTACAAAAATTAGCAATCATTTTTAGCGCTAGCTAGGTAAGCAATTGGTAATCTAAACGGAGAACAGCTTACATAATTAAAATTGAGCTCATTAAAAAATTTAATTGATTGAGGATCTCCTCCATGCTCACCACAAACACCAATCTTAATTTTTTTATTAATTTTTCGAGCCCTTTTAACGGCTATTTTAATCAGTTCGCCAACTCCTTGTTGATCTATAGATACAAAAGGATCTTTTTTAATAATATTATTTTTGATATAATATGGAAAAAAAGAACCGACATCGTCTCTAGAAAACCCAAATGTTGTTTGAGTTAAATCATTAGTTCCAAATGAAATAAAATCAGCATGCTTTGCAATTTGATCTGCAATTAAGCAAGCTCTTGGCAATTCAATCATTGCTCCAATTAAAAAGTCTACAGGTTGTTTAAATTGAGAATTAACTAATTGGGCCGTTTTAATAATAATTTTTTTTTGGTTTACAAACTCTTCAATAGACCCAACAAGAGGTACCATAATTTCAGGCTTTGTGTTTATAGAGCTTTCTTGTAGCTTGTTTGCAGCCAAAAGAATTGCCTTAGTTTGCATCTCTGTTAGCTCTGGAAAAGTAATTCCAAGCCGACATCCCCTATGTCCAAGCATTGGATTTTCTTCTTTCATTTTTTTAATACGACCAGTTAATTGGTGGGTACTGATTTTTAAATCTTTTGATAGTTTTTGTATGTGTTTTTTATCGACTGGTAAAAACTCATGTAATGGGGGGTCTAACAATCTTATTGTAACGGGATAAGGGGCCATTGATTTTAAAATCTCATAAAAATCTTTTGTTTGAAATTTTAATAAATTACCTAAAGCTTTTATTTTATTTTTCTTATCGTCGGCAATAATCATTTTTCTTACTTCATGTATGCGAGCTGGATTAAAAAACATATGCTCAGTTCTGCAAAGACCAATTCCTGTGGCTCTCATGTTTTTTGCTAATGTTGCATCTTTAGGGTTGTCAGCATTAGCTCGAATTTTAATTTTATTATATTTAGAGCATAAAGACATTAAACGGTCAAAAGTTAAATTTTTATTTAATTGAGGACTACAAAGAGACAATCTTTTATCATAAACATAGCCGGAAGACCCATCAAGTGTAAACCAATCAAGCTCTTTATATTGTTTCTTACCAATGGAGCAAGTTTTTTTAGAATGATTAATTTGTATAGTGTTGCAACCAACAATGCAACATTTTCCCCAGCCTCTGGCAACAAGTGCGGCATGTGAGGTCATACCCCCTCTGGCAGTTAGAATAGCCTCTGCAGCAAACATGCCGTGAACATCTTCTGGTGAGGTTTCTTCTCTAACAAGTATAACCCGCAATCCCTTTTGTTTCATTTGCTCGGCTCTATTTGCATTAAAAACAATTTGTCCTGTTGCAGCTCCCGGACCAGCTGGAAGCCCCTGGGTAATGAAACTGGTACTAGATTTGTTTTTAAAATTAATCACAGGATGTAACATTTCGTTTATATGCTCGCTATTAATGCGACTAAGGGCTGATTGAGGGCCTAGTATTTTTTCTTTTACTAAATCTAAAGCAATTTTTATTGTAGCAATACCATTTCTTTTTCCAGATCGAGTTTGTAAAATCCACAAATTATTATTTTCAATAGTAAATTCAATATCTTGCATATCACGATAATGTTTTTCAAGTTTTTTTTGTATTTTAAAGAGATTTTGAAAGGCTTTAGGCATTTTTTTTTCAAGGCTGCTGGCAGCCTTAGTAATTGGGTATGGAGTACGAATGCCCGCCACAACATCTTCTCCCTGAGCATTGGGAAGCCATTCTCCAAAAAAAACAGGCTCACCTGTTGATGGGTTGCGAGTAAAAGCAACCCCGGTTGCTGAAGAATTGCCCATATTGCCAAAAACCATTGATTGAATGTTAACTGCCGTTCCCCAATTATCTGGAATATTTTCAATCTTTCTATAGTTTTTTGCTCTTTCACCATTCCAAGAATTAAAAACAGCATCGATTGATTGCCATAATTGTTCAAAAGAATCATTTGGAAAAGGTTTTCCAAAAATTTTATGAATATTTTTTTCATATTGATGACAAATTGAAATTAATTCATTTGACGACAGCTCAGAGTCATGATGATATTTGTTTTTAGCCTTAATTTTGCTTAAAACACCTTCAAGCTGGCCTCTAATATTGCAGCTTAAACCATTTGACTTTTCCATTACAACATCTGCATACATAGTTAATAGCCGCCGGTATGAATCATATGCAAAGCGTTTATTTTGAGTTTGCTTAATGAGTCCCAAGATAGTTTTTTGATTTAACCCTATATTTAAAATAGTTTCCATCATCCCAGGCATCGATTTTCTAGCGCCAGAGCGAACCGATAGGAGTAGCGGATTGTTATTGTCACCAAAAGTTTTTTTAAGTTTTTGTTCGATTTTCTTTAATGCATTTATAACCTGTTTTTTAAGCCCCGGAGGATATTTTTTGTTTTTCATAAAATATATGCATGCCTCTGTTGAAATTATAAAACCTGGAGGAACGGGGATGTTTAGATTGCTCATTTCAGATAGGTTGGCACCCTTCCCTCCCAAAAGATTTTGCATTTTGGAAGATCCGTCTTCAAACATAAAAACATATTTTTTCATGCGTTACCTATATATTGAGTATGCCATAAGTTAAGTAAATTTTTTAATTAAAATAATGAAAAACAGATTATAGGTTATTGTAATTACGTTACAATTGAGGTAATTTTAATGGCAATCATAAGTTTAATTAAAATGGAAAATAATATGAAAATAGAAAGAATGAATAAAGGGTCCTGGGGAAAGGTAAGAGCTTTTTTTGACCTTACTACTCAGGAGGGTTTTACTATAAAAGGTTTTAAAATTATAGAAGGAATCAACGGTTTGTTTGTAAGCATGCCTAGTCAAAAAAGCAATGATGGAGAATATTATGATTCTGTATTTGCAAGCAAAGAGTTGAGAGATGAACTAAATAAATTTGCATTAGATGCATATGGCTCACACTCAAATGAAGCAATGCAAGGCGGTATAGAAACAGGAGGTTCAACTGACACTGATATGCCCGCCAAAGAGCCAACCAATGAAATTAATGCAGACTTTGTAAAAAAAGAAGAAGAAAACAAGGCTCCCTCAAAGCAGCCTTTTTCTGATGAAGATATTCCATTTTAAAGTATGAAGCTGTTTTTCTCATCAATTGGTAAAAAGCTCCAAGTAGCAATTTCGGGTATATTGTTAGTTGTTTTTTTAGTTTTTCATCTGTTTAACAATCTGGTGCTTTTTACTGGAGCCGACAACTTTAATAGCATGGTTCACTTTTTAGAAAGCATTAAGCCTATAATTAGAGTTATGGAGTTTGGTTTATTAATGTTGTTGCTTGTTCATACAATTAACGCCATTAAATTAACCATAGATAATAAAAAAATAAGTCCTAAAGTTTATGGAAAGCCAAAAACATCCACAAGCACAATAAACTCTAGAACAATGGCTGTATCTGGTTCTATTATATTAGTCTTTTTGTTTATGCACTTAGGCTATATTTGGCTAACCTATCAATCACACGCTATGGCGGTGAATGAAACATATTATGATGTTTTATTAAGGTCTAATTTTGTGTATTTAAATCATCCGCCAACAGCAATTTTTTATATTATTGCAATATTGTCCATTGCATTTCATCTAAGGCATGTATTTCAATCTGCTGTGAAAACTTTTGGTCTATTAAACTCGTCGTTTGTTTATTATTTGGGCTTTATTTTTTGGGGCTTAGTACCAGCTGGATTTATAATCATTGTATTAAGTATTCAAATAGGAGTGATACAATAAATGTTAAACGCCAATATTCCAAACGTTCCATTAGATGAAAAATGGACAGATCACAAGTTTAATTTAAATTTAGTTAATCCTGCAAACAAAAGAAAGCATACAGTTATTGTTGTTGGAACGGGGCTGGCGGGAGCCTCAGCTGCCGCATCAATGGCGGAACTGGGGTACAACGTTTTAGCTTTTTCATATCACGAATCTCCAAGAAGAGCACATAGTATTGCTGCTCAGGGAGGCATTAATGCAGCCAAAAATTATCAAAATGATGGAGATAGCGTTTTTCGATTGTTTTATGACACCATTAAAGGCGGAGATTATAGATCAAGAGAGGCAAACGTTTATCGTTTGGCAGAAATAAGCAGCAATATTATAGATCAATGTGTTGCACAGGGAGTTCCTTTTGCAAGAGAATATGGCGGCCACCTAGCTAACAGATCTTTTGGAGGAGCTCAAGTTTCACGTACTTTTTATGCAAGAGGTCAGACAGGTCAGCAGTTATTACTTGGGGCATATTCTGCATTAATTAGACAAATGAATCAGAACAAAGTAACATTTTTTCCAAGACATGAAATGTTAGATGTTGTTAAAATTGATGGACATGCTAAAGGCATTATTACGCGTAATTTACTTACAGGAGAAATAGAAAGCCACGCTGCGCATGCTGTTGTTTTGGCAACAGGAGGATATGGCAACGTGTTTTATTTGTCTACGAATGCAATGGCTAGTAATGTAACTGCAGCCTGGAGAGCGCATAAACAGGGAGCATTCTTTGCGAATCCTTGTTTTACACAAATTCACCCAACGTGTATTCCTGTAAGTAGCGATCATCAATCTAAATTAACCTTAATGAGTGAAAGCCTTAGAAATGATGGACGAGTTTGGGTGCCAAAAAAGAAAAATGACAATAGAAGTCCTGAGGAAATTAATGAAGATGAAAGAGATTATTATTTAGAAAGATTGTATCCTTCTTTTGGTAATTTGGTTCCAAGAGATGTTGCATCTAGGCGTGCAAAAGAAATGTGTGATGAAGGACATGGCGTTGGCAGCACAAAGCTAGCAGTATACTTAGATTTTGCGGATGTTATTGAGCGAAATGGAGAAGAGTGGGTCCGAGAGAAGTATGGCAATTTGTTTGATATGTATAAACAAATTACAGGAGAAAACCCCTATAAAACACCTATGAAAATTTATCCCGCTGTGCATTATACAATGGGTGGGCTTTGGGTGGATTATAATTTGATGAGTTCTATTCCAGGCCTACATGTTTTAGGTGAGGCAAATTTTTCAGATCACGGAGCAAACAGACTAGGAGCTAGCGCATTAATGCAGGGCTTGGCAGATGGATATTTTATTTTGCCATATACTATTGGTAATTATTTATCGTCATGCTCAAATGAATTAGATTACAATCATGTGAACTTTAAAGAGAGCGTAGAAAAAAATAAATCTAATATTAGTAAATTAATGTCAATTAATGGAAATAAAACAGTAGATGAAATTCACAAAAAATTAGGTAAGATTATGTGGAATAACGTGGGAATGTCTAGAAATAAAACGAATTTAGAAAAAACCATTAAAGATTTGCCGGAATTAAAAGAAGAGTTTTGGAATAACGTTAAAATTCCAGGTACTAGCCACGACCTAAATCCAGAGTTAGAAAAAGCAGGTAGATTGGCAGACTTTATAGAACTTGGGCATCTTATGGCTGTAGATGCTTTAGATAGAGAAGAGTCTTGCGGTGGACATTTTAGAGAAGAACATCAAACAAGTGAAAATGAAGCAAAAAGAAATGATGAAAAATTTTCTTATGTTGCGGCATGGGAGCATGATGAAAAATCACCAAAGCTACATAAAGAACAGTTAACTTTTGACAATGTCAAGCTATCTACAAGGAGCTATAAATAGTGAAATTAAAACTTAAAATTTGGAGACAAAAAAACTCTCAAGAGAAGGGCAAATTTGAGGAGCATTTAATTGACTCAATAACAGAAGACATGTCATTTTTAGAAATGTTAGATTTATTAAATAATCAGCTTATTAAAAAAAACATAGATCCGATAGCCTTTGACCATGATTGTCGCGATGGAATATGTGGCACCTGCGGAGTTATGATTAATGGGCAAGCACACGGACCATTAAAAGGAGTAACTGCATGTCAGCTTCACATGAGGTCTTTTAAAGATGGAGATGAAATTACCATTGAGCCATGGCGCGCAGCAGGCTTCCCAGTCATTAAGGA
>MDTA01081684.1_pt1 | contig 23366 bp, 18 predicted proteins | sample 811151 | NCBI WGS metagenome assembly MDTA01 (sample SAMN05326648, study PRJNA326480) | marine metagenome | isolation source: seawater | place: Indian Ocean: South | collected 2010
GAACGATGCCTTGGTCGACTCGAAAATTGAGCATTCTGATCCCATTCGATGAGATCTCTCATGGTACGAGCATAAAGACTGATTCGTCCCTGTTTAAAGCGCCATAAACTATCAAATCCTAAACCAGATTCTCGATGAAGATTAGGGTTTCCCTGAAGAAAGAATGAACGTCCATACAGTTCGAAAAGGCTTGGCAGTCGAGCCATCGACTGGAGTCGAAAAAGAAGATTTCGATTCGGAGGGCTGTAAGCAATTCCTGGGCTGATTGCCCATTGTTGCTGTGATTGAACCTCGATAGGTTCAAGTTGTTGAAACTTTGCACCGAGCCAAAAACTCATTCCGATGGGATGGCGCCAGTGGAGATCACCATCGATCATCCCCGTCTGGTCGGGGCTATTCTGACCTCGGAAAGCGTTCCATTGAGATGCAAGCATCCATCGTAAATGATGGGCTTGTCGAGATGTACGCCCATGAACTGAAATTCCGATTTGATCATGTTCACTGTTCTCTTCATTTTTAGTTCCAAAATTCCACTCCCCTAGGGGATCAACCTGGTTCTGGAGACGCTGAGCGACGTAAAATTGTAGCCTTCGATTCGGCTTTCGATGGCTGAAGCTGAATCGATGCAAATGGATTGATTCTGCTGTTGCTTTCGTTTGTCGATGACCTGGACCCGGTACACCGCCTGAGAGTCGAGCAAAAAACCATTGAGATCGATAAGGTCCTCTTTGCCACGAAAATAGACTGTTGATCCGCTGCCTCGCATTGTTTTGACGAGTGACCCACTGATCGTCGTCTTTGAAGAATAAGGTTCCTCGATCATCGAAATATGAGAAATCACCCTGATCTCGACTCAGGCTTGTTCCTATTTGGATTTGGCGACTTCGATAACCCAAGGAGAGATGTTGAAACTGATAAGATCCGCCAGCCATTTGAAGCCAAGGTCCTGAATTTCCTCTGTTGGTTTGTAAGGAGACGTGACCTCCAATGGGTGTCAGTCCTGATTCGGATCCTCCGGGATCGACGCGTAAATGACTTAACAGCGCCGGTTCGATCAGTCGCCACGCTTGAAGCCCCGTAAAACCAGTGGTTAATGGTAAACCATCGAGACTCATTCTATTTTGCAAACTACGACTGCCTCGAAAGGAAAGCCGACTTAAACCACCAAGGCTGCCGCTCTGTTTTCGACTGACTTCTGGATGTTCGAGGATGAGTTCTTCGAGTTCTTGAGGAAAAATCAGCGCATCATGAGTACGAATCTCCAGATAGGGCGATCGATCGGGGGGGGGCGCAACGATCGTGGGTCCAGGTAGGCTAAGCAGGTAGACAAAAATCATTGCAAAGTCGCACGGCTTGGAAGGGACCAAATTCGAGTCGATTTATCCGCAAATGGCAGCGCTGTTTCCTCTCCGGTACCTGTAATGAATACTTGTCCTCCCTCGCGAAAAAGACAGTCAAAAAGATGATGTCTTCGGCTGGCATCGAGATCACCGGCGACATCATCTAGAAGGAGCACAGGACGGTAGCCTCGATGGAGAATGATCCAATCGATGAGGGCAAGTCGAGCTGCCAAAACCACGCTACGTTGTTGTCCCTGACTCGCATGACGACGAACGGCTCGACCTGCGAGCCTAAAATTCCAGTCATCATGATGGGGTCCTACACTTGTGTAGCCTCGTTTTAAGTCTTTACGCTCCGCTTGTTTTAGGAGTGCAAACAACTGTCCTTCAGGATCTTCGGATGTGAGGTTGGAGTCTAGGCGTGCATCCAGTGATTCTGCATGGTTAGCGAGGCCATTGTAGGCAGCCGCCAAATGGGGATGGAACTCTTCAGAACAATGGGATCTGATTTGCTGAATAGAGGCACCATAGCGAGCGAGTTCTCGACTCCATACATCCAAAAGGTTTGGGTCTGATTTACGGCTTCGCAACAAGGCGTTTCGAGCCGCCAGGGCTTGATTATAACGCCGGAGATTCTCGGCATGCTCCCGGTGTTTATAGAAAGCGGTTTGATCCAGAAGTTTACGACGAGCTTGAGGCCCACCTTGAACCAGATGAAGATCACTGGGTACAAAAGGGACCACAGCTTGTTGTTGGAGTAATTGGTCCGGCTGCCGCAGACGTTTATCGTTCACTCGAACACGGCGTTTTCCTTTAGCAAAACCAACACTGATTTCTCGTCGCTCATTATGACTTTCGACGACCGCAGATAAAAACCCGTGCTCACTTCCCTCAGGAATGAGGGGATCGAGACGAAAACCCAGCAAGGGTCGAAGACCTAAAGCTAAATGGATCGCTTCGAGTAGACTGGTTTTTCCAACCCCGTTGCCGCCGATGAGCAAATTGATGTCGGGACCTGGCTCCCAATGTAGTTTTTGCCAACATCGAAGGCCTTTTAGGTCCAGTGAATGGACCCGAATCATTCGCTTAAGATCTCCTGGACAGATTGGAGGCTGGTACCTCCATCGAGGAGATCAAGATACGAGGGAGCAGGATCTTGCTGACGCAAGAGATCGATACGACTTTGAGCAAGCTTTTGACTACTGGCATCACCGATTTCAGTGAGGGCTGCCAAAGCAATAATGGTGGCTTCATCAACGTTTTCGCGACGAGCAACTGCCTGATAATTGAAGATGGCGAGTCTTTGGCGCCCCATCGATCGATAGGCATGACCCATCAACAAGCGACCATGTGCCTTAAGATTTTCTGGTCCCTCATCGATCAGGGGTCGAAGACGATCAATACAGGATTTAGGGTCCTTATCTTCGATGAAGCACATTAAACTTTCGGTAAAAACCGCTTGGTACCAAGCTTCATCTTTTTGTTGGCGCGCCAAAATACCCTGAATTTGATCTCGGCTCATCGTGGCTCCCTTGATTGTTTTTGCCTGAGTGCCTGCCACAAGCCAAGGGAACCCTCATCCCATCCTAATTATCAAAGGAGAGACAGGCTTGAAGAGCTGAAGCACTCGGGAGGATGACGACTTCGAGTGGAATTTCAGAACTGCTGAGGAAAAAGCGTCCAAGTCCTTGGTCCTTTACACGAAAGGGATGGGGTAGTTGGCTTTGAAGCTTTTGTGCCAGTTGCTGAGGCTCATTGTGGACAAGACGTGCCCGAATCAGTCGATCCGTTGGAACATCAATTCCTGGCATGGTCTCGAGGCTTGAGAGGATCGGGGATAAGGCGAGACCGGCAAGAAGTGCTAAACGACGACGGATTGTTTTATGAAAGGACAAGGCTCCTGTTGGAAGCCGGAAGCCGTAGGTTGTTCCCATATCCCAACGCTGTTGGTGCCTTAGGACCAATCGATTTTGCTCTAAACTTGATTTTGGATCGATGACTTTCATCGCTAGTACCTCCTCATGTTCAACGTAAGGGGGGGGACTGACAAAGCAGGCTAAAAAAATTCTGGCGGTCAGTTAAATCTCGATGTGGCATGAAAGCATCATGGACACGATCGATTCACAGTTGTTACGTGTTGTTGATGGTTGGCAGCGACGTCAGGCCTGGCCCCACGCTGTTCTTCTGACCGGTAGTGAGCGCTCGGGACTTTTTGACCAAGCTTTCTATTTGGCGCGCCGCCTTCTTTGCGAGACAGAAAACGCTTGTGGCGTTTGTTCCTCGTGTCAACGTGTCCATCGTATGAGTCACATTGACCTTCACCTCTTGGCTTCAACTCCCACGCTAAAACAACTCGATCTTCCTTTGGTCGATGGCGCCAATGAGCGCCATCTGATCCGTAAGGAAGAGGTCCTGGAATGTTGTCGTGCACTGAGTTTAAAGGCCCACGAAGGTGGATGGCGAGTCATTCTATGCCTTCGTCCTGAAGAGATGAATAAGGAAGCAGCAAATACCCTTTTGAAGACTCTTGAGGAGCCCGGTGATCATTGCTTGTTCGTGTTGGTAACCAGTGAACCCAAGGCGCTTTTGAAGACGATTATTTCCCGATGTCAGCACGTTAAACTTAAGCCGCAAAGCCGGGAGGACTTAAGCCAGGTTTGGATTCAAGAGGGTTGTGAACGATCCAAATCAGAAGTTCTTGCAGCCATGGATCTTCGTGGTTTCGGGGTGACGCCAGAGACCTTATCCGAACTTCGTCCCTTGGCATTGGGCTGGCTGACCGCTGTTCATGAGAGACACCGTGTTCAGGAACTCGAACTCGCTGAGGGGTTGAATCGACAGGGAACTCCGGAGGCTGTGTTGAGAGTTCTAAGGTCGTTATTGAGCGATCTTCTCGCCCTGAATGCTGGTTGTCCAGAAGTTGAGCTAACCCATCGAGATCGCCTCGACGATCTACGTCGGATGACAGGACTTGACTCTCTGACCATGGCTGGGGTTCTGGATACATCAGCGGGAGCACTAAGGCGTAATGTTTCTTTGATTTCCATCCTGACTGCGATCGCACGAGGAGCTCAACTGACATGAAGGCGTTCCTTCTAGTTCTTACCCTTTCCATTCAAAGTGCATGTCTTCCACGTCCTCTCGATGTGGAGGAGGAGAAGGAGGCCTTTCCCCGAACTCGGTTGACGTGGAATCGAACGGTCATGGAGGAGGTTCCCGGTGGTGTTGATCGTTATCGAGTCGTTTTGGGAGATCGGATTGAGTTGCTGGGAAGTCGCGTCGAACCGAAGCACGTTGAACCTGGTGATTCGGTGACTGTTACCACCTATTATCGCTTGCTGCCCGATCCAGCGTGTGCCTCGGTTAAAGAGGCGACGGATCGTTGTCCGGATGGTGTAGCGACCGCAAAGTCCGAGATTGCCGAGAGTTGGAAGTTCTTTATTCACGTTGATGCGGTCAATCGAAGTCATCGACTCCACGGCGATCACTGTCCGTGCGAAGGACTTTATCCAACCAACTACTGGCAAGCAGGTGAAGTGATCGTTGATCGAATCACATTACAGACGCGCGGCCATCCCAAAGATGAATATATCGTCTGGGGTGGCCTTTATATAGGGGATCGACGCATGCCGATCACCGGTGGTGATTCTGCCCGTCGAGGAAAGGAAAATCGTGCAAATATGGCACGCATGACACTTGGTCAGTGATCATCACCTCTCTCTTTTTAGGGCTGCTTCTCAGCGCAAGTCCTCAAGCGACTCATTCTGAACTAAATTCCATCCTCCAGCTCTTGGCGAGTGGTGAGATTAGCCAAGCACTCGTTCGTCTTGAACCCTTGGCGAGGCGTTATCCTGAAGATCCTTATGTCCTTGGCTATTTAGGCAGAGCTCGTCTTCACGCTGGTGATGCACAGGGGGCTATAAAGCCTTTACGTCGCTCCCTTGCTCAACTGCCGCAGGATGGTGAAGGCCACAACAATCTTGGAGTCGCCTTGATGCAGACGCAGCAACAGGAAAAGGCAGTTATGTCTTTTGCTCGAGCTGCTGTTCGTCTGCCGAAATCACCTCAAGTTCTGCGTAACCTGGCTGGAGCATATACCTATCTAGATCGTGATGAGGACGCCCTAAAGACATGGCACAAGTATCTTATTTTCGTTCCTAAAGATGGTGAAGCCCTGTGTGTAATGGGGGGAATTCTGTTGGATCAAAGACGCTACCGTGAAGCAGCGGTTGCACTTAGAAAAGGCAGTCGAATTCAGTCAAAAGATACCGTGTGTTTACACGATTATGCGGATACCCTTGGGCGTTTGGGTCAAGCGGGTGAAGCGTTGAGTTTATTGAATAGAGTGGTTCGTCAAAATCCAAAGAATGCCCACGCATTTTATTTAAGGGCATTTTATTTATTGGAAGAAGAGGGAGCGGTTGCACAGGCAATGGAAAGCCTTGATCAGGCGCTAATCCTCAAACCTAAATCAGCATCTTATCATCATTTAAAGGGTTATATTTTCGCTCGAATGGATCAGCAGAACGACAGTCTAGCTGCCCATGAACAAGCGGTGCGTCTTGAGCCCAAAAATATGGATTTTGTCGAAGCACTCGCTCTCGCACGAGTGAGAGCAGGGCAGGGGAGTATGGTCCGTTCTTATCTTTTGAAGATGAACAAGAAGGCGCCGAAAAATAGAGAGATAGCTCGGGCTCTTTCGGAGATTTACGTCCAGGAAAGCCAGTTTAAAAAGGGCGAGAGCGTCCTGCTTAATGCGGGGGTGGATGATCTGACGATCCTCAAGGATCTCGTCTGGCTTTACAATGAATGGAACCGACCGAAGGAGGCACTTCGACTTCTGAATAAAGCCAAGATCAGTCATCCTAATGATCGAAGCTTGGCATACAACAGGGCGCTGGTTCTGGCTCGTCTTGCGCGCATGAACGAAGCGCTGATCGAAGCAAAGAAGGCTCAAGGGGAAAACCCGCAGTCCTTCGATGAACGTTATCTTTATTTACGGCTTCTTCTTGAAGTGGGTCGGGCTGATGATGTGGTTCAACGCATTCCTGAGCCGACCAAAGAACTCTTTCCATTTCGATTGTTGAGGATTCGTGCGCTTCGCCAGGCTTTGCGCCTCGCACAGGCATTGAAGGAAGTGGAATTCCTTGAAGGTCATGCGAAAGGCGAAGATCAAGAGCAGGCTTTGCGACGTCTGCACGGTAAGGTTCTTACTGATTTAGGCCGTGGTGCTGAGGCTGTGGGTCTTTTTCGTCGCCCCGGGACTCCCGCTTCGGAACTTGGTATTGCGTTATCTCGGGCGGGAAGGGCGAAAGAGGCACTTCAGGTTCTTCGGCAGGCTCAGTATAGCGAGGGACGGGATCCTGAACTCAGTTTAGCCATCGCTTCGGCTTACATGCAGGTGGGACGACCCGATCAAGCTCTCGGAATCCTTAATCAAGCTCGAAAACGGTGGCCGGGTCATGGTGGGATACTCAATGACCTTGCACTCCTGGCTTTACGTCGTGGAGAGCGTCGTCAGGCGAAGACACTGTTGACGAAAGGTTTAAGCAGTGACCCAGGTCGAGAAGGACTTGTTCGTAACATGGTGGATTTATTGATCGAAGAGAAACGACCCAAAGAGGCCGTTGCTGTGGCACAACGAGCGTTGAAGTACAGCCAGAATATGGGACGAATTCACACCAGTTTAGGGCAAGCTTTAGAGGCATCTGGGCAACAGCGAGCGGCATGGAAAGCTTATAAAGCGGCAGTTCTTGCGGGAACTCCGGATTTCACGGCACGGGCTGCGATGGGGGATTTAGAGCGTAAAAATGGGCGTGTTTTGGAGGCGATTACCCATTATAAAGCAGCTTTGAAATCAAGCCCTGCGCTGCTGTCTGCTTACAATGGTCTTGGACTGAGTTATCATCGACTCGAGCGGTGGAAATTGGCGCGAGAGTGGTACAAAAAAGGATTAGAGCATCAGCCGAATGATCCAGAAATTAACAATAACTTAGGCTCCACCTACTTTTTGAGTGGCAGACCTCAGAAAGCTCACCAACGCTTTCATAAAGCGCGAACAATAGCTCCTCACGAGCCTCTCTTTTGGCGCAACGAAGCCATGATGTTAAAGCATTTAGAACGCATTAAGGATTGTGAATCCCTACTCAAAGAAGCGTTGATTCGACATCCCTCCGATCCCGGTCTTCGCAGCGTGTTGGAGTCGTTGAGCGAAGTGCGAGAAATTAAGCAGTTCTTGCGGAAGGATTGACCTTTTAGGTCTGTTTCATTGATCTTCTCCATCCTTGGGGGTGGGGTTATGTTACGTTGCAGTCTTTTCATCTTGGTCCTGGCATCGGTGGCTTGTGGTGATCAGGTCGTGGTTCGAGAAAGTCCATCGACCTGTGGCAACGGCCAGATAGAGCCCGGTGAAGCTTGTGATGATGGCAACACTGTTCCTTCTGATGATTGTACTGCAGATTGCCAGATCGCCCGTTGTGGCGATTCGGTGACTCGAGAAGGTAGCGATCCTCAGGACCTCTCTTATGAAGCATGTGACGATGGTAACTCGGTCGATCATGATCATTGTCGAAACAACTGCCGCTTAGCTCGCTGCGGTGATGGAGTCGTTCGCAACGATCTCGCCGACTCAGAGTTGGGCTTTGAAGCCTGTGATGATGGGAACGCGGAGGATGACGACGACTGTGTTTCTGGCTGTGTTCCTGCTCGCTGTGGCGATGGTTTCGTTCACCGTGATCGGGAAGGCTGCGACGATGCCAACGATGTTGACGATGATGAATGCTCGAATGAATGCCAACAGCCAAACTGTGGTGATGGAATTCGTCAGGAGAATGAAGCTTGCGATGACGGTAACCAAGACGAATTTGATGCTTGTCGAAATCATTGCGTAGAGGCTCGCTGTGGCGATGGAATTTTGCGCACCGGGCTTGGTGAAGAGGATGCGGGCTATGAAGCTTGTGACGATGGCAACTCAACCGATGAGGACGCTTGTCGTCAGGATTGTCGACATAACGTCTGTGGTGACGGATTTTTAGGTCCCGGCGAGGGCTGTGATGATGGCAATGAGATCGCTGATGATCAGTGTCACGAGTGTCGACCGAGTCGCTGTGGTGATGGTGTGGTTCAAGAGGGGGAAGTTTGTGATGATGGCAATCGGATCGACGAAGATGCTTGTTTGAACAACTGTGCAATCGCCCGTTGCGGCGATGGTCGGGTTCGGCAGGATCTTCAGCCTGAAGATGAAGGCTATGAAGATTGTGATGATGGCGATGGGGTTGACCAAAATGGCTGTACGAATGGCTGTGGTCTGGCTCAATGCGGTGATGGTATTGTTTGGGCTGGTACTGAAGCTTGCGACGATGGCAACCGAATCGACGATGATGACTGTTCCAATGGGTGCCAAGTAGCCACTTGTGGCGATGGGATTCAACAAGACGGCGAACAGTGTGATGACGGTAACCAGAATCCGAACGATGCCTGTCTAAATCACTGCGCAGAGGCTCGTTGTGGTGATGCAGTCGTGCAAGTGGGAACGGAAGCCTGCGATGATGGTAATCTAGACGATGACGATGATTGCACGGGCGAGTGCCTTCGAGCTCGCTGTGGTGATGGCTTTGTTCGTGCCGGTATCGAAGCTTGCGATGATGGCAATGAGGTGGATGATGATGCTTGTTCGAACCAGTGTCGTTCACCTCGTTGTGGTGACGGTATCGAGCAGGTGGATGAGGCTTGCGATGATGGCAATTTAAATGACCACGATGAATGTCGAAACCATTGTGCTGTCGCTGCCTGTGGCGATGCGGTGGTGTGGGTGGGTGTCGAAGAGTGTGATGATGGCAACCGGATTGACAACGACCAGTGCACCAACGGTTGTCGAGTGGCCCGTTGTGGCGATGGTGTTTTGTCGGCTGGAGAAGCCTGTGACGATGGCAATGAGATCGATAATGACCAGTGTCGAAACAATTGTGCCTTACCGGTCTGTGGTGACGGCCTGATCAATGGTGATGAGGTCTGTGATGACGGAAACAGGGTAAGCAGTGATGCTTGCACGGCGCAGTGTCAGCCTGCCCGTTGTGGCGATGGCTTTGTTCGCTTGGGTCTCGAAGTCGATGACGAGGGGTTTGAGGCCTGCGATGATGGCAACAATGCAGAGGATGATGCCTGTCGTAATAATTGTGTCGAAGCCGCTTGTGGTGATGAAGTTGTTCGCGTTGATTTAATCGAAGGCGACGAAGGCTTTGAAGCCTGTGATGATGGCAATGATCTGCAAACGGACGCCTGTCTAAACGACTGTATCGACGCTGCTTGCGGCGATGGCTTTGTCCATGAGGGGACCGAGGCCTGTGATGACGGCAACGATGTACAAACCGACGCCTGCTTAGTGGGCTGCATTGAAGCAACGTGTGGCGATGATCTTGTCCACGAAGGCGTTGAGGAATGTGATGACGGCAATCAGGAAAATAACGATGAGTGCAGTGAACTTTGTGAAGTTCAGGGACTAGGAGAAGTCGAAGGTTTGCCAGGGCTCAGTTGCAAGGCAATCCTCGATGCTGGAGCATCTCGGGGCGATGGAGCTTATTGGATCGATCCGGACGGTGTCGGTAATCTTGGTGCCTTTCAGGTCACCTGCGATATGGATGACGGCGGCTGGACGCTCATCGATCACAACATGGAAGCCCGAACACAGCGACAGGGCTGTGAAGATCCAGGATGTCACAATATTCCAGTCACATACACACCGCCGCTGGCTCAGATTCTTGCCTTGATCGATGATCAATCCACGGAATGTCGTCAGTACCTTTTATGGGAATGCAAGGGCTCGGGTATTTGGGAAAATAATTCAAATGGTGGAAGTCAGTACACTTGGTGGCATGATCGAAACGATAGCCGGGTGAATGATTGGCCCGGCGGCAATACCGACGCTTGTGACACCAATGACGAGGTTTGGCGTCAAAATGGTGGTCATATTACCGACCGGAACCAGTTGCCCGTGCGTCGACTAAGGCACGGAGATACCACAGCACCAACCGAGGAAGGCTATCATACCCTGGGTAAGCTTTATTGCCGATAGGCGCTTCCAGTTATGATTTGGTGCGAAAGCGTCGACATGCATCAAGGCTAAGAGCTGCACTAACGCTTACATTTAGGCTTTCGAAATTTCGAACCATGGGGAGATGAAAGAGGACATCACAGCGATTTTTAATCTGATGGCGGATTCCTGTCCCCTCGCCGCCAAGGACTAAAACACAAGACTCAGCGAAGTCCAGATCGTCGACGGACGTCTCCCCCTCCATCGAGGCACCAAAGACCCATCGACCTTGCTGCTTTGCTTGATCCAGTGCTCTGCCTAGATTCGTCACACGAGCGATCGCAAGTTTGCTTGCAGCTCCCGCACTGGTTCGCTCCGTTTGAGGAGTGACCGCCGCCGCATTGTTCTTAGGCAAAACAACGCCGGCGGCTCCAAGGGCGTAAGCGCTTCGGAGAATGGCTCCAAGATTCCCCACATCTTCAACACCGTCGAGTGCAACGACGGGACCTTCACCCGCTAATACAATCTCTAAAGAAGCGTAGGGGTAAGGGGTGATTTCCCCTCCAATCCCTTGACTTCTACGGCCTTTGGCGAGTCGTTCGAGTTGACGGTGAGAACTGACTTCGCAGGCAATACCTGTATTTTTTGCCTCCTCGATCAGCTTCTTTATTCGGCTTTGATCTCCGGCGTAAAATACGCGTTTTAGGCGGCCTGTTTCCAGGGCTGAGCGCACGGCATTAACGCCAAAAATCCACTCGCTCATCGGCACATATCCTTGATGTGTTGGGCGGCTTGATTCGGATGAGTCGCCTTTCGAATCGGCCGCCCGACGACGATCGCACTGGCACCCCAGGTTTTCGCTGCCGCCGGCGTTGCGATCCGCTGCTGGTCATCGACAGAACTACCCGCCGGCCGAATCCCAGGCGTGACCAAGTGAGGACTTTGTCCATGGTGTTGACGTAGGCTTTCCAATTCCATGGGCGAGCAGACCAAACCTTGAGCACCGGCTTGCAAAGCCATGCTTGCCAATCGAAGGACTTGATCTGCCGGTGATCGATCGATTCCAATGGCGATGAGTTGCTCTTGATTCATGCTGGTAAGCACGGTGACTGGAAGCAGTTTTGTATCACTTCCTTCGCGCTCTCGTGCCTCGGCAGCAGCTTCGATCATGGCGGGACCTCCAGTGGCATGCAGAGTCAACAACTCAACGCCAAGGTCACAACAACTCCGAACGGCTTCTGCAACGGTGTTGGGAATATCATGAAGCTTTAGATCCAGCATAATGCGATGTCCATCATTGCGCAGGTTTCGGACCAACTCGGGACCTTCCCGAGTAAACAGCTCAAGACCAACTTTGAAGAGATCAACGGAATCAGCGGTTTGGTCAGCCAAACGATATGCTTCAGTGGTGTTGTTCACGTCCAAGGCGAGGATAAGATCCACGGGATCCTCCTATCGATAGGTTTCTCCTGCACCGAGGAGGTCCAGATAGCCCAATAAAAAACCAAGTCGAAGCCCCCAATAAGGCAAGGGAACATCGCCGAAAGCTGATTTCATCAGCTTCTGGATAGGGGGGCGTTCGCCAGCTTCGATGAGGGGTCGAAGCCGCTCTGCACCCCTCAGGTAGGCATTTAGATTCTGTTCGACGACCTCAGTGACTCCAGTGATTTCCGAACCGTGGGAAGGAAGGGCCCGGTGGAGGTTTAATTGAGCCAGCCGTTCCAGGCTATTGCAGAGTGCTGGAAGACAGGGAAGACGACGCCCTTGACCATCAAATTCGACACCCGGAGGCGAACGAAACTTTAAAAATAGGTTATCGCCGGTCACAGCAACAGACTGTTTTTGATCAACAAAGACGAGAGCGTGGGGATGATGGCCGGGGTGATGATGTACATGGAGGCAAATATCACCCCTTTGGAAGAGATCGCCCTCTTGAAGTGTCTCGGTGATCCTTACTTGGCTGTGTTGACGTGCGAGACGATCATAACCACTCGTTAACTGGTTGTGCACGGTCTCTTCGATTCCTAATCGAGTTGCTAGTTCACCGATGTACTTCGCCCGTCGAAGGAGAACATTTGGGAAACTTGTGTAGTATTCGACCGCTCCCTGCCAGCAAAGCACGGGAGCTTTCACCCGTTGAAGCAGTTGGTGGAGCCCACCATAATGATCCTGATGGGCGTGGGTCATCAGAATCGCATCCAGAGGACGCGCTTCAAGGAAAAGATGTTGTTCAAGATGTTGCCAGAGTGAATCGAAGCCTTTTCGAGTGCCTGTATCGATCAGTACTGCGTGATCTTCGGATTTGACCAACGTGGCATAAACCGTCTCGCCGGCACCCATTGGTACGGGCAGACGGATGAATTGGACCATTATTGCAATGCCTTGATGCCAAAACTCAGGCGGTCATTATGATTAAATTGACCGAACATGGAGCCTGCCTCACCTCCCAAGATATCGGCTCCAAGACTGAACTGAAGCCGACCATCATCGAGTCGCCAGATCGCCTTTCCAAAGGCCAAATAATCTCCCTGCATGGGATGAGAAACAATACTGCCGAGGATCTCCAGCCGATCATCGAGATGTCGACTTCGCCAGACTCCAGTCACCGTCAACAAATGTGCATTGTTTTTATCGAAAGGTCGGTTGAGTTGTCCCGTTGCATCGAGAAAAGCGCTGTCTAAGAAAGCGAGGGGTGTTTCAGGAACATCAGCCACCATAAAATCGGTCACCATAAGGATTATTTGATTTGCTTCGTTACGCTGCCACTCCAATTGCAATGCCGAGTAGAGGGTCGGACGACGAACCGGAGCCATTCGTAAATCGAACAGGGAGCGACCGCCACCAAAGTGATCTCGGCAATCTGAGACCGACTCCGCTTCGCAGGGGTTAAATCCGGGGGTCCAGGTGCTCTCGACGGCGAAGACAAATGGGCCGATTACATCTCGAAACTGGGCTCCGATTTGAAACAATCGATGGGGGGTTGCTTTGATTAGGTCGCCAAGGCTTCCCTCCCGTTGCGCATCGCTGATCTTTGCTGTGATGGCTTCGAGTTGTGGAATGATCTCAGGTCGTTGTGCAATCAGATCAGCCAAGGGTGCACGACCGAAAAGGCTCATGCTGGCGAGGAGCCAAGCGAGGTCTTCATCCAAGTCGAGCACCGGAAAGAGATCGAAACCATAGAAGCCGAACGTACCCCATTCGATCCCTTTGATACGACCGCTCGCCCGAAGGGCTAGACTGTGGTCCTGAACCTTAAGTTCGGGCAGTTGAAAGTAGGTGAGATTGGTTTGCCATTTGTGTGCAACACTTGGATCCACCGCCCAGCTTAAATCGCCTAACGGTCCACCGGGGGGCTGATTCGGGGATTGCATGGCCCAATCACTACCAAAGAGCAGGAGTTCAGGGGGGCGAAACAGAGGATTCCAGGCGAACTCTAGTTTCTGCCTCCGGCCCTCTGGTTGATAGCGTAAAACCACAGCACTGACTGGTAAGGTACTGTCTGCTGGATCTCCACCGAATCCAAAACGTAGATCGGGCGGCTCAAAGATAGAGGCAGGACTTTGACCATCGACAAAGCCCCAATTGACCCGCTGAAGTCCGACGAGGGCGGTAAGGTCCGGCCAAAGTGTGGCATCGAGTCTCAACTGATCGAGCTCAGGAAGAATCTTTCCATGAATTTCAGCACCCTCGATACTGGGATGTTCTCGAGAAACTAAAATCCGATTTTTTACTTTGATTCGGTAGGTTTGAGCTGCGTTCAACTTGTGAATGATCTCAGCGCGAAATGCGCTGTACAACTCGGCGTATTGTTCCGCCGGTCCTCGTGTTGGCGGCTCATGAACAAGGTCGAGACTAAACTGGGTACTTGCGGTCAACTTGATTTGGGTTGGATTGACAGAAATCGTCGGATTTTCCTCGTTTTCTGAGGTGCCGAAGTCGTCATCGCCATCGTCCCCGAAGCTGATTTCTTCGTCTTCTGGGGGATCGCTTTCGGAATCTTTGCCTTCGGGCTGAGTTTCATTGAAATCCAAGACCGTGCTTGCTTTCGGTGCGGTTTCAAGCCCCTCTTGAGGAGTTTCAGTGGAAGGAGACGGTGGGGAGCCATCACCGGGTGGTGGTGCGGCAAAGATAAGAAGGCAAGATAGAAGCATGACGATTGTTTATGCTCGATTTCTTAAAAAAGAGGAACGGCGCCCCTAGGGCGCCATTCCCGTGCATCGAATAATGTCTTCGATGATGATGTCTGAGGAAACGGACTACGGCTCAGAGGTCGAGGGTGCCGTTTCCGAAGAGGGCCATTCATCCGAAATCGGCTCCGCCCAGTCTCCCAGCGGTTGCTCAGCGATTGAAGCCTCATAGATTTCCTTGATGAACTCAGGCTTTACGAAGGGATTTCTATCATTATGTCCCGTAAAGTCTGCATTATCGCCTGGGCGCCACATGAAGTCGGGATTTTTCCCCTTCCAACCGCCATTCACGACGTCTCCGTCTTTATATTCCAGCCAATAGCTGAAAAAGTCAGGCGCATTTCCAAAGTAAATCTTCGAACTGTAATGACGGATTTCACCATCACCGGCTGGTCCATGATGACCGATCGCTTCTTCTCTGTTGAAGTTTTCTACTTTCTTTTCGGTGAATTCAGCCTTGTGGAAGTTATAATTCCAGACATGGGATCCTGAGTCTTTATCGAAAGCAGCGCCTCGCCCTTCACTTAACCACTTCTTCACTGTGGTGTGGTAGTCAGCAGGATTCATGTCCTTCTTATCTTCTCGAGCAAGATATTTGATTTCATCTGCCGCGTAGGTCTTCTCGGTGCCATCAGCGAGCTTAAGCTTTACTTCTTTATCGCTGCCCTCTTTGACCATGAAGTCACCATTCCAACGCCACATATCCTTCGTGCGAAAGTCATCACCGGTTACACTGGTGATTGTACCATTGACCTGGCGACCATCCTTCGTGACGACGATGTCAGGCTTTTCATCGTAACGGGAACCCATGAAGTCGGTTCCATCTGCCTGGGAATTGGCGATAACGGTCAACAGTCCCCGAATATCTTGCTTCGTGAAGGTCACACCGTCGAGGGTGACGTCATGTTTAGGGTCCTGGAAAAGGATTCCAGCCAAGGCAACCTTATCGCAAGATCCCCACCAGCCTACACCCAGGGAACCATCGGCTTTTCCATCACCATTGGGGTTCTTTAGAATCACATTTTTATGCTCTTCTTCGGTTAGCTTAGTGCCATCGGCTTTGTAGTACTCAACCACTTTGCCCTCTTGACCCTCGGGAGCATCAACAAGCTTACTGGTCAGCTTTTCCTCACCCAGGGTAGGAGTGAAGGCACCCCGGTTCGAGACCGCCGCAAAGTCACCTCGAGCGTTCAAAAAGTCGACTTTGACTCCTTCAGTGATCTTGCCGTCACCATCAAAGTCAACGCCTGTTGTCATTTCAGCATTGGCTTCTTTGAGTTGGCTCTTCGGAATATAGTGTCCTTTATCTCGGTCTCCAACCAACCAGTTCAGTGCTGGCTTTCGCTCAAATTCAAGGGCTTTAGCGCCATCTTCATTGCCTCGAGCTTTCATGAGATTGTCGAATTTATCCAAGGCACCACCTGTCGCCCAGAGATGGGTTCGCGGGCTACCGTCTGGATTGCCGCTACCTGCCATCGGCCAATAGGTTGTTGTCCAGGTTTTCGGAACCTCCACGGTGTTCTGATTACTTTTTGGATCCAGTTTGTATTTGTTGACTTCAACACCATCATGCAGGCCGTCGCCATCGGTGTCGGCGAGACGCGCACTCGTTCCGAGCTTTGCTTCCTGGTCGTTGGTGAGGCCGTCTTTATCGAAGTCTCCCGAGCCAGTGGGTGCTGGAAGCAGGATGTCTTGAAGCATGAATTTCGCATTGGCCTCGAATTTATCGGCGTAGCGGTTCAATACTTTGTTGAGTTCCTTTTTTTCATTCTCAGTGATTCCAGGACCATCTTTGGCCGCATCGATCAGAGCCTGAGCACCGGCCCGATCGATGGGGCCATTCGCAGCTAAGTTTTTAGCGAGGCGAGAAATGTTGTTCGGCATTTTTTTGTCCTTTGTTCTTCTTTTCGGCGGCCGCAGAATAGGTGAGTGGCCTGGATCTGCAAACCTGGCGTTTCGCTGGGTTTATCGCAGATCAAATTTCAAGGTTGCGGCCGCCTCGGTCAAAAGGATGACTCTCTGCTCTTGATTGGGAGTTCGAAAACCTCCTCAGAGCACGAATAGTTCACTTCATACTACGATTTAACCACGCACTTTAGGGACACGTAGAGAGCCTGTGTTTACTGAATTTTTTTCGAGACCAGGAATGTTTGAGGTCAAGAATTCATCTTCTATTAGCAAGAATGCGTCTCTTTCCCCTGCTTACAGAGTCGTTCGATGGTTTCTCCTCAACCAGGATTTCGTTAGCAACCAAAAGGGGGTTCCATGGCTGATGTTGTTTTGATTGCCGCTTTGAGGGAGGAGACTCAGGATCTTTTTGATGACATCTTACCGGTCGTTTACTGCGGTGTTGGTAAGGTCAACGCCGCTCTTCACGCTGCTCGGTTGCTCCAGCGCTATCAACCGAGAGGCGTCGTTAATTTTGGCACGGCAGGAAGTCGAGTTTTTGCGCCTCATACCTTGGTTGATTGCAATAAGTTTATTCAGCGCGACATGCACATCAAAGCATTGGGTTTCGATTTAGGCGTCACACCCTATGACCACGACATTCCTCGTGTTCTCGAGTTTCCTGGCAGCGGTCCCATGAACTTAACCTGCGGTACGGGTGATAATTTTGTTTCATCGGCTGAGGCACTCGAATGCGATGTCGTCGATATGGAGGCTTATGCGATCGCCAAGGCGTGTTACCTGGGTGGTGTTGATTTTATATCGTATAAGTACATCACTGATGGGGCCAACGAACAGGCAGCTGATCAATGGTTGGCGAATTGCAGAAAGGGAGCCAGTCGGTTTCATGAACTGCTCACGCAAACACCGACCGGAGATCTGCTTTTAGGCAGGTGAACTTGATTGAGGTACAGACGATGGATTTAAGGGGTGAGATCTGCCCCTTGACCTTTGTTCAAATTAAACTGTGGCTTGAGGAGGCGCCTGTCGGCTCGAGGCTCGAAGTCCTTCTCGACCATGAGCCCGCAACCCGCCAGATTCCAAGGAGTCTGTCACTGTTTGGTCAACGTTTCGATGGCATTGAAGAAATCGAAACAGGCTTATGGCGACTCGAACTGACCAAGGTGACTCCGGATCCAACGGAGTTGGTTCCTTAAGAGCAGGGTTTAGAATGTGATGATATGCTTCTGAGAGGCGCCGGAGAACCTCGGCCATCTCCACGAGGAAATCGTCTCTTCTAAACAACCAGCATAGGCTCCCTTTGCCCCTTGGATTCCGAGAATTCCTGGACGACCAGAAGGCTGTATTTTGAGTTTTATTTTTACTTTGATTCCAGCGCCACTGTGACGGCTCTGACAATCGAGAATTTGTTGGAAATGCTTAAACAACGGGGCATCCAAATCATCTTTCGAGAGGCCACTACTTTGAGTTGTTTGAGGTTCTGTTAATGCCACAGGAGGCTTCGGAGTCCGACGAGGTTTGACCTCTTGTTTCTTGGGCGATGAAAAAGACTTAAGCGACTTTGATTGTTGATATTTTTTAACCTTTAAAGGCCGCTTCGGTGGTTTTGGTTTCTTGGGCTTCTCAACTTGATTTTCAGTGGCTTTGACAGGGGGCTCAGATTGCTTCTTTGGAACCTGAATGACCGCCTGCTCAGTTGCGTTTTCTTTCTTTTCTACAGTGGGCGTCTTTAACGGTGGCTTCCCGGGGTTTGAAGTGGTGATGCTGATCGTCAGAAAGGTCACGGCACCGAGAAGGAGGATCAAGAGCAGAGGATACAGCCCAAAGGCTCCTTTTGGCTCAGACGAGGTGGCTTTCGCACCTCTGTATCCATCGAAGGTGTCTGTTGACGGAGCAGATTCCATCACCCTTGTCTCTTGGATGATTTCTGCACCTCGATTTTGTAGGTTATCCATATGCAACGTGGCCGTCTCAAAGCGACTTTCATGCTGGGATAGAGACGTTGGCTGTGCGACGGTTTTTTCGGAATGTATGGAGTCTATTTCAGGTTCGGTTCGGCTTAGATCTCCCACATCTCGGAACAGTGTTTCTACATCATCCGTATCGGTTTGAGATGCTTCGGAGAGTGCCCGAGAAACCATCGTTTCCGAAAGATATGGCAACGCATTTGGGAGGCTATCGCTAGCTTCGAGTCGACGGATGAGCTGTGAAAAGTCATCCGGCCCAAAAGGGCCGCCTACGGCAGGTAAAAGGGCCTCGAGATTTCGGGCGAAACGACGAGCATCGGGATACCGATCATTGGGGTCACGCCGTAGCGCTCTGGCAATACAGCCAGCAACATCTGGGGAGAGTTCGGGACACAGACTGTGAAGATCCGGAACCTCGGCAGCACTTACCTTTCGAAAGGTAGAGATCTCTGAATCGGCAGCAAACAGACGGACTCGAGCGAGAAGTTCATAGAGGACAATACCCAAGGCATATTGATCGGTTCGCCCATCCACTGGATCTCCAGTGGCCTGTTCGGGGCTTAGATAAGCAAGTTTACCTTTGAGCATTCCTGTGCGGGTTTTGTCGCGATTACTGGCGGCCTTTGCGATACCGAAATCGAGAAGTTTGGCTTGGCCTGCATCGGTCAGCATGATGTTCTGCGGGCTTACATCGCGATGCACAATTCGCAGAGACTCGCCTTCTATATCGCAGAAATGATGTGCGTAATGAAGCGCATCGGCGATCTGTGCACCCAGTTGCAGTACCAGGTTCACAGGCAAGGCGATCCCGGCTCCCTGTGCCTGGTTAACCAGGCTACGTAGATCCCATCGGCCGACATATTCCATGACCAGAAAGAGAGAGCCTGCGTCCTCACCAAAATCTTCAATACGAACGATGTTCGGATGTTGAAGTCGGGCGGCAAGGCGCGCTTCATCTTCAAAGGCTCGAACGAATTTTTCATCGTCGGCCAAATGAGCATGAATACGTTTCAAGACGGTCCGCCGAACGAAATCTCGTGGACCCACTTGTTCTGCGAGCCACACCTCCGCCATACCGCCCGAGCCAAGGCGACGAATTAATCGATAGCGATCAGCGATCGTCTCCAAGAGGGTCCTTACCACGGGGGTGCTGCCCCTTGTACGAATACCTTTGCGCACCAGGCTTGGTCAAAGAAATGACCAGGCTGGCAAAGCGGCTATTTTTACGCCAAAAGCCCCATCAGGGGAGGTTAGGTCTCAATGCGTTTCCTTTTGAGCCTTGGGCTGCTGATCTCCTCCTGGGCTCAGGCTGCCCCTGTCAAGATTGCAGTCCCTCCATTTCAGCGCAGTGGAGAGATTGCCAGTGACGATGCGAGCCGTTTAGCTTCTCAGTTACGTCAGCGTATTCAGGCAAAGTCGCATTTAGACCTTATCGAGGTGAGCGTGGGCGATCTTCTCGCCCGCCGGGGGCCTGATCTTGCATTGATGGGAAAACTCGATCGAGTCGGAGTTCAAATTCAATTGGAACTGCGGCTCGAGGACTGGAGTCGTCCAGGAAGTACACCTACGGTGACAAGTCGGCAGGCATCAGACCTATTGGGTCTTGCGAGTACACTCGATGAAATGATTGCAGAACTTTTTCCGAGAACCGATGAGATTAAACCAGTGCAACCGGCGATGAGTAGCCCTGTTTCAACTCCATCGGTGACGACGATGCCCTCTCGATTGCCCATGACATTGATTGGCAGTGGGGGAGCGGCTTTGGTGGTTGCAGGGGGGGGATATGCTTACAGTCGTCTTGTGAATCGACCTGAGTTACTCCGCTTGAAAGAAGAGGCAGAGAACAACGCACGAACAGAGAATGAACGCAACACGGCTGATGATGAGTTTCATGGGCTTGATGGGCAGGATCGAGGGATTCGAAGCCTCTCTTTAGGGCTTGGAATTTTGGGGGGAGGCTTGTTGCTGTGGGGGTTGGTGCTCTGAAGGGCACAAGCGCTCATCATCGCGCATACTTCTCGAATGCGTTGGAGCCACTCTACGATTTAGGTTGTCGTTCTCTAGGTTTTCGTCGGCACGTGGTCGAATACGAAGGCTATGCCGTGAGTATGTTGCAAGGTCAGGGCCGAGGTGGTCCTGATTTGGTCCTACTCCATGGGCTTGGCGATCGGAGCAGCACCTGGGCATTGATGTTGAGGCGTTTATCCCGGGGCCCTTGGGGAAAGATCCTAGTACCTGACTTGCCAGGCTTTGGTTACTCCTTCGTGCCGGAAGCCGATGTTAAACGCTTGAATCTTGACGACGGGGCTCGCTTTCTTCGTCTTCTGATCAAGAACACATGCGCCAATGGAGCTTTCGTCGTGGGTAATTCCTTGGGGGGATGGATTGCGTGTTTAAGTCTAAGGCAAGCCCCCGATGAAGTTCTCGGTGCCTTGTTGTTGGCGCCCGCAGGTTTCATGAGTCCTGAAGAGTTGGGTCAAGCAGGGGACCTCTTTGCTCATCCTGATGCCAAAATATTTGCTCAAGCCTGTTTACCGGATGCGCCTTTCATCGTCCGTCGTGTCGCTCGTCGTATGATGGCTCCAGTGCTTGAAAGTGATGTGGTTCAGTCCTTTGTTCGTTCAGACAGTCGAAAGCATTTGTTTGAATCCGGTGACTTTGCGGGTTTAGAGCATCGTCTGCGTATTTTGTGGGGACTTCAGGACGGAATCCTGCCCCAAAGCTGTTTACAGCGGATGCAAGATGAGTTGGGTGATCGAGTTGTGACTGAAGACTCCCTTGGTCATGCACCTCAAAGAACTCGACCTGATTTGGTTTTGCGTGAGTTGGAGCGGTTACGCCAACAGGTCTAGCTTTGGCAGTGAACCCTTTTATACTGAACACATGTACAGTATAAGAAGGTCATGGTTCTGCATCTTATTCGACCCGCACGACATTTCGAACGACGTCCTGTCGATACCGCCCCTTGGTCTTTTGAGCGGACTCATGGTCAAGTCATCGAACTGTCCGGACAGGGGGCTTTTGCACCTTTGTCCTCTGGATTTTGGATTCTTCGTCAACTTCAAGAGGCTGGGGAGCCGGTCGCTTGGGTTGGAAGAGCCTCCAAGCGCCCTTTTGTTCCTGATCTTTTACCTTGGCATCTCGACTTGGAAGCGATCGCGTTTATCTTTCCATCTCGCCAGGAGCAGATGGGTCGAGCAGCCGATGTTTTGTTGGCTTCGGGATCTTTTGGGGGGGTCGTTCTCGATTTAGACCGTCAGAGCTTACCCCTTCCTCTTCTCACTCGCTTGGCCGCGCGCTGTGCTCGACATGAGAGTTGTTTGGTCTTGTTGAGCGAAAAGTCAGACGAATCACCATCGATGGGTGTGGGGATCAGTTGGCGAAGTGGGGTTCAGCGACAACGGATCGGGCCCAATGCATTTGTTTTGCGCTGGCAAGGACTCAAAGATCGCCAGGGGGGAGCCCAGTGGTGCTGGCATCAATCGTGTCAGGGGGTTCCTGGCTGCCCATGACATCATTTAAAGGACCACGTCGAGCCGTTCTTCAGTTGCCTGAACTGGCCTTACAGTGGGTTTTTATCCAGGAACCTCGATGGCGAGAAAAAGAACTCGTTTTAAGCCGAAGCGATCATCCTGGGGCTCGAGTTTTAGCTTTGAATGAAGCAGCTCGTCGGCGACGAATTCGAGTGCATCAAACACTTGCTCAAGCGCGTGCGCTCGCACCAGAATTAATAACATATCCTTGGCCTGAAGCTCAGTTGATTTTGTGTCAGGAGCGCGTGGCTCAATGGCTTTCAGAACGGGTTCCTTCGTTGGCTCTGTTCACCGATGAGCCAGGAGTCTTTGTGTTGGATGTCTCTGGCTTAGAAGCAGTGGTCGGCCCCCTGAAAGCTTGGGCTCAAGCTCTTTTGGTTTCTCTGCAGGAAGAAGAGGGGCTCTGGGGTCGTATCGTGCTTGGTTACGATCCGATGCCAGCTCGTGTTCTTTGTCCTCAGGCTTGCCCAGTCTTGATTTTAAGGGACCCTGAGATGGAACAGGCGCAATTGGCTGAACAACCGTTGTCCGCCTTAGGCCTAAATGCGCGGTTGCAAGGGCAGTTAGCACCTCTTGGTCTACGCTCTATCGGGGATTTTTTAGCTCTTGGGGCTCAAGCTTTAGGGCGTCGTTTCGGTGCGGAAGCTGAAGGTTTACACCGATGTTTAACCGCACAAGCTCGACCCCAACTTAAATTATGGAGTCCGGTCGAGTCTCCTTCTGTCTCGAGGGACTTAGAGCCCGCAGTGACTCGCCAAGATCAGTTACTGTTCGCTGTCAAAAGGGAGCTTTACGGACTTTTATCCCCTTTAGCGGAGCGAGGTCGCGCAGTTGCTCGTCTTCGTCTTAAGCTAGATTTAGATTCGTCTTTTGTAGCTGATAGCGAACAGCATCAGCAGTGGATGATACGACCGGCGGAAGCCAGCTTGGACGAGACCCTGTTTCTAGACTTGTTGCGTTTGAGTTTTGTTCGAGACCCTTTACGAGCTCCAGCGGTATCCCTCTCGTTAGAAGTGGAGCCAGCACCAGCTCAAGCGGAACAGCTAACCCTCTTTCGAGCCACCCGTCGGGACATCAACAAAGCGCGTGAGGCGATCACTCGTTTACGTACGGAGTTGGGAGCGGAAGCAGTCTGTCAGGCCAAGGCAAGCCCTGGACACTTGCCGGAAGCTCAGCAGGTTTTTACACCTCTCGAGGCGTTGAAACTGCCCGAAGTCTCCCCCTTAACCGAAAACCCTCCGTTGGTTCGTCGTTTGCTTGAGCCTCCTGAGCCCATGGATCCACCTCCTCAAAGGGGGCGGGCGTGGCTCCCTTTAGGACCTGCTCAAGGAGCGGTTAAAGCTCTTGTCGGACCTTATTTAGCCAGTGGTGGGTGGTGGGCTAAGGAGCAGCGACGTCGTTAC
>MDTA01004012.1_pt1 | contig 23360 bp, 15 predicted proteins | sample 811151 | NCBI WGS metagenome assembly MDTA01 (sample SAMN05326648, study PRJNA326480) | marine metagenome | isolation source: seawater | place: Indian Ocean: South | collected 2010
TGTGTTCGCGAGCAGCACGTCGACATTCACGCTGGGCGACAACAACGCGGTCTCGATTGTGCGCCCCACGCAGGGCACGACTTCGGCCGGCTCGGACACGTCGATCACGGGACAGGCAGCAGGAGGGAACAACCTTGATGGAGGCAATTTGATCCTTGGTGCTGGTGCGAAGTCTGGCACGGGGAATGAGGGCACGGTGGTGATCAAGAGCGGTGCGACGCAGTTGGTGAGCGCTGTGTTCGCGAGCAGCACGTCGACGTCGACATTCACGCTGGGCGACGACAACGCGGTGTCGATTGTGCGCCCTGCGCACGGGAGTGCGGCCGGCTCGCACACAACGATCACGGGACAGGCAGCAGGAGGGAGCAACCTTGATGGAGGCAACTTGATCCTTGGTGCTGGTGCGAAGTCTGGCATGGGGAATGAGGGCACGGTGATTATCAAGAGCGGTGCGACGGAGGTGATGACCGCATCTGTCGTTGACGTCGACGGAGCTGACGTAGCCACCCTTAACGTCTTAGGACAACTTCAAGTTGACGGCGATACAATAACAAGCAATACGACAACCTCGACGGTTGATGATCCAATTATAACCCTTGGTGGTGATTCTGATCCGAGTTTAGATGATAATAAAGATCGAGGTGTTGAGTTCCGTTATCATGATGGAACGAATGCTCTTTTAGGATTTATGGGGTATGATGATAGCGCAAATAAGTTTACCATGATTCCAGTCGCACAAAAATCAAATGGAGCTTTTTCGGGAGATCCGGGTGTGTTAGTAGCTGATTTAGAAGGGAATCTAAAGGGTGTGCCGGTTCCCTTATCGAATGCAAATAATACAACTGTGGAACTCGGGAACAACGGGGCCGACGATCATTTCACTCTGAAACGACCCCAGAGCACCGGCAAAGGTTCCAACTTAAATATCTGGGGGGCGGATGGTGTGTTGAACAACGCTGTAGACGGCGGAAACATTTATATCAGATCGGGCATAAGGGGTAGTTCCAGTGCCAACCACGGCGGGATATATATAAAGAATGGTAGCGACACGGATTACGCCATCACAGTGTTACCAGTGGACGACGACTCCTCCCCCGGGGTGACTGTGGGGACTGATTTAAAGGTTACTGGGAGTCTAAAGCTCGGCACCGACGACGACACGTCGACACCCACCCCCACCAACTACATCAGGGCTGCCACCCGCGCCGTCGATCTTAACGGACAGACTTTGTCCATAATGGGGGGCGCCTGCACTGCAGAACCTGGCGTGGCGGTCACCGGTGGGAATATTAGTATCACGGGGGGGGCTGGGTACGCTGCAGGAGAACCCACCGCCGACGGTTTGCATAGGGGCGACATCATCCTGAAGGGTAAGACCATCTGGCTGCGAGACGGAGGTGGAGTAAAGCAATTATCAGTCAGTTCTTCTGGGGTAGATATTAGTGGTGATATTCTAACTGTCGGGGCACCGTCCTCGGCAAACCCAGGAACAGCCTTCACGATAACACGACCCGAAGCCGACGATTCGGGCAACGTCTTCTCGCACTTCACTATCAAGGGAATGGACGTCAACTCCATAGCGTTGACGACTTTGGGTGCTAACACAGGAGTGTCAGGGGGAAATATGAACATCGAAGGAGGGCAAGGCATCTCGAGGGTGGGGTCGGCAGCGGCGGACTACGACGAAGCGTGGCGGGGGAATGTTAATCTTAAAGGGAGGCAAGTAAATATCTACGGCGGGCACGCGGAGAGGAGTATACATTTGGATGCGGCGGGGCGAATTCATTTAGATTCCGGCTCCGGCAACTACCCCCACGGGGGAGTGGATATTACGGGTGCACTAAGGGTTACTGGGAGTCTAAGCGCAAATGGTTTATCTCTTAGTGGGAATATTCTAACGCTAGGAACCAGCGGGGTGGATTTTACGTTATCTCGGCCGGCAATATCGGCAAACAACGTCGATGCAAATATCACGTACTTCAGAGGACAGGACGCCAACTCCTCCTTCACCGGGTCGTACGGCGGCAACGTGAATATTGTCGGAGGGAATGGGAACAGCCCCGCAGATTACGAAGGCAGCGGCGCGGGGCTCGGGACGACGATCGGGAGAGGTCAGGTGGTGCTGGATGGGAGGCAGGTCGAGCTGACCTCCCACTCAGGGCGCACGGACTCTATACTCCTTAATTCGGCGGGCGGTATTGACCTTAACACCGACGCGAACAAAGTAGTCCATATTTCTCATGGTTTAACTGTTGGTGGGACAATCACGGGAACGGCATCAAATGTGACGATTGAGGTCATTCCCCAAGCTCCTGCCACCAACCATGAAATTTTGGTCAAGAACGGTAACGCCGTAGGATATAGGAGTAACATTTTCATAACTCCTTCGACTGGGAGAATTACAGCCCCCTCATTTCATGGAACGGCGAGTTACGTGTCCTTTGGGCCGCTCACCACTCACAAAACCGAATTTCCAATTGTGCTCAGGAACGGGTCGCAGTGTGCATACAAGAATGACGGTGCCACGTGCACCATACAGCCTTCGACTGGGACAGTCACAGTTGGTAATTTAAGAACTCAGGCGACCTCATATGCGGGGGCGCCCCACAACGTGAGCTGGGGTAAAATAGGGCAAGCTGTAGACAACACCAACACGGCGTTCCCACAGGAACCACTCTTCCGAAATTATATTGATTTTTCCACAGAGGATGAAGTAAGTACATATATTTATACTGGTATCCAGGGAGGGGTCACGCGGACCTTGAGATGCACTTCCGGCGGTGTGAATATCGATTACGGCTCCTTATTTATGAACAGTAAACCGATTATTACTAATGGTAAAATAGGGATCGAAACCGGGACCTTCAACCGATATATTGACTTTGCTGGTGGTGGTGGTTCGAGCATCGAAACGAATACAATAGATACATTTATAGGTAATGTAAAGGTATTAAGTCTTAATCAGCAAGGCGTCGATATTCCGGGTAGTTTAACTGTTAGTGGAGGGTATAATGGGATAGATGCTAATGATATTCCCAATTTACCGGCATCAAAGATTACCTCGGGTACATTGCCGGTCGCCCAGCTTCCGGCGAGTCTCACTTCCCAAGAAGCGCCAAGTGGAGCTGATTTTGCCTTATGGTATGATAATAGCTCGTCTCAAATAAAAAAATCATACTTGTACGATGTTTGTTTCTTACCTGGAACAAAGATAACTTTATTCGATAAAATAAGGATAAATATCGAGAACCTTCAAAAAGGTGATTCATTATTGTCTTATAAACTCAAAGATATGGATCCATTGTATAAATCAGTTGATGTATTATCATGGTTTTCTGAAGACGATACAGGAGAGTTTATTGAATCTATAGTAGAAAACATATGGACGGATAAATCTCCAGGGTATATCATATTGAATGATAACCTTCATGTAACTCATGAACATTTAATATTTACTCAAGTTGATGATGAGTTTACATGGTTAAGTGCTAAAAATATAAGAAAAGGCGATATTGTATTCACTGATAAAGGTGAATACGAAGAAATTAAGAAGATCAAAAAAGTTAAAGAAGAAGTCACTGTCTATAATTTAAGAGTCAGTAGTGAAGCAATGAATTATTTTGCTGACAGTTATTTAGTCCATAATGCCTCATTATGCGATGAATGTGCTGGGAAAAAGGGATTATAAAAATTTAAAGAAAATATTAATTTAAAAAATAATTAATACTCATATATTATCAATGGGTGTAATTGAAGGAACATATATCACATTAACTAATTATAAGAAGAAGAAAATTGAAGAGTTAGAAAGGGGTGAAAAATTATTATCATGTAAGATAGAAGATTTAAAACCAATGTCACATTCAAATATTGCAATGTCATGGACAAAGAAGGATCCAACAATTCTTAAAAAAAATTCCCATGTAGAATCTACCTCTAGGGACCCTGTTGCTATCTATCGCATTATTAATGATAAGTTAGCAATCAGTTTAGACCATGTTATTTTTACAAAAGATGGAGAAACAGATGAATGTTCGTGGAATAATGTCAAGTCTCTACGGAGAGGTGATTTTATTTTCAATGAATTTTATGAATTTGAGGAAATCACGTCTTTAAAGAAGATTAAAAAAGATGTTTCTACAATGGCCCTTTCATTATCAGGGTATCCATATTATTTTGCGAATGGATATTTGATACATAATTACTCTCCATGTGAAGATTGTAATAAATGTTTCTGGTGGCAGAGGATATTTACACCTTTTGGGCCGCACACCTGGGATGATAACACTAACCCCTGTTATGGAGGACATCACAACGATACCACAGGGTTTTTCAAAACGCAAAAATACGCACATGATAACTCCCGCACCATCACCATCGCGAACGAGGAGGGCTTCGTCACCAGCAACACCATCCCGTGGAACCAGTACACCGGCAAGTTGTATTATAGTTTACCCTCGGGGTGGACGGCCAAATTGTATTTATATAAGGGATGGGATGGATGGAGATTGACCGAGACGAAGAGCGAGGCGCGAATGAATGCAATAAGGACGAAACCCCTATCCCCGAGCTATCATAAAATCACATATGCCGGTTACGTGGCCCACGACACTTACCGAAGCGAACCGAAACCCTTTTACACGGGGGACGCGAACGCCACCACCTACGCCGAGTACGGCTCCGCCGGCACAGAAAATGATTGGTATGCTTGGCCCATTACCAGCACCACCAACACCTCCCCCGGTGGGAACCCTAATATGATGGAGAGCGCGGGAGTAACGGTTGATACTTTTAGAATGTATTACGAAATTACCCCGGGAGAGGCGTATATTTGGCGGATTTACAAAGAAGCTGAGTATGGAGCGAACGCAGAAATATATGAGCCAGCGTCTGGGTGGGCACACGTCAGAGAGTATGGGACATGAGCCCGCCAAACAATTTCACCGACCCCTTCTCCCTCTTCCTCTTCCATTTCTTTTTTGTGTTTGAACTTTTTTCTTAACGACCTTGGGGTTACCTGTAAAAGCAAGTCCTCCCATTCCTGATTTTATTCGTAATACATTATAATTCACAGCGTATACATTTAAAGAACTATTGGATATATTTCCAGTAAATTGCATCCTTACATCATTCATACGAGAAAAATTACATGTTCCGGATGGTTGGTATTCCTCTGGTTTTAGAGCAAATGAATACATGTATATATGTTTACTCGGGAGACTATGACCTGCTTGAATCGGTTGACACAAACGGAAATATGAAGCTTTACGTTCCGAAAAACGATCATTTCCATTGATTAATAGCTTAAATGTAGAGAAAGCCTCATTTTGAACGATTCCATAAAATTCTTCTGTATTTGTATTTGTTGTTTGATAACAAAAATAGTCATTCGCATTATTCAACGAGGTGCTTTTATTTGACATCGCATCAATATTTGTAACACCATTCTTAAACTCTTTTTCTTGTTTCACAGTATTCTTCTGGAAGATCCAAACTAATTCTTTCACTGGGAAATTAAAATTAATTCTTTCTAAAGATTGAACCGATTCCACTTCAATCTGTTGAACTTGTTCGATTAAGTATTCATGTGTATTTTCAGCAAATCTCTTTCTTTCATCATCATCCAAGTAGATAAAATCAACCCATAAATTAACTTCAGGTGGTTTCGTTACAGGTGTTGCCCCTGTAGTATCGGCGTTGGTATTAATCAAAGTGTTTATGTTACGTGTAAGTATCCTTATCTCAACATCATGATATTGTAAAGCTATAAGGGGTAATGCTAAGGAAGCCTTACGACAGAACCAAAACTTGAATGGAATATTTAACCGTAGATTAGGGAGGTTCGTTGATGTTAGTAGGTAAAGTTCTTTTGCTGCATGCTTATTAACACCAATCCATTCTGAATTCTTATGGTCTGTTAATTCATTATAAATATCTAACCATTGTGGATAATGGATATCAATACTCTTCCCGCCAATAAGTAGTTCATATTCTTTAATAAAAGCATACCCTGTACTATTTGTCCATGCAGCATAATGTTCGCTTGAATCATTTAAACTGAAACCATCATTAAATAATGATACATCTAACCATATATGATGAACTAAATCTCCAGCATTTGTTAATTTAGATATTAAGTTTGTAGATTCTATTTTTGCATTTTGATTAAATGATTGTTGGACGGACTCAATCGAAAAATTCGTATGTCTTCGATAGACCGCTTTAAAAAAAGAATACTGGGGATTACTTACTAAATAATTATCTTGGGTTCCTAATGAAGTAAGTTGAATTATTCCTCCACCCATTATATAATAGTATAATATAATATACAATAATATTTAAATTGCATAAGCCAACCCACCCATACCCGACATGATCCTTAATATATTATAGTTCACCGCATAAATATTACTAATTGTCCCAGAAGAATCCAATAAAAACTTTGCAGATTCAATCCTTGAAAAATTACAAGTTCCACTTGGTTGATGATCCTCTGGATTAAGGGAGAAAGAATAAACAAAAATATCTCTAGACAGTTGTGAACATCTTGATTGAGGGTTTTGAACCCTTGCGATAATACTCATTGATACATTGTCTTCATTTGTTGTCTCTGGTAGCCCCGGTGTAACATTGAATACTGTTGTTGAGGTTAAACCAGTTACAGTATGGACACCCGTTTTTGAACCAGTTGTACCACTTGCTGCTTCGTTAGAAACAGCAATCAGTAAGATGTCTCCAACTTTTGGTGTTGATTCTCCACTTGTTGACGAACCTAATGTTATTACCGATATATCACTTGATTCTGCCCCAATCCAAACTTCTCCGGGATCTGGAGAACTATCACTGACGTTTACATTCTGAAGTAGTTCTATTGGATATGTTAACATACGTGGGTTCTCTAATTCTTTAATATTGTAACCAGGGATAGAGGTATGATGAATATAAGGTTGTTTGATTTGAAAGTATTCTCTATCTTGGAATGCAAAGCGATCATGGCCATTAATTTCTAGTTTCATTTTTTGTGAGATTATCGTATCTGCTTCTATTGAACTTGTTGGGACCGTCCAAATAAGTTCCTTAATTGGATGATCGAAGTTTAATTTAAAATTTTCCCTTGAAGATCCTTCCTTTTGTAATTGTAATTGCTCGATCAAATATTCATGAGAAACTTGTGCGAACCTTCTTCTTTCATCAGTATCTAGATAAATATAATCACACCACACTTCAAAAGAAGGGGTCACAGCATTACTACCAGACCGACTCATACCACTCCCAGCTGCTCCACTACCCCAGTTAATTTTTAATTTAACATCATGATATTGAAGGGCAATTAAAGGTAATGCTAAACCAATATTCCTACAGAACCAAAATTGGAGTGGATACATAATTGCCTGTTGTGAAGTTCCCCCTTTCACGGAGAGTCCACCTGTCACTAGTGTATTATTAAAACCACCTGTCATATACTTGAACCCTTCAGCTTTCGATGAAGGTGTGATTAATTCAGTCCATATTTGATTCCATTCACGATATTGTTTATCTATTCTTTGTCCTCCAATTTCAATCTCAACATCTTCAATTAAATAATCTCCATTAATACCCGAAGTTGTTTCTTGATCAGCCTTTACATAAATTTGGGATAATAGATCCCCATTCCTAGATATTATAATTGAACCCGTAGTAATATATGTATCAGAAGCTGTAGCTGAACCACTGATGGTTTGTCGAATACATTCCATCGAGAAATTGGTATGTCTTCGGTAAACAATCTTAAAAAAAGTGATTTGAGGGTTTCCAGTTAAATATATATCTTGTGCCCCATACGCAACTAATTGTAATAGACCTCCTCCCATTATTATATATTATATTCAACATATAAATAATAATTTTTATATTTACGAATCATTATTAAATAAATTCATTAAATAATTCTTTTGTTTCTTCATCTGTCTTTTCCAAGTCAAGAACTTGTTTTACTGGATTCATAATTTGATTCGAGATATAGAACTTATAATCAATAGGAATTTTTTTATCCTTCATATATTCAGGATGTTCTATCCTATCTCCTTGAAGAATATTCCTTTTTTTTAATTTAGGAGGACCCTTCACTTTAATCGTTTTGTATTTTGTCTTTCCATTCTTATAGGTTCCATTCTCTACCTTTTTGGAAACCATTTTATAACCTGTAATAATAGGACTATCATCTACAACTCGATACATATATGGAATACGATCATTTGGTTTTGGTTTGTCACCTGGATTTCTTTCAGCCATTCGATCTGCAAGGACTTTATGTGCAATCCCATCTGGATTTTTATAGTAAGCACTCAATGATTTTGAAATCACAAACATTGATTGATCAATCTTCCCATTGGTAATTTCTTTGAGCGTATTTTTTAACCATTCCATTGCTTTATCAACGCTTTTTTGATTCATAATAATTTCGATTACATTTCCAAAGACGTATTTTACAATTGCTGCATTATCCCTCCTTTTCATAACAATCCCCATTGATGTCCTTTCTTTTGGTTTTTCTGCAGAAAGTTCATATTTATCTCCTGTATATCTTTTTTTAGAGATTAGAATAAATGGAAAGAATGTTTTTTCATATTCTAAATCTTGAGGTTTATGGAGCATTCTATCCGTAACCCATTCTCCAGATTTTACACCACATTCAATACAATATTTCAGTGCTTCTTTTCCTTCTAAGATTTCACCTGTATCCTTATGTTTCCTAGAAAACTTAACAAATACAGAATCTGTATCACCATAGACTATTTCAGGTTCATAATAACCTTCTTCTTTCGCCCACCTTTTTACACCTATACTAGCATCATCAATCCTTTCTCTTCCAATTGCTGTCGTACAGGCGGCAATTTTTTTAAAGAAAATAGAACTTGTTTTTGCTCCCATTTGACCATATACAGAATTAGCTGTGATTTTATAAGCAAGTTGAAGGCCATCTAAAACTTTTTTTTTATCTTCATTATCTGTCTGTTTGATTTTCTTCCTTGTCGCTTTTCTTTGATCTAACAAAGTTTGTAGAATTGTAGGTATGATTCCCCTTTTTCCATCTTTAGGTTTTGCAAAATAGCACGTTGTTTGAGTCTCTTCTTTCACTTTATGGACGGTTTTTCCTTTCTTCACATAACTATAATCATCATACGTAACTATATTATGTGGAATATCTTCAATCCATTGATAATTTTCTGGTTTATTATCGATTTCTTCTTTTGTCCCTATAAATGTTTCATGGGAAAAGTTCTTTTCAATAATAGAACTAGGATAAAGTGATGCATAATCAAGGACAGATATTGGATCATCTAAATAGATACCTGGTTCAGGATCAAGGACAATGGCCCCTTCAAAACCATCATCAATTGCTTCATCATTAAAGTTCTTAAGGGTTGGAATTCTAGTATTTAATTGTGAACATTCTTTAACAACTAAAGAACTAATTTTAATACCTTGACCTCTTAGGAAAATATAGGATAGTGGAACAGTTGAAACATTCGCCATACCCATATTATTAGGAATGATATCAAGGAGTTGAAGGAGGTGAATACAAAGTTCACAATCCATAATACAGTATTTAGCTACTTTTGCTCTCCCTTCAGAATTACCTTTTTTATGGAAATCAAAGATCTGTTGTGGGGATACATCATCCTTCGCCAAACACCATTCATAGAATAAAAGATCTTTTTCATATCTTTTAATTTTAATAAGACCTTCAACGATAATAACCTTTTCTTTATGTCCCAGATGAATTATCTTAAACTTATTTCCATTTTTATACTTTAGTGTTCCATATTTAGTATGTAAATTGATTGTGATATAATCATTGACTTTTAGATTCCCTGTATTTGATGTATATAGTAGTGATCTGTTATTTGCCATGGGATATTTTTTAGTAATCTTACCCTTCATGAAATGTGCGGATACATTATCCAGTTTATAGGAATCCAATGAATGACCTTTCTGAATCTCTTTTTGAATATCAAAGATAACACGTCCATCCATTGAAATATATTTGAGAACATTATCACCAAGTCCAGAAGATGATAGTTCTTTCTTAACGACCTGACATCTTTTTTCCCAATAGTTATTGTAGTATTGTGAAGGTAGTTTTGCTTTTGATAATTGATCCAGTGTTTCAATCCTGTCTGAATCCCTATTCCGCATAAGTCTACCCAAACGATAAAAATCATGTTTAGGACATTTATAAGAACAGTATTTACCTTTTACACTACTTTTACAGATGCTACATTTATATCTTTCCTTCTCATGTTCACAGATAGATTCTCCACAGCTTTCATGATGAGGGAATAAATAATCAACTCTTTTATTAATATAATCAAAATCAAAACCAAAGATATTGTATCCTGTGAATAGATCGGGATTATGGTATAGCATAAGATCTTTCCATTTTAAAAGTAATTCTTTTTCTGATTTACATTCATAAACATTCACATTTGGAATATCATCGCATATTTTTTCATCTGGTTTATCCTCGTTACCAATAACTACAATAGATCTATCATAACATTCTTTATCTCCATATTTATGAAAGACTGTTCCAATTTGAATAATTGGGTCACCTTTAATCATTATTTTTTGATTCGAATCATTTGTAAGATTATTAAGGATATCTGTTAGATGATTGATAGCAGAATCCCTTGTTTTCGAATTAGTTTTTGAGTTATCAAAGTCACAAATAAAGTCTTCTGTAAGTTGTTCTCCAAGAATAGAGAATGATTTATTCGAATAAACACCATTTTCTGTAAATATTGATTGAATATTGTTTGATCCACCATGAAAAGCTTCTTTCACACATTTAAGAATAAACTTCTTTTTAAATTCATAAGATTGCATATTCATACTGATACGAAAATATGATTCATGAATATCAATTGCTGGTTTTTTAAAATCTTTCTTAGGATTTGGAAAATCCCCATGAGAAGAATCACACTCAATATCAAAAGAAGCAGTGATAAATGGAGCTGTTTCTTCTGAATCATATGTTTGTATATATTTCAATGGCAAATTATGAATTTCAATATCAACATTAAATTTTTTTTGATCATCAGAAACGATATAATAATCTTTCGCTTTTACAGAAATCCATCCACAAGGTTGAATATCTTTCTCATGGAGAAAACGAAGCATTGGATGAATTTTTGATTCATATAGATTCGCAACACAATCACAATTATGTTCTTGAATGAAAAAGGACTTTGTTCTTGGATCACAATCCTTAATGATAAGATTTCCTTTTGTATCTTTACCCATTACTATCTTATCTTTTAGAATATACTCTTGATTGACTTTATAGAATTCTTGGATAGCTCCGATACATTTTTTCATATCACCATAACTTTGAAAACTTAATTTTACGAAACGATATTTCTTAATCTTTTCACATTCATGATCATAGTTAAAACCATAGAAATTATAGGATTGTTTTGCTTCAAAATCCTCTTCATAATTCCCTTTCCATACCGATTTTTTCCTTAGATCACTTACCCAGGTTTGAATAAAATTTTTCGTTACTTTTAGAAATGATCGTATAGTTGTGGTCCCCCAATTATCTGGAATCCTCAGATAGAAATATGGCTTAAAACCTTGGATACTACAAACTATGTTCTTTCCATGATGTGTTTTTCCATAGAATGTAATAATAAATTCTTTATTCCAATAATTATTTTCATCAATTGGTATATCATCCGATGATATATCTATGATTTGAAAAAGGAGGTTTTCCATTATAATATAATATAATAGTATTGTTGTTTAAGTAATTAAACAAATCAAATTTTAATATTATATATATTATTTAGAATGGAAGAGTTCTTATTATTTTTTCTAAGTATCTTTGTGTTTTTCATTATTATGAATAAATTATATAAAAAGGGTGAAATTGTAACTGTAAAGTCAACTATAGATCGTAGAAAATATATTGTTCGTAAATTACCCGATGCAAAAGAGGCAGCAAATAGGATTGCAAATATTAATAAGAAGGTATTACAACTAATTGCATCATTAGATGAGAATGAAAAAGAAGGAATATCAGACCTTCAAACTAACTACAATCCAAATACCATTTCAGAGACATTAAATGATTCGAAATATACATCTTATTCTGTAAATAAAGGAGAAAAATTATCAATTTGTATACGTAAGAAGGATAATACGTTTATTGATGATAATACAATATTGTTTGTAGTTATCCATGAATTAGCCCACATTATGACAGAAGAAATAGGCCATACACCCTTATTTTGGGAAAATATGAGATTCTTATTGGAGAAAGCTGAAGAAAAAGGTATTTATAAACCTATCAATTATGTGGAAGAACCTGTTCAATATTGTGGAATGGAGATTAATACAACACCTTATGATTTTAGTGAATAATAATTTTATTGTTTATAAGTATATATATATATCTATGGATAGTTTTTGTAATGTTTTTTTAAAAAAAAGGTTTATAAAATGTATCTCTAAAGAAGATAATAAATGTTATTTATTTGTAGGGAGAATACCTTTTATAAGGAAGATAATTAATAAAATTAAAAAGAATAAAAAAGAAATAGGTTCTGATTATTTCAAGGATATTGATGAAGAAGATATTAATCGTTTATATAAATATCTAATCCCTCATAGTTTAAATGATGAAGGTGCTTATTTTCAAAAAGAGTATCTAAAGAAGGCAATGTTTTTAGACCATAATGAATTAACTTTTGTGAATGAATCAATGAATGAAGATGATACAAATGAAACAATCATCAATAAGATTATTTATAATTGTTATTCGGATAAAGAATATATTACACCCCAGTATCTTTATGCATGGTATTATGACAATAAAAGAAAGAAGAATCTACCAATTTCATTTGAATATGAAGAAGAGTCAATTGACTATGATGATTTTTATGAAGAAAAAGGAGATAAGTATATTGATACTTCCTTTATTAATGGGAATGGTGATAAGATGCCGAAACAGTTACATAATAAACAGTTGACATTGTTTGAGAAATCATTCATTAAAGACGATGTTATATTCTTTCATAGTCTAGGCGAATATCTAAATAAGGTTGAATTGATAGAACAGTTTAAGGAAAGTTCTGAAGATGAGATCAAGGGAGTTAAAGAATTGAGGAAATTTGTAAATGGTCTTTTATTGAAATATTGGCCGGAGAATACCCTTCTTGATATACTCCAATTTTATGAAGAAAGGAATATTCTTCTACGGAAAATTGACTATGAAAAAACGAAAGAAAGATTAGATATCTATAACCGACACTTATATATTATTGAATCTGAATTCTTATCGAATAATGTGAACGAACAAATAAAATGTAATAACTATACATTAACGATACTTAAGTTAAATAAGGTATCTACAATAAATAATACAGTTCATTTATCAAAGTTATTCAGTGAATTTAAATTAACCAATGAAGTTCCTTTTATGAAGTTATTACTTAATTCACATGATGATGCATTCTATAAATTATATGAAAACTCTTTAATGTATGAAGGGTCCGATAAAAAACCAGGGAGATACATTACAAAAGATTTATGTAAGGAATGGTCTGATGGATATAATATTCAAACAGAATATGGATATCGTTATTTACATTCGGGTAATATTATTCTATTCAAGGTATATAATATAGAAAATGATATATATAGTACATTAATTATACACTTAAATGGAGATATTGAATGTATTATTGAAAATAATATGAAAGAACTAAGGGAGAACGAAGTAAAGATAATGATTAATGACTGTAATTCATTGCTTTCAAAAATTAATATGGATCAATTCTATGCATTCAAAAAAATCAACACTTTAGATACTAGTGTTCTTTCGAATGTTAATTCAGAAACCAAAGTAGATTTTATTAATTGTGGTATCTTATTTAATAAAGAAGATTTTCAAGGAAAAGATAAGAGGAAATTTCCGAATTGGGATAAATTATTAAGCATATTCATTCAAAATTTCCCGATGTATATCCGTTCGAAAACGATTGATGAAACAGATGAAGAATCTAAAATTATTGGAAGATATAATCGAGTTGACAACTATGCAAACATTACAACAATTCAATCTGCAATTGCTGCATATAAAATAATCTATGAAGACCCAGAGATTATTATTCAAAAATTAAGTAAAGATTATGGAAAGAATATCGATTTCATTCGTAATGAATATGAAACCTGGGAAGAATTAATGAGTATGAAAGAAGATAGAAGAAGGACGACAGTCATTAATGAAGGTGGTTCTGAAATTAAAATTTGGTTGAATACTAAAGAAGACCTTTTAATAGAGATAAAAAATCTTAAATCTTTCCAGGAACAAAGGAGATTAATCATGTTCATTAAAACGATGTTAAAAATGTATCTTTCATATATCCTTAAACCAAAAACGGCCCTTCAACGGCGTCTATTTGAAGGTGTTGATACATATGTGGATGAGGTCTACGAAGAAGGAGTGAAAGAGGAGGAAGAGGAGGAATCAATACAACAAGATGAATCTATTTCATTATCAGATTCTGATCTTTCTGATGAGTTAAATCAATTAGAAGAGTTAGAAGATTATTTTAATAATTCAGATGATGATATCGATTTTGATGATGTAAAAGGTGGATCAAGTTCCGAAGGAGAATATGAAACAAAGAGTTATTATTTAAAACGACTCAAGGAATATGATCCCGAATTATTCAAGTTTAAAACAAGGAAGAAGCAAGTTCCATCTGGAGCACCATATGGATATCCTAAGTTATGTGGCGCAATCGATCATAGACAACCAATTGCTGTCACTAATGATGAACTTAAGGTAATTGATGAATCCTATGAATTTGGTTCAGGAAGAGAATCCTATTCGAATGCTATTTCTGTCCCACGTAGGAAAAAGAATATCAAATATATATGTCCTAAATATTGGGATATTTCAAAGAGTTTAAGTATTCGTCCAGATGCCGTAGATCATTCGAATATTGTCCCTGCGAAATTAGCAAAAGGTTCGAATGGTAGAACAACTAAATCAATCCTTGAAAGGAGTGCTATTTATTGGACGGATGCTAATGATGTAGAATACTACTTCCCAGATATAACAGAAGATAGTAAGAGGCTCCATCCAATGGGATATGGTCTTCCTTGTTGTTTTAATGCATCAAAAATCCTTAAAGGAGATCCAGAAAAGAAAAGGAAAAAGAAAGAAGCATTCATTGGGGAAGGATATATATCAAATAAGGACCCAGTAGCAAAAGATAAATATGCTTTCCCACATCCTAACTTACTTGATTATTTTGGACAGTCTGAAAAGACATTCACAAAAAAGAAAGGTGAAGGATTTTTAAGAATTGGTGTTCAACAAAATGATAATGATTATATTTTTCCTCATTCACCATTCCTTCAATCTTATTTTAAGGTAGTTAGTCAAGATATTATCACTGAAGAAGGTTTTTTAGATATTATCGAAGATAAATTAAAAAATAATCTAGACAGATTTCAAAAATGTCCTATTATTCATCAGAAGTTCCGTAAAGGATATCAAAATATAACTGAGGAAGATAATCAATTTATAATTGATGTATTGGATCTTAAAAATACTGAAAATCACTTTTCCTCTCGAACAATCCATCAATTAAGGGAAGAGATTAGAAATGGTATTGAAACCATTAAATCAAATGAAACAAGTTATCTGTATCAATTATTGCTATCGTTAAAGAATTATATAGATTTCTTAAGGAGTGATGAAAATAGAAATGATAAATATATACTACCTATCCTTCTTCATTTAAATGAAATAAATATTGTTATCTTTGAAAATAAGAATGATGAAATAAAAATAAAAATATCAGACTATACTCACTCAAATAAGTTTGGATTTATCTATCAAAGAGGGAATTACTATGAACCAATGCTTTATAGATACTATGATGATAGTGATAAGGAAATCAAAGAGATCTATCAATTCACACCCGATTTAATTAATAATTCACATTATGAAATTATTCTTGAAGATATACATCAAAAAGTGAAAAAGAATACAAAGAAATCAAAAATAGACGAATATGAAAAGGTTATTGAAAGTATGGATGATAAGTTAACTACACTAATGATTGATAGTTATTCAAATGTAAGTTACTTAATTACAAAGAAGGAGAAAGTAATTCCAATTATCCCTGAACCAATTCCAGCATATAAGAATTATAATCATATCTATAGTTTCTTGGAAATCAATTCTATTCAAGTTGGAATGGACGTCCGCATTGGACCACCAAAACGAAGGATAAAAGGTAAAATAAATAGTCTCCCCTTTGGTAAAAAAGGGAGGGAGAAAGTATCAATACTATCAACTGAAGGCAAAGAATACCCTTCTGTCTTATGTCGAAATATATGTTTTCTTGATAATAAGTTCTGTCGATCTTTATTACCTCAATATAAAAAAGCAATCGATTATTTAAGTGCTTTCAAGGAATATTTCACAATTACATCTTTATTGGAGTCCGAAGAAGGAAACGTTACAACAATTATGTTATCAAATAATACCTATTTGCCGATTATTGAAGAAGAAATTAATTCTTCAATACCACGTGATAAGGGTTGCGATATTTTACAGATAGAAAATAGTCTATACCGTATCAAGAATGATGATGATAAAAGGGAATTATTTATTAAAAAATATAATTATGAAGAATATATTACCAAATTAGCGATTCAACATATCCTCTCTAAAGTAGAAGAGGATTATATACTTGTAACAGGTTTTATAAAAGATGCATCTATTTATAAAGAGGGTGAAAGACTTCATTTTACATATAAGGATAAGAATATAAATGGTAACAAACTAAATTTTATTTATAAGTTAGACAAATTAGATCATATCTATAGCCAATTTGAAAGTAATTATTCAATTGATGGAACTGTTAAAGAAATTAAAGAATCTCGAATCAAAATCGATAAATATCCTAATTTATCAGAAGTTATCATGGAAGTAAGGTTGATTGATAAGATATCATTCGTTTTAAATGATCCAATTATGATAGTTCCACATAAAAAATTTAAAATTTATGAGACCATTAATAACCATATCAACCCTTTATTCCATATATTGAGTGAAAAAGATTATCAAACATACGAATTAGATCGTTATATTACATTATGTAATGAGAAGAATGAATTATGTAATTATCCATGTACTAATAAGAATGGAACTTGTAAACTTTACATAAAAGAAAAGGATAATTATGGAAAATTATTAATTGAAAAGATTAAATGGAAATTTATTGAAAAGATAACCATACATGGGGTTAATAATAGAGAGAAAATCATCGAAGAAACAATTAATTTGAATGAACTATCGAAAACAATCGGTATTGATGAGATATTCTATACATTTTCAGATTATAAGAATGATATTCTAAATGATGTTTTTACAAGAAAGAGTAAGTATATACTACATGATGGTAACGAGGTAAATATTAAGAAATCAAAACCATCATTTATGAAAAAACTTGATACGATCCCCTATTATATCCAAAAATTATTTGGAATGGGGTCAAGTGTCGTATTCCACCTGAATAAGGATAACAATGATTTTATTTCTTTAGTAAAAGCATTGAATGAATCGGGTATTGATTATAATGTAGAGGCGATGAAAGATCTTTTAATTGAAGGTTTAGAATTAAATAATCGCCCTGACTTCTTAAAGAAATATATGGGAAAATATAAAAATATATCTGAAATTATAGAGAAAATTAAAGGAAATACTTATCATCTTCAACCACCTGATTTTGAACTAATTATACGTTCATTAAACGAAAAGGATCATCGTATTGGGATAATAATTATTTCTCAAGAAGGAAATAAACAAAAAAAGAATAATATTTATTTTTATTCAACAAACCTTGATATTATGGATATTGAAACTGTTCCAATAATATCTTTCCATAAAACCCTCTATAATGAAGAATATATATTATCAAACATATTGGTTGATTATGAAGATGAATTAAATTACTATACTACAATTCGCGATCTATATGATAAAAATCCTGTCCATAAAAAATGGATTAAAATAGGAGAATAATTTTTTTTTTTATAAAGTTCTAAATATATGGACGATGACAGATTATTTCCTAAAATATAATCATTTCAGTATTTTGAAGAATTATATTTTAAAAGACCCTTTGTGTGATTGGTTTGAGATTAATAAAGATCATAGCCTTTATCAAAAGGATAATAATTCTTACTATAAAGAATATATCATTAAGGAATCAGAAGCCTACAAAGAAAAAGTATTTAGGGAAATTAAAGGTTTATCCAAATTAAATATCCCATTAATAACATCTGAAGAAAGGACAAAAGAACTAATACAATCTGACTTTCCTTTAATCTTACAAGGGAAATTACTGAATAAGGACAATCTATATGTTACATGTGATATAATTATTAAATATTCTTTATTTCGCAAATTGTTTTCAACCATAACAAACCTACCTTTTCATTTATTATGTCGTAAGAATGATTATCTATTAATTAATTTAACATATGCTTCTTTACATTTTAAAATGGATTTAAAAGATGTAAATAATGATGGATTAATCCCTTATAAAAAATGTAGTCTTTATGCATTCCAAGAGAAGTTTTTTGAATTAAGTGGGGAAAAGTGCCATTGTTTTTTAATGGGGAAAGATTATTATTATAAAAAAACATTATTACCTAAGAAAGAATTTATATGTAAAGTGTCGTTTGATGAAAATATTAAGAATACCTATCTAAATGCTGTTCAATGGATTCAATCCTTAAAAAATAACTATCAAACGATGAACATTTTACCGGAACCTTCACATCTTGAATTATATCCAAATATGAACTACAAAGAAAGTGGGTGGGAAAATGAAAAGATTAAATTAGCAGATAAAATAAAGGAAATAACACTTGTTTGGAATATATCCTATGATGAAAGGTGTAGGTTGGTAGAACAAGGGATTAAATGTTGGGATGATCCTAAGTTATTAAAAGAACTCAAGGAAACAAAAAAGAAAGATATTCAAGAAAGAATGATTCATATGAATCAACAGAAAGATGTTTTAATTCATCCTCGGAAGAATATATCAGCTGGTTTAAGTGGAATCTTAGAAAGGACTACATTTGACATTTACTTTGATGTTGAAAGTTTCTTATCCTTTGATGAAAAACAAAATCTTTTCAATGATAGTATTCCATTGGAAGAACCAGTTTTAGGTATTTTAGGGTTTATTCATCAAGATAATTTTTATGAGTTTACAATTCAAAAATTTACAAAAGAAGAAGAACAAAACATAGTTCAACGATTTGCAGATTATTTATGGAAGATGAGTAATGGGATTAAAGGGATTAATATTTATCATTGGGGACATGCAGAATACAATTATTTTCGGTATATCCATGAAAAATATCCAACAATCAAATTCCCTGAATATAAATTAATCAATGTTTTAGATTATTTTCGTATGGAGCCTATAATCGTTCAAGGTGTTTTTAAATTTGGATTGAAATCTATTGGAAAAGCACTATACAAAAACAATCTTATTCAAACAACGTGGGAAGAAAATGATAATGGTTTGGATTCAATGCTCCAATTTAAAGATATATGTAGAGCGCATACGAAGAATATACCCTTAAAAAGGCATTTAGGTATTAAAGAAATAATTGATTATAATCGCATTGATTGTCAGGTATTGTATGAAATTGTAGAGCTTTTAAGGGATAAATATAAACGTTAGATACATAAATATATTATAGAATTGTATATTAAAGTATGGCGTGTGATATTTACTATAATAATTTTGATTTAGAAAATGTTGAAGACCAAACAATACCAACGAGGGGTGGAATTATATTTAACGATGATGAAATCAACATTATTGAGGAAAGCATCAAAAAATTACCTTGGAAAGAAGCACAAATTGGTGGTAGCGGGAAACTTACCAGCTTAAATAAGGAAACACGTATTAGTGATATAAAATTTATTCCCTTTAATGAAGAAACTATGTGGTTTTATCAGAGAATTTTTATGAAAGCAAAGGAGATTAATGAAAAAAATTACAATTTTAAACTATATGGATTAGTTGATCAATTACAATATGGACGATACTTAGAGGGTGGTAAGTATGGATTCCATACGGATAATGGTCCGGGTGGTGCTAGATATAGAAAATTAAGTTGTAGTATATTATTAAGTGAACCTGGAGATTTTGAAGGTGGAGTATTTCAGGTTAACAATGGTAAACTATTGAATTATAATTTAAAAAAGGGTGAAATATTATTTTTCCCTTCTTGGACTCTACACCGTGTTAAACATATAACGGATGGCGAAAGAAAGAGTTTAGTTGGATGGTTTGGTGGAACTCCTTATGAATAAACCTACGAGATTACGGACATTTTAAGGTATAAATATAAAATTTAGATAAATATGTTATCCTCTATAGGACTACTTTTTTTAATCCCATTATTAGATTATAACTTTAAAGGGTTGATATCAATGATTGTAATCTGTAATGGTTTATTATGTCATGGATCCAAATATACAGATTTATCGTATCAAAAAAAAATAATGGTTTATGATGTAGTATGTAATGTGATTATGGGTTTATTTGTCATCTATACATCAGAACATCAAACCTTTACAGCAATAGTATTTACTATATCGGTTTTTACCTTTATCCTGAATAAAATAAGATATAATAGTAATTCATTATTGCATGTTATGGGTATACAATTCCCATTATCAGTTGCTTTATCTTTTTATCAATTATGATTTATCCTTTTTTCTCAATTCTTGAATTAATAGAGCTTGTTTTTTCATTTGGAGGTTCATCTTTTCAATAATCTGCTGTTGATTATGAATTATTTTTTCATATTCTTCTTTTTTCTTTCCCGAACATTCCTTCTCTTCTTCATTTTTAACAAACAGACGTGTTCGATAGAGGATATATCCATTGTCCTTTTTAAACACAAGAGGAACATAGATATATTTATTCCCATCCTTTAAAACTATTTTGTTATCACCCATCCTTAGATAAGTTCCACCTTCATAAAAAAATTCAGAATCATCTTTTAATGTTATGTATTTTACATGGTCTCCTATTTTAATATCGTATGGCGAATCAACTTCTTCACATGTTTTTAATTGTTGTTTAATGTGTTTTATATCTTGAGACATTCTTATATACTATTAGAATTATTATTTTAAACTATTTTTGCATTGAATCCATCAATGTAGAGACATTCCCGTGAAACCATTTAAGAGATTCATTAATACTTTTTTCAGATAAAAAAACATCTTTATCCTTATGTTCTTGCTTAAACATGATTAAAACATTAATTAATTGTTCGAACCTTTCTTGAATCATCCTTTCTTGTTTGGACATCGCATTCTTCTCCGCAAGATAATCTTCTTTTGTATACATTATTAATGAATTAATCCTTATTTATTTAAGTAATAAAAAATATTGAATGATAAGAATATGAAATGATTCAATGATTAAAGTCGTGGAGATTTATTAATAACAATTTCTTCGCAATTAACCCTTTCTTTCTTACTGTTTTCTACGATCAGTTCCATCAGTTCCTTCTTCCACTCTTCTCCTTTATAAAGATTTCTGTTAAATTCTTTATGAGCTTGTGAATAAGTATGTCCTTCATTCTTTTCAAGGTATTCTTTAATAAATTCACCCTTCATTTGTTCCAGTTCTTTCCTATAATTATCTTCTTCTTCTTCTTGCTTCTTCTTTTCTTCTTGCTTCCCCTTCATGATAAGCATCACTTGGTTCCTTCTATCAAGGAGTTCTTTCTCTTTCTTATCCTTTTCTTTCATTTTCTTTTCAGCTTCATTTCTTTCACGACGGTTTTGTCTCATCGCTTCATTCATGAGCTGATCATCTGTTTTCTTTGATGCTTTCACCTTCCTCTTCATCCTTTCCATGTCAGCTTTTTGATTTTCAGAAAGTTTCTTTACCTTTTTCCTAAGTTCATCTGCTTTACAAAGATATTGTTTATCCTGTGTATTACGGAATTTCTCATCATTGTGACGAGCCTTCTTTTCCATCTTACGGATTTGCTTATCAGTGAATGTGAGTGTAGCCATGATATTGTTATTTGTTATTGTCTTTCAATAACTACTTTCAAATTTGATTTAAACGTAGTTTATAAGTCAATAAAGTAGTAAGAAAATGTTTTTACGATCGGGAAGAATTGTAGGTAATGATATCATTGACTTTGATGAAGCATCCAGGGAATGGAGGAAGAATAAGATATCGGTCGGTCATGGTGAATTTAGATATTTAAATAAATAAATAGATGGTAAATAATAAAGAATGTCTCTTATCAACCAAGTCTGTCGTCAAAAAACAGAGGGTTGTGAATTTCCAAATGAATTAGAAGATTATATTTTTTATCTTCTCCGAAAAAAAAGACACCTCCCTCAAGAGATCTTAGAAGATATTAGACTCATAAAAAAACTACAGGATACATTACGGTTTGTCTTTCAAAATAATGAGGTCGTTGGTATTTTTAACGATAATGTAGTGGAGGATGGAATAGGAAGATCGCGACTCCTTCAGGCACTGGAAGCAAGTTCTGAGATAAAAATACCATCACGGAAATCTACAATAAAGATTATTAATAGCTTACCACCTGGAAATTCCGAATCTCGGATGCTCGATGCAAGCAATCCTGGGGGTTGGAAGGATGGTTCAGTCATTCTTTAAATAAATAAATAGTAAATAATAAAGAATGTCCTTTATCAACCCCCTTCTTTCTCCTTCGCTCCACACATAGCTAGACACCCACCCCATATAAAGAGAGCAATACCAATCCACCAGATCCAATCGGACCAATCATTATATTCACATTCGTCATGTATTCTATGGAAATGTTCCCTGACATAACCACAATTCCAATCAGTACATGGGTCCTGGTTTGTACAATTCACCCGCTTGTTTGGCTCTAAAGTATAATCCATTAGTTTTTCAGAAACGGTAGTAGCTCTATCATCAATTCCTTCTCTTTCTTCACTACAGTCGTTAAAGTACTTTACCAAGAGAACAATACATATGACAAGGATTGAAAGACAACAACCCATTAAACATTTCATATTGCGTTCAAACCGTTTCTCTTCTCTTGCGATTCTCTCTTCAATAGTCTCTAGTCTGCTCCTTCCACCCTTCTTGAGAGAAGGGGTCGTTTCATTATCCATTGAGAATGACCTCTGTTTCTTTTTTTCTTTTTTGCTTTTTTACTTTAACAACAAAAGTAATAAAACTATTCAAATTTTATATTATAATGTCCAAGACCAAGAAAACTTCATAAAA
>MDTA01196166.1_pt1 | contig 23356 bp, 15 predicted proteins | sample 811151 | NCBI WGS metagenome assembly MDTA01 (sample SAMN05326648, study PRJNA326480) | marine metagenome | isolation source: seawater | place: Indian Ocean: South | collected 2010
CATGGGAAAGCGTGGTATTAAACACCGCAAAGAAGGGCTGACCTTTGCTGCGATTCCTGTAGTGGGCCTTACCGATGCTCTCGTGCCAGCCCACCGCCTTCCAACTCGCCCGCTTCCCGTTAATCGACATGTTGTAGTCCGTCTTGGAGTTGTTGGTGCAATAGTAGCCGGCGTCCCGGAAGAGCTGTGGGTAGTAGACCACCGACCCGGGCACGGGCACGCTGCTGCGGTGATTGTGGATGCCAAGGGTCGAGGCATTCATCCCCGTAATCAGGGTCGAGCGCGCAGCCGAACAAACTGGCGCCGAGGAAAAGGCATTAAGATATCTCACCCCCTGCCCTGCAAGCCGGTCAAGATTTGGCGTCCGGGCCTGCAGGTCCCCATAGCATCCCAGATATGGGCTGTTGTCTTCACTCGTGATCCAGAGGATATTGGGGCGATCCGGTTCAGCCGCCACAAGGGTGCAGAAGGGGGCCAGGATTACGAGGAGGGTGAATCGTATCATAGATGCGGTTTACCCGTATCCTTTCTCAATGGCAACCCCCTCGGACGACCAGCTCACTCACAAGGCGCCCCGGGCATGCAGGCTTGCCTTTCACCCCATTACCTTTTCCGATAGAGCCGCCCATGAGATTGCTCTTGTCACTCCTGCTACTCTGCACCTGCCTCACTATCCTGGCCCAGGATGGTAAAAAGAGACCCAATATCGTCCTTCTCTTCGCTGACGACCTGGGAAGATACGCTTCTGCCTACTCCCATCCGGAAAACCCCTCCGTCAACGACATCGTTTCCACGCCCGTTTTCGACCGTATCGCCAAGGATGGGGCCCTCGGATGGAATGTTTTCGTCTCGGCCCCGTCCTGCTCTCCCTCACGGGCGGCCCTGATCTCAGGGCGTCACTTTTTCCGCAATGGGTCCCATTCCCAGCTCCACACCCCCTGGCACGGCGATCGCTCCAAGGACCCGTGGAACGAGGTCCAGGGGTTTGCCGTGCTTCTGCAGAAGGCAGCCGGCTACCACATCGGCTGGTCTCACAAGATGCATATCGCGGAGGACCGCATGGGCGGGAAACAGGGCAACTTCCGAGCGGCCGGGGCAAAGGTTAACCAGTTCTCGCAAAATGTCAGCCGGACGCTGGAGGAGAACGCTGACGAGGCCTCCGTCAAAAGTGCCAAGCAGAAGCTCTATGACGAATGCCGCAAAAATTTTCGTTCCTTTCTTTCGAAACGGAAACCCGGACAACCTTTTTACTATTCGTTTCATCCCACCAATCCACACCGCAAATGGACCAAGGGGTCCGGCAAGAGGCTCTGGGGCCTCGACCCTGATTCCCTGACCAAGGTCTTACCTCCCTTTCTCCCCAACGTGCATGAAGTGCGTGAAGACCTGGCGGACTATCTCGGAGAGGGCATGGCCTTTGACCGAAGTTGTCGGGAAATCATCGATGAACTGAAGAAGATCGGGGAACTGGACAACACCCTCCTTGTCATTTCCGGAGATCACGGAGCTCCGGGATTCCCCCGCGGCAAAACCAATTGCTATGACTTCGGGTCCCGGGTCCTCTTCGCCGCCCGCTGGCCGGGCCACATCAAGCCTGGGCAGATCATTACCAAGCCGATTTCCCTCATTGACCTGGCGCCCACCTTCCTTGCTGCCGCAGGGTTGAAGCCGGAAGAGGGCACCAACGGGCAGAACCTTCTTCCAGCGCTCTCCGAGGGAGATCATGCAAAACTCCGGGGTTGGGCCCTGATCGGACGGGAGACCCACGTAAATACTGCCCGTGGGGGACTTCCCTACCCAACCCGGGCCCTGCGGACCGAGGATTACCTCATGGTCGTGAATTTTGCTCCCGATCGTGCGCCGATGGGCGACCCCTTGAAGCTGAACGACCCTGAACCTCCAACCTACCAGCAGCTGGAAAACAGCACCCGTCTCGCTTTCGGAGACGTGGATGCCGGCCCGACCAAGGCCTGGATGATAAAGCACCGGGATGATCCGAAGTACAGGCGCCAATGGGAACTCGGCTTCGGCCTCCGTCCGCGCGAGGAGTTCTACGACCTCAACAGCGACCCTCACCAGATCAACAACCTCGCAGATAACAAGGCCTATGACGCCATCCGTAATGCCCTGCGGGGTCTCCTCATGGACGAACTCCGCAAGAACGAAGACCCCCGCCTCCAAGGTGACACCTTCGACAAGCCCCCGTATAACAAGAAAACCCGGCCCGGGCAGACGAAGCGGTAACCTTGAGGAAATAACATTCCTCCACTTGCAGCCGGGATCAGCTCTTGCTAAGGGCGCATGACCATCCCATGAGCAAAACCCCTCGCTTCCTCGTCAAAGTCTTCCTCTACCAGATAGAGCCGGAAATCTGGCGGCGATTTTCCATTCCAGCTACCGCCACCTTCAAACAGCTCCACGACGCGGTGCAACACTCCATGGGCTGGGAAGACAGGCACTGGCACGAATTCCGCCACGGTAAGGGCAAACGGCTTCTGGACGTCATCGGACCCGATCACGAGGAAGTTGAGAAGGGTGACAATTTCCAGGAAGAGAGCACCGTTACTCTGAAGGACTTCGTGGGCCGGCGGCACTTTCCGATCCGCTTGCTATACCGCTATGACTTCAAGGATGAGTGGATCCATGAAATTGCAATCGAGGGAAGAACGGAAGAGGGCGAGGGAGATCTGCCCATCCTTCTTGAGGGCGAACGCGCCTGCCCCCCGGAGGACTGCGGGGGGGCCTTTGGTTACATGGCCGCACTCAACGGGGATCTCATGTGGCTGGATGATGGATACGACCCCGCCCGGTTTGACCCAGGAAAGGTGAAATTCACCAAGCGGCGGCGCAGAAAATAAACCTCCATCTCACCCGGCAAGGTGTGCCGAAATATGACTGGTACGACGCATGCCCTCTTCGTTGCATTGCCAGTAATTTCCGCTACCCGCATCCAAGGCCGTCAGCCATTGACCCCCGAAGGCCCAGGTGTCGATACAGACCGCATGGCCAAGGTTCGCGGGGTCTCCGCCCTTCTGGGCGGTGTGCCCGCACACCATGACCTTGCCATTGCGGTGAGGAGGGACCCTTCGGAACTTTTCCCAGAAGAGCATGAACGGGTCCTGGTCTTCCAGCGCCACGTTGGAGGCGGCATTGGCATGGACAAAAAAGTGGGTGTCTGTTTCATGGAATGGGAGGGCTCCCTCGATGAACTCCCAATGGGCCTCCGGAACCGACCCTAGGTCCTTTCCTCCGTAGGACTGCAGGGTCTCCCTCCCACCGACCCCTCCCCCCATCCAGCGCTCCATGGCCTTCAAGGAGTCCCTCGCCTCCATCATCAGGATTTCGTGGTTCCCCATCAGGTTGACCACGTTGCTCCGCTCCCGCAACCGAAGGAGAAAATCGATTACTCCCTTGGAATCAGGCCCACGATCGACGTAGTCCCCCAGAGTCACCAGTGTGTCTTCTTCAGAAATACCCGCGTATTCCACCAGGGCCTCAAGAGAAGCACGGCACCCGTGAATATCACCAATTGCTATTGTCCTCATTCCTGCCAGCACCCATACGACCCGCTGCCTCCCGACTTGCAAGTCCCATTCCCTCCCCCCACCATTTTCCACCCATGCTGCGCTTTCTCCTGCCAGCCCTCGTCGGCTGCTTCCTTCTAACCGGCATTCCGGCCTCTGCCGTCAGTCCGAATATCATCATCTTTCTCGCCGATGACATGGGCATGGGAGATACCTCCGTGTATCATGACTGGAGCGGCAACAAGGACGACCGCCAGCTGCATACCCCGAACATGGAGCGTATTGCGAACATGGGCATACGGTTCATGGATGCCCACTCCCCCCACAGCCGCTGCAGCACCTCACGTTATGCCCTGCTGACCGGGCGCTATTGCTGGCGCACCTCCCTTAAATACTGGGTCCTCTTCGGGGTCCAATGTGACCCCCTGATCGAGAAGTCCCGCCCTACCATCGCCACCTTTCTCCGCGACAATGGCTACCGGACCGGAATGGTCGGCAAATGGCACCTGGGGCTCCAGTATCGGCAAACCGACGGATCCCCTGCGAAAGGCTGGGACGACGCTGACCTCACCCGGCCCCTCGCCGATGGACCCACCGATCACGGCTTTGATTACTTCTACGGAATTTCCAGAAGCCACCCCACCTCAGGCCCCGGTGGGACAAATTCCAATGCCCCCGGACAGCGTCGGGGCCCCGGCTGGATTCATAACCGCCGGGTCGTGGGAGCTACCGGCAAGGGCAAACAGCTTGACGACTCCTATGTCCTCAACGAAATCGGCCCCGTTCTCCACGCCAGGGCCTTTGAGTTTCTTCGCAGTGCCACTGCGGCGAGCAAACCCTTCTTTCTCTACTTCGCCAGTCCCGCCAATCACACACCGCACACCCCCTGCAAGTCCATTGCCGGGAACAAGGTGGCGGGAACAAGTCGTCACGTGGACGGCAGGCCCACGGGAAGCACCCGGCTGGACTTCATCCACGAGAACGATGTCCAGGTCGGGCTCCTCCTTGATTATCTCCAGCGCACCGCCGACCCCCGGAGGCCCGGGCACAAGCTCCTCGACAACACCCTGTTCATCTTTGCCAGTGACAACGGTGCGGAAAGCAGGTCGAAAACCGCGACCGGCCCTCTCCGCAGCAACAAGGGTTCCACCTACGAAGGTGGTCACCGTATTCCCTTCTTTGCCTCCTGGCCTGCCGGGAAACTGGGCGACGGCCGCCCCAAAACCCCTGGACGCACCTCCACCCGGCTCCTGGCACTGAATGACCTTTTCGCAACCTTTGCCCAGATTCTCGGCAAACCGCTACCTGATCTGTCAAAGGGCAGGATCGGAGCGGAAGACAGTATTTCTCAGTTAGCCGCCCTGCGCGGGGAAGCCTGCCCTCCACGCCCTCCGGTCTTTCCGAATGACCACAACGAGGCCTCGAGGAAAAACTCAGAAAAAAGGGCCGTGGTGGCCGTCCGCTCCAACGCCTCCCCGCTCAAGGGCAAATGGAAGCTCTTCCTGGATCACCGATTCGCTCTCGAGGGCAAACTTCACCCCACGGAACTTTACAACCTCGAAACTGACCCCTTCGAGCAAAAGAACCAGCTGAACAACCCCGAGGCCGGGCCCGCTCTGGATTTCCTCCTCAAGGAGGCGGCCAAGGCCAAGGGAGACAAGGGATCAACCAGACCATGACACGCTTTCTCCTCTTAATTGCCTCCTTCCTCCCGCTCTTCGCCTCTGCTGCAGAGCGTCCCAATATCATCACGGTTTTCATCGATGACATGGGATGGACCGATCTTTCCTGCTTTGAGGGCAGCCACGTAAAGACCGAGAACATTGACCGGCTCGCCGCAGAAGGAATCAAGTTCACCAACTTCTACGTCAACTCACCGATCTGCTCTCCCTCCCGCGTAGCCCTGACCACCGGCCAGTATCCACAGCGCTGGCGCATAACTTCCTACCTGAACAACCGGCGGTCCAACATCAGGCGGGGAATGGCCCAGTGGCTCGACCCAGCAGCTCCGGTCCTTGCCAGGGAGCTGCAGAAGAACGGATACGCCACCGGGCATTTCGGGAAATGGCACATGGGGGGACAACGGGACGTCGATGATGCCCCCCCAATCTCCGATTACGGTTTCGATCGCAGCCTCACCAACTTCGAAGGCATGGGGCCAAAGCTCCTTCCACTCACCCTCAAGCCAGGCCAGAACCCGGAGACCCCGGGCCGCATCTGGCAGAATGCCACCCGCCTCGGGGAAGGGGTCATCTGGATGCAGCGCTCCCACATCACCAAGGGCTTTGTCGACGCAGCCCTCGAGTTTATCGACCAAGCCCGGGACGACAAGAAGCCCTTCTTCGTCAACCTCTGGCCGGATGACGTTCATTCTCCCTTCTTTCCCCCTCTCGACAAATGGGGCGACGGAACAAAGAGGTCCATCTACTACGGGGTTCTGGATGCCATGGACGAACAACTCGGCCCCCTTTTTGACCGGATCCGCAATGATAAGGCACTTGCCGCCAGCACCCTCATCATCGTGGCCTCGGACAACGGCCACGAAACCGGGGCAGGCAGATCCGATCCGCTTCGTGGAGCCAAGACCTGGCTCTACGAAGGTGGGATCCGCTCGCCCTTGATCGTATGGGGCCCCGGGCTCATGGAGAAATCCTCCCTGGGCAAGGCCAACACCAGCTCCGTCCTGTGCGCCCTCGATGTCAACCGCTCGCTCTACACCGTGTGTAAAACGAATCTTCCCGGCGAAACCGGACTCGATGGTGAGGACTTGAGCGCCACCATCCTTGGCAAGGAGCGCAGCAGTCGAACCGCTCCCATCTTCTGGCGGCGCCCCCCTGATCGCCCCGGCTTCGGACACGGCCTCCAGGAGGACAACCCGGACCTCGCCGTACGCGAAGGCCGCTGGAAATTCCTGGTCAACTACGACGGCAGTGACCCACAGCTCTATCATCTCGGCAAGGACCCCGGCGAAACTCTCAACGTCGCCGACAATTTTCCCGAGGTCGTAAAGGATCTTCACGCCAAATTGAAGAAGTGGAACAGTAGTCTCCCAACTGATGCCGGAGCCCCGAAAGCAAGGGCGGTCCCGGGGGCCACCAGCAAGGCTGCTCCCACGATCGAGGGACAACGCTCCAATTCTCCGCAACTCGCTTCCCGCTTGCAGAAGCCCGGGACCTTTTCTTTGCTGCAACCATGAAACGCACGGTCTTTCTGGGCACCTACACCAGAGGAGAGAGCAAGGGTATCTATTCCTGCCGCTTTGATGACGCAACCGGAGCCCTCTCCGGATTCCGACTTGCAGCCGAAACCCCCAGCCCTTCCTTCCTTGCCCTGCATCCCAACGGAAAATTCCTCTACGCGGTTAACGAAACCGACGACTATGAAGGCACCTCCTCCGGCTCCGTAACCGCCTACCGGATCACCAACGCGGAGGGCGGAGTTCTGGAGAAACTCAATACCGTCAGCTCTCATGGGGCCCACCCCTGCCATCTCGCCCTTACTCCCGGAGCGGACGCGGTCATTATCGCCAACTATACCGGATCAACCGTCGCAGCGATCGAAATCCGGGACGATGGATCCCTCGGGAAAACGCTCAACAGGATCCTTCACAAGGGGTCAGGCGCACTCAAGCCCCGCCAGGCAGAACCTCATCCCCACGCCGTCAACCTGGATCCGGCCAACAGGTTCGTCTTCATCTCCGACCTCGGGATGGACCAGATCATCCGCTATGAGCTCGAAGAGGGTGGGCGGCTCAGCGAGCGCCGGGGAGCCACCGGGGTCGATCCGGGGGCCGGGCCACGCCACTTCGCTTTTCACCCGAAAGCGGAATTCGGCTATGTTCTCAACGAGATCACTCGTACGGTCACTGCCTTTGGCTATAACCAGTCCAGCGGAGAACTAACGGAACTTCAGACTATCTCAACCGTCCCGGACGGATGGTCCCGGGGGTCCACCGCGGAAATCTTCATTCACCCCGGTGGCAGGTTCCTCTACGCATCCAATCGTGGCCACGACAGCATCGCCTGCTTTCACATTCACCAGGGTTCCGGAAAGCTGAGCCTGGTCGAGATCGAGAAAACCGGGGGGCAAACCCCGCGTAACTTTAACCTGGACCCTTCCGGCAAGTGGATCATTGCCGCCAACCAGTCCAGTGGAGACCTGCATGTCTTTTCCATCAACCAGGAAACCGGGGCTCTCTCCCCGGCTGCCAGCCGCCTTGAAGTCCCTGCTCCCGTCTGCGTCGTCTTTCTGTAGTCAATCTGCTCCGTCGCTTGCATCGCAAGCACCCGGCGCCACCTCACTCTCCTCACCCGAACCATCCTCATGAAACCACTCCTTCTTCTCCTCGCTTCCGGATTACTGGCCCTCGGCACGGCTGCAGAGCGTCCCAATATCGTCCTTATCATGGCTTACGACATGGGCTACTCCGACATCGGGTGCTATGGCAGCGAGATCCGGACACCTGTGCTGGACCAGCTGGCCCGCAACGGACTGCGTTACACCCAGTTCTACAATACTTCCCGCTGCTGCCCGACCCGGGCGGCCCTCATGAGTGGACTCTACTCGCATCAGGCCGGCATGGGCCTGATGGAAGGCGACCGGGGCTGGCCGGGCTACCGGGGCTCCATCAACAAGCGCTGTGTCACCCTTGCCGAGGCCCTCAAGGGCGCTGGTTACCGGAGCTACATGTCGGGCAAGTGGCACCTGACCCGGCACAAGAGCCCTGACGGGGATAAATCTGCCTGGCCCATGCAGCGCGGCTTCGACCGCTTTTACGGCACAATCACGGGAGCAGGCAGTTTCTACGACCCCGCAACCCTCTGCCGGGGCAACACCTACATCACTCCCGAGAACGATCCCGGGTACCAACCCGAATCCTTCTACTATACCGACGCAATCAACGACAATGCGATCGCTTTCATCACCGATCACTGCGGAGACAGCATGGTAGCGGACAAGCCGTTCTTCCTCTATGTCTCCCACACCAGTGCCCACTGGCCCATGCACGCCCCGGAAGCCGACACCGCCAAGTACAAGGGCGTCTACGACAAGGGCTACCCTGCGATCCGTGAGGCCCGCTACAAGAAGGCCATCGAGATGGGTGTCGTCGACAAGAAATGGGCCATGTCCAAGGGCCTCGACTGGGAAGGCTTCAAGCACAAGGACTGGGACATACGATGCATGGAGGTCTATGCCGCAATGACCGAGATCATGGACCGCGGGATCGGCAGGATTGTCAACGAGCTGAAAAAGCAGAAGCTCTTCGACAACACCCTTATCATCTATCTGCAGGACAACGGGGGCTGCGCTGAGGGCTTCGGCCGGGCCAACAACTCCCACCAGAAAGAACGCTTCAATTTCAAGCCCCTGGGGAAGGATGGGCTCCAAACCAAGATCTGGCCCCCCATGCAGACTCGCGACGGAAGGTTTGTCCGGACTGGGCCAGAAACCATGCCCGGTGCGGAAGACACCTTTGTCGCTTACGGTCCGGGCTGGGCCAATGCCTCCAACACCCCCTTCCGTGGCTACAAGCACGATCCCTACGAAGGGGGAATTGGCACCCCTTTCATCGTGAGCTGGCCCCGGGGTATTCATTCCGAGCGTAATGGCGGAATTGTCCACGATATCTCCCATCTTATCGACCTCATGCCCACCTTCGTGGAAGTGGCGGGGGCAACTTATCCTGAGCAATATGATGGAAATAAGATCCAGCCCATGGAGGGGATCAGCCTTGTCCCGACCCTGTCCGGGAAAGCCATCACCCGGAAGGCCCCCCTCGGCTTCGAGCATCATGGCAACCTCGGCCTCCGCGACGGCAAATGGAAGATCGTTTCGATGTATCGCGGGGGCCAGCCCCGCAAATGGGAGCTTTACGACATGGAGGCCGACCGGACCGAGCTCAATGACCTCGCCACAAAAATGCCGGACAAACTGAAAACCATGGTTTCCGCCTGGCAGTCATGGGCCGATCGAGTCGGGGTCCAGCCCTGGCCCATCCCAAGATATGACCCGGAAAAGGCAAAGTAGCTCGTCGGCCTTCCTCTCAGACGTTTCAACCATGCGTTCCCTGCTTCCTCTCATCATTTTCCTGTCTCTGGGAGGACTCCCGGCCCACGGAAAACCCCATGTGCTCTTCATCGCAATCGATGATCTGAACGACTACATTTCCCCACTCGATAATCATCCCGGAGTGCAGACTCCCCACTTTGAGCGGCTTGCCAGACGCTCGGTCAACTTCGCCAACGCCCACTGTGCAGCTCCGGTCTGTCATGCCTCGAGAGTAGCGATCATGACGGGCGTTCATCCCGTCCGGTCCGGGATCTACCGCAACATGTTTGGAGCCCGGGGGCCACGATGGCGCCATGAGTCCAAGGTTCTTGAGAAAGCGGTCGTCCTCTCCCAGCACTTCCGCAATCACGGCTACCACGCAGCAGGCGGAGGCAAGATTTTCCATACCCTCCAGTGGACCCCACACGACTCCCAGTACGACCCGGAAGCCTGGGACTAATACCGCGGGGACCCCAACAACCCCATCGCTCCCGACTGGCCCAGGCCAAAGCTGACCCCCGACGAGCAGGCCGGTCTCACCAAGGGGCGCCCGCTGGGTGGCAACTCACAGCTCTTCGGGGCCGCCCCCCTCGAGGTCCCCGACGAAAAGACCGGAGATCACATGGTTGTGGACTGGGCCATCGAACAGATGAAGCAACAACGGAAGAAGCCCCTCTTTCTTGCCGTGGGCCTCTTCCGGCCCCACATCCCGTGGGAAGTCCCGAAACCGTGGTTTGATAAATACCCTCTCGAAGACATCAAGCTCCCTCCCCACCGTGAAGACGACTTGGCCGATGCCCACAACCACGGGCGGACCCACTGGCACAAGTGGGTGATGGAGAACCGGCAATGGGAGAAGCTCATGCAGGGCTACCTTGCCAGCATCTCCTACGTCGATCACCAGCTGGGACGACTCCTCGACGCCCTTGATGCAACGCCCGGCATGAAGGGCAATACCATCATCGTCCTCTGGAGCGATCATGGCTTTCACATCGGCGAAAAGGCCAACTGGGAAAAGTTCGCCCTGTGGGACCAGACTTCCCGGGTTCCCCTCTTCATTCACGCCCCGGGGATAAGCCGGGACGGGGCAAAAACGAGGAAACCCGCCACCCTCACCGACGTCTACCCCACTCTCTGCGAGCTCGCCGGCCTTCCCGTCCCTGAACAGTGCGATGGCCTGTCACTGGTCGCCCAGCTCAGAGATCCAGACGCCAAGCGGGAGCGCCTCGCACTCTGCTCCTTCCAGTTCTGGCACGAGAAGATTCCTTCCCATGGGGTAGCCGACGAACGCTACCGCTTCATCCGCTACGGTAACGGCTTTGAAGAGCTCTACGACCTGCAAAATGATCCGCACGAGTATGAGAACCTGATCGATGACCCCAAACTCGCGCCCGTAAAAACCCGGCTGGCCAGCGGCATCCCCCCGAATCCCGCCCCGCTTGCCGTCCTTCCCAAGGACTCCCCCCATCACCGGGCTAACCAGGGGAAACGGTAGCCTCCTCCCCTCAGATGACAGGCAGCGCTGCATTGACTCCCGGGGCATGGAGATCAATCGTGCAGCAAGGCCAAAGCCCGCCCCCTGATCTCCCCCGGGAACTCAGGCCCCGGACCCCATGATGAGCCCATGATGTCTTCCGCTTTCGTGAATCCATTCCCGGCACCGTAGACTCGAGCATTCTCCCCGTGGTCTTCACTACGCCCATCTTCGTCTACGGTTTTCTGCCAGTCATGCTGGCGGTGTATTACCTCCTCCCCCGACCCGCACGCAATGGCTGGCTGGCCGTGGGCAGCTATCTCTTCTACGGGCTGGGCAATCCTTCCTGCATCCTTGTCCTGCTCTTCTGCACGACGTGCACCTTCTCGCTTGCCTTGTTCATGCCCCGCGCAGGGATGCGAACACGCCAGCTCCTCCTCCTTTGTTCCATTCTTGCAAACCTTGGACCCCTGGCCTTCTTCAGGTATTCCGGTTTCCTCGCCCGGGCGACCCGGGAGCTTGCGGGAGCCCCCGGGAGCGAGACCCTTTCCTGGCTTGGAGCCATAGCGATCCCCATCGGCATCAGCTTCTACACGCTGCAGGCCCTGAGCTACTCGATCGATGTTTACCGGGGAGAAACCAAGCCGGCCACCCGGCTTGTCGACTTTGCCGTGTTCATGGCCTTTTTCCCCCAGTTGATCGCGGGCCCCATAGTCCGCTACCGGCAAATGGCTCCGGACCTCCGGAATCGAACCGAATCCCGGCACCAGTTCGCAAATGGCATGGGGGTCTTCATTATCGGGCTGGCAAAGAAATTACTGCTCGCCGACCCCTGCGGGGCAGTCGCAGATCAGGCCTTCGGGGCGGCAGCACCTGATATGCTCAGCGCATGGATCGGGCTCCTTGCCTATTCCTTCCAGATCTATTTCGATTTCAGCGGCTACAGCGAAATGGCCATCGGCCTCGGAATGATGTTGGGATTCACCCTGCCGGTGAACTTCCGCTCTCCCTATCGCGCCACCTCCCTCCGTGATTTCTGGAGGCGCTGGCATATCACCCTCGGATCGTGGGCGCGGGATTACCTCTATATCCCCCTCGGCGGAAGCCGGGTCGGCCGCTGGCGCACAGCGTCCAACCTCATCCTGATCATGATCCTCTTAGGTATCTGGCACGGGGCAGCCTGGCAGTTCCTGCTCTGGGGCCTGCTGCACGGGCTCCTCCTCGCTGGGGAGCGGGTCGCTCCGGGCAGAAGCCTGCCGGTCATTCTCCGGACCGCCTTCACCTTCCTCCTGGTAACCCTGGCCTGGGTCATCTTCAGGGCCCAATCCCCGGCAGAGGCCCTGAACTATTATGCCTCCCTCGCCGGAGCCACGAACCCCGGCGAAGCATCATGGTGGACAAGGGAGCTGATCGTTACCTGGGAGCATCTGGCCCTCCTCCTCCTTGCCGCCCTGGTGATCTGGAAAGAGCAACCCCTTTCGAAGAACTCCACCCGTGCCAAGTGGGTGTTGCTGACCGCTCTTTTCTGGATCTGCCTGGTCTTCATGGGGTCCGCGGAGGCGCCCCCCTTCCTCTACTATTACTTCTGACCGATCATGACCGACCAGCCCCGGAATACGTCTCCACCCCGAGACCAGATGCCTTCTCTCCCCGCGCTGATCTCCCTCGGGTTCTTTTCCATCATACACTTTATCTCTGTTATCAGCGGCGAGAGGCCCCGGGAAACAGAGGACCTGACCCGGGCCTTCGCCGAGCCCGGCGCGCAGATGCTACATGCCTCCAGCCAGCGATTGCGGGCTTTCGCAGGTCTCGACACTACGGATGTCGTCACCCGCCATGGCCACTATTATTACCGTCCGGACATCGATCACCTCTCCGGGCAGAGCTTCCTCAAGAAACCCCGCAGCCCTGCATCACGGCGCTGGAACCCCCTGCCCGCGATTATCAACTTCGACCAGCAGTTGAAGGCGGCCGGAATCCGGCTGGTTCTCCTTCCCGTTCCCTCCAAGGCCTCTCTTGCAAATGAGCCCTCCTCTCCAATGGTAAACGAGGGCTACCGGGAATTCCTCCGTATCCTGAGATCGGACCACGGGATCGAAGTTCTCGATCTCGTCCCGCTGCTCGACAAATTGTCCCGGCAGGGCACCCCTCCTTTTCTCGAGGGAGACAGTCACTGGTCCCCCCAGGGGATGTCCGGGGTCGCCCGCTTTGTCGCGGAAAAGACTTCCGTGCAAGCCCCTGGAGAGCCTTACCAGACGGTCGAGCGCTCCCTGTCATCCGTCGGAAACCTTACGCGCTTGATGGGAAGGACCAAGAAAGAGTCCCTCTCCTCATCCATGGTTCTCAGCCAGAATGACGAAGTCTGGAAGCCGCGCCCGGGAGCCCCATTCCTTCTCCTCGGAGACAGTTTTTCCAACATCTACTCCCAGGAAGACATGGGCTGGGGCAAAGGGGCCGGACTTGCCGAGATGCTAAGCCTGGAGATGAGCGCCCCCGTCGACCGCATCGCATTCAATAGCAACGGGGCCTTCGCCAGTCGGGAAGCACTTCTTCGCTACCCGGAGCGACTGGCCAACAAGTCCGTCGTGGTCTGGCAATTCGCCATGCGTGAACTCTCCTTTGGCAACTGGAAGATCCTTGGCCTGCCTGAACTGCCTCCCCGACCCGCAGTCCAAGTCGAGCCCCAGACCCTCGAGGGAACTATTCTCAGGGTCGCCGAGCTGCCTCCGCTGAAGCAGGCCCCCTTCCGCCAGGCCGTGCGGGAGGTTCTCCTCGGAAAGATCCGCAGTGGATCCGGCCGGGTTACCGGTTCCGTGATCCTGCTCGGCTATGCCGTGCAGGATCACCTCCCCACCGGAATGGCGCGCTGGGAAAAGGGAGACCGTGTCAGCGTGCAGGTCGTACCTTGGGAAGCCGTGAAAGACGGGACTGGAGACCTCCAGCGTTTCTCACTCCGGGATCCGGAACAGAAGCTGCAGGAAACTCCCCGCTTCTGGATGAAATAGCGGCCTGCGGATCACCTCTCTCAAAGCGGCGCCAGTAGCTGCCGCAAGGTATCTTCGTCCGGAGCGGTCACCTTGTTCGTTCCGGCCAGAAGGTCATCTGCCAGCTTCGACTTGTCGGCCTGCAGTTTCTGGATCCGCTCCTCCACTGTTCCCGTGCAGATCAGCTTGTGCACGAAGACCGGCTTGGTCTGGCCAATGCGGTATGCGCGATCCGTAGCCTGCGCTTCAGCAGCGGGATTCCACCATGGATCGTAATGAATCACGGTATCAGCGGCCGTGAGATTGAGCCCGGTCCCCCCGGCCTTCAGCGAGATAAGAAAAAGAGGGGTGCTCCCCTCCTGAAACCTGTCAACCAGTTCGCCCCGGTTCCGGGAGGATCCCGTGAGCTCAAGATAGGGAATCCCCAGGCTCACAAGCTTCTTCCCGATGAGTTCCAGCATGGTAGTGAACTGGGAAAAGAGAAGAACCCGCCGCTTCTCCTCAAGAAGCGTCCCTAGAAGATCACCAAGATAATCCAGCTTGGCGGAGGACAGTTCCTGCGCCTCCTCCATGGCAAGAAGGCGGGGATCACAGCAGATCTGCCTCAACTTGAGGAGAGCATCAAGAAAGACGATGCGGCTTTGCTCAAGCCCCTGGGCGGCGATGGCCTGCCGCACCCGCCGGTCCATCGTGGCCCGAACTGTCTCGTAAAGATCCTTTTGCCCGGTAGTCAACTCCACGGGATGAACCAGGAGTGTCTTGGGAGGAAGCTCGGAAGCCACCTCATCCTTCGTCCGGCGCAGAATCAGGGGAGCCACCCGGGCCTTGAGGTCCTCCTTGCGGTCCTCGTCCCCGTCCTTCTCAATGGGGGCCTGGAACCTCGCCCGGAAGGCTTCCTGGCTTCCAAGGAAGCCGGGCAGGAGAAAGTGCATCAGGGACCAGAGCTCCCCGAGGTGGTTCTCAATGGGCGTTCCCGAGAGGCAGATCCTCTGAGCGGCAACCAACTCACAGGCGGCCTTGGTCACCTTGGCTGCGGGGTTCTTTATATTCTGGGCCTCATCAAGAACGACCAGGTGGAATTCTGACTCCCTCAGAGATCCTATATCTCTTTGGAGCAGGGCGTAGGAAGTGATCACCAGATCCGCATGCGGGATGTTCCGGAAGTCCCGGCTGCGCTTAGGCCCCTGCAGGACAAGCACACTGAGCGAAGGGACAAACTTGGCGGCCTCCGCCTTCCAGTTAGGAACGACCGAGGTTGGAGCAACCACCAGCGCAGGTCGTCCTTCCGCCCGGCCCGAGTCCTTCTCGGTCAGAATATGGGTAAGGGTCTGCAGCGTTTTCCCGAGACCCATGTCGTCTGCCAGAATCCCATGCAACTGGCACCTGCCAAGGGTCTGCATCCAATGGAAGCCCTCCAGCTGGTAGTCTCGCAAGGTTGCTTGAACTCCCGCAGGGGGAGCTTCCTTCAGGGGCCGTTGCAGCTTCCCAAGCTGTTTCACCACCCGGTCGAGATTTCCGTCCGGAACCAGGGAAAGCTCCGAGTCAGAAGCGAGATGGGCGGCATCCACAGGATGAAGAAAGGGCCGGTTGGGATCCACCAGGGAGGCCAGCTGCCTGAGGATTCTCTTCAACCGCTCTACCGGGATTTGAAGTGCCCCCCCATCAGGAAGGTAAACCAAGTGGTGCGAGCGGCCGGAAAGCTCGTCCAGCATGTCGAGGGTCCGGTCTTCCAGCAATTTGGCGAGGATCGGAAGCAGATCCAGTCTCTCCCCCTCAAGGTCGAACCCCACCGAGAGGGCGAACCATCCGCCCGGTTGCTCGGATAGAGAGCTCTCCCACTGGGCCGGGTCCGTCGAGAACACAGGAAATCCAACCTCTGAGTCAATCGACACCTCCCAGTCCCGGGCTTCCAGCCTGGGAACCGCCTCGGCCCTGAACCAGGGCCAGTAGAGGTCCGGGGTGTTCAAGCTCGGCTCAGGAAACCAGGCCGACTCCGCCGACATTTCCCGGTCGCGCTGCCGCTCCAATCCAAGCAGGAAGCGATAACTCGGTTGAGCCCCGAGATGGGTCAGCCCCAGCTGGGCCAGCTCCTGCGCCGCAGACTTCTCAGCATGCAGGTCACGTATGATTTCCAATGGCCCTTTCTCAGTTTCAACCACCACCGCGCTATCTCCGCTGGTATGGAGCGGCAACTCATGATCCCCATAGCTTGCGGTGGGACGGGCCACCAGCCACTCGTCTCGGTTCGAAGCCCTCAGGGACTGAAGCAGAAGCTGCACCGGACGGCTGTTCGCTGGCTCCACCAGCACCTCGAGACGAAACCGTGGCTTCGCCTGCAGAGGGCTCAGGGCCCCGGGGGTTCCAGAGACTTTCTCGTTCTCTTCTGTCCGCAAAGGGGCCACCCGGAGATTCGCACTGCCCCCCTTTAAGAGCCTTTCCAACACGCCCTTCTTACTGGCACTCAGAAGGACTGCTGCCGCATGCTGGCAGAAATGGGCATAGGGACAGCAACAGGAAGCATCCAGCTCCCAGCGCCCTTCGCTCTCCTGCCACAGGGAGATTTCCGCCTCGTGCCATTCCCCCTCAAGATCCTGCACCCGGGCGGCAAGAAGCCCCCCTCCATCCTCCAGCGCGCTCCAGGTAAGGTCCATGACCCGACGCTTGCGCGCCAGCTTCCCTCCATCCTCAAGGACAAACCCGTCAAAGCGTTCCTCCCACACGCGGCCGAGGAGAAACTCGCGGAGGGAAGGGTTCGCTGGCATGAAACACGCAGGGCCGGGAGGGTTGAGGGCCCCGTGTCCGCAGCATGCCTTTCCCTGGCCTTCCCATCAAGTGCAGGAAGCCCCCACTCCCCGCCTCTACTTTTCTGCTCTTCGTATCGGCCGCACCGTTTTATCGAGAATCTTCCCATCGGCAGTCATCGCTTCATAGACGAATTGCTTGCCTGTCATGGTGACCTTGATGAGGTGCCTCACTGCCAGGGCCTTGGCCAGGTAAGGGCGCTTCTTCTCCCAGTCCTTGGGGATACTGCGGGTCTTCACCCCCCAGGACCCGTCACCAAGATAGATCACGCCATCCTTGTCGTTACGCTTGCCCCCGACGATGGGGTGAGTCCGCTTGTAGGTGTGATGATCGTTCTCAAAGACGCAGTCCACCTTGAACTGCTCAAAGAGCGGAGACCACTCCCGACGGATATCCGTCGCGTCGTCCTTCACCCCAGTCCCCCACGCCGGCCGATGGTAGCAGACAAACTGCCGGGGGAAATCCAACCGGTTGCCAAGGACTCGTCCAAGCCACTGAGTCTGGGCCGCCACGTTCGCGGTGTGCCCCGAATCAACCCCGATCACACTGAGATAATCCCCGAAATCGACAGTGAACTGCGCTCCCTCCCCCTTTCCAAGAAAGAGACTGTAGTAGAACGGGGCATCACCCCGCCCCGGAGCATCAGTGGGACGATACTGGTAGCCTTTCACCTCGTGGTTTCCGATCGCCACGATCATGGGGATCACCCGCCCGTCGGGAGCCACCCCAAGTTTCTGCCACGAATCCAGCCAGTCAATCCAGCGATCACCCTTGGTTCCATTCGCATAGGCCAGATCGCCTCCCAGAAGGGCAAAAAGGGGATCCTCCTCGCCCGCCCGCCGGTTCATGGCATCCATCCAGGCACGAGTCCCATACATGTCACCCCCGGTGACGAAAGTCATCCCTTCGCTGAATGTGGCCGGCGCAGTTTCAAATTCCCATCTCCCGATGGAACTCCCCCACCGGGCAATCTTGAATTCGTAGCGGGTTCCAGGCTTCAGGCCCTCCAGGTCCGCGCTGAAGGCAAGATGCTCGGTAGTCCCGAACTTCCGCTCCATGAGGTCCGCGAAACTCCACGCCCCTCCCGCCTTCGGCCGGAAGGCCAGTTGATAGCGCGTGATTTCGGCACCCTCCTCCTTGATCCCCCCAATCTTGGTCCATCCCGCACGCGGGGTTCCCCCCGCAAGGTAGGCCCACTTCGCCCCCTCTCGCACAACAGGATACAATTTGCCATTGGCCCGGTAATCAATCCGGGGTCTCAGGGTGAAATCGGAGCTGTCGAGCTCCGCGTTGTGTCCCTCGATCGCGATCACCCCCTTCTGCCCGGCCTTTACCGGCCCCAGCTTGAAATATTCCCAGACCTCGGCTTCATGCGACTGGACCTTGCTGATGTTTGCTCCGGCACCCTCCACCCCCTTGCGCAGGACCTCCTTGCCGTCGAGGTAAAGGATGAACGCATCGTCGTATCTGATCCCGACGGTGAGCTCCGCTCCCTTGGGCGCGTCGGCGGGCACCTCGTAGGATTTCCGGATGTAGACCGAGCGGTAATTCTTACGCATACCCTTGAGCACCGTCTGGTCGTCATCGTCCCCGTAGCCAAACCCGGCCGCTCCGAGTTTCCACTCCCCCGGCTCTCCTTCCTTCTCCGCGGTGGCGACCCAGTGGATCGCCATCGTGCTGGTCGGGTCCCGGTACCACTCGCATATCGGTCCGTGTTCGGCCGCATGCAGGATGCCCGGGGAAATTAACGCGAGGAGTAAAAGCAGGGGGCGGATCACGAATTTGCAGGGATTAGAACGGCTGGACGACTCTCGACCTATTCAGGCTTTTTGGCAATGGCCTAAAAGGTCCCCGGTCAAAATTAGCGGTAATTTGATCTGTCGAGTTTGCCCCGGCAAAATTCTCCCCTACTCTCCGGGCATGTCCCGCGAAGAAATCAAGCGTCTGACCGAGCTCTCCTCCTGTGGGGGATGAGCCTCCAAGCTCGGCCAGGCCGAGCTCGCGCAGGTGCTGCGCGGACTGACCCAGATTGATGACGCGGCCCTCCTCGTGGGAGCCGCCAATTCCGATGACGCAGCGGTCTATCGCCTCAGCGACGAGCTGGCGATGGTCCAGACCCTGGATTTCTTCACCCCCATCGTGGACGACCCCTATACCTACGGACAGATCGCGGCTGCCAACTCCCTCTCCGATGTCTATGCCATGGGGGGGCTTCCTGTCACCGCCATGAATGTGGTGGGAGTGCCCATGGAGCATCTCTCCCTCGAGGACGTAAACCAGATCCTGAAAGGTGGTGCTGACAAGGTGGCGGAGGCTGGCTGTGTCCTCGCAGGAGGACATACCGTCCAGAACCCGGAACCTCTTTACGGCCTTTCAGTGACCGGCCTGGTTCATCCGGACCAGTTGATCACCAATTCAGGCGCAGCTCCGGGAGACCTCCTCGTCCTGACCAAGCCCCTCGGCACCGGCATCCTTTCCACCGCGACCAAGCGGGGTGTTGAACTTGGCTCCCTCGTTGATCACTCCATCCAGCTGATGTCCACCCTCAATACCCCGGGCGCCACCCTCGCCAAGGCCGGTCTGGTCCGGGGCGGCACCGACGTCACCGGGTTCGGGCTGCTGGGACACCTTGGAGCAATGGCCCGGGAAAGCGGAGTGAAGGCCATCCTCCTCAGTGACCAGGTCCCTGCCATTGACCCCAGGGTCCTCGAGCTGATTGAGGACGGTTGCGTCCCGGGTGGAACGAAAGCCAATCTCGAGGCTGCCACCACGACCTCCTTCTCGGAATCCGTCCCCGAGTCCGTCCGGCTCCTTCTTGCCGACGCCCAGACCAGCGGGGGGCTTCTTCTCTCCGTGCCTCCGGCCAAGCTTGACCAGGCCATGGAACTTCTCAAGGAGGCCGATGCTCCCTGTGCGCAGGTCATTGGTGAAATAACCGACCAGGGGGATCACGTAATCGAGGTCCGCTGAGGTAAGGAAGACTCCCCGTCTTGCCAAAGTCTCCACCAGCGGCCAGTCTCAGTCGTGTCCCCGTCCGGACCAGCGCGCCTGCGGGTCGATGGCCGTTTCCTTGCCCTCGGCGACAGCCGCATCTTTCTGAAAGGCGTCACCTTCGGCCCCTTTCCCCCCGACGCGCCCCTTGACCCCGTGGCCGAGTTCCCCCGGATCGCGGGGTGCGGCTTCAACGCCATCCGCCTCTACACCGGGGCCGACCGGCATCTTCTCGACTGCGCCCACGAGAATGGCCTGCTCGTCCTGCTGGGGCTTCCCTGGGAATGGAGTCGGGACTTCCTGGCCGAACCCCGACTTCGGACAGAAGGAGAGCTCCGTTTGCTGGAATTCCTGCAGGAGCACGGTTCCCACCCCGCCCTCGGGGCCCTTCTGGTTGCCAATGAGATCCCCTCCGATCTCGCCCGCTGGATGGGCCCTGACAGGGTCAGGCAGGCTCTTGAGGACCTTATCTCCCTCTGCCGCGAAGAGGCCGGGGAGCTGCCCATCGCCTACGCAAACTATCCCAGCACCGAATATCTCGAGCCCCGCAATGCGGACTTCACCGCCTTCAACGTCTACCTTGAGGACCGTGAGGCCCTCGCCCGCTACCTTCCCCGCCTCCAGAATATCGCCGGGGACCGCCCCGTCCTCATCACCGAGTTTGGTCTCGATACCGTACGCAACAGCGAGGAGCAGCAGGCAGAATTGCTGGAAGGCCACCTTGAGGAGTGCCTCGCAGCAGGCATCGCCGGCACCACCTTCTTTTCCTGGTCCGATCGCTGGTCCAGCCGCGGGGAATCCATGACCAACTGGGCCTTCGGGCTGACCCGGTCGGACCTGAGCGAGAAGCCTGCCCTGGAAAGGCTCCGCGAGAGGCTCCCGGAGGCCGCTGCTCCCCGTGCGTCCCTCCCGCTCGAAAACCCTCCCCGGATCTCCGTGGTGGTCTGCACCCACAACGGGGCAGAGATTCTTCCTGATTGCCTGACCGCCTGCCTCGCTCTCGACTATCCGGATTTCGAGGTCCTCGTCGTCGACGACGGATCCACCGACGATACCGCCACGGTGGCCGCCCGCTTCCCGGAAGTCCGCTACCTCCGGCAGGAGCACGGCGGGCTCTCCGTGGCGCGCAATTACGGCGCCCAACAGGCCACCGGGGAACTCATCGCCTACACCGACGACGACTGCCAACCCGATCGGGACTGGCTCTTCTGGATCGCGAGGGCCTTCCGTGACCCGCAGACCGGGGCTGCCGGAGGACCCAACCTGCCTCCGGCACCGACCGGGATACAGGAAGCCATCGTCGCCGCGGCCCCCGGCGCACCCTCCCACGTCCTCACCGGGGACCTGCAGGCGGAACACCTCCCCGGCTGCAATCTCGTCCTCCGGCGCACGGCCCTCGAGTCCATCCGCGGCTTCCGGTCCCAGTTCGTAACCGCCGGGGACGATGTCGACCTCTGCTGGCGGCTTCTCGACCATGGCTGGCAACTGGCGTTCGCTCCTGCCGCCTTTGTCTGGCACCGCCGGCGCACCAGCGTGCTGCGCTATCTCCGGCAGCAATCCGGCTACGGGCGCGCAGAGGCTCTCCTTTTCGAAGCCCACCCCGGGCGCTTCCAGCAGGGAGGGATCGCCTGGGAAGGAAGCGTCTACGGAGGCGGGGTTCTAAGCGCGGACTCCAGCTCCGTAATTTATTTCGGTCCGATGGGACAAGCCGGCTACCAGGGACTGGCCCATCACTCCATCCCCCGCCGCCTCCTCCACCGTCAATACAACTCCCCCCTCGCCCACCTCCTCCTCAGGCTCTGCGACTTCTTCCAGCCCATCACCCGGGCCTTTGCCCGCTGGCGACATGGAGGACCGGCCCCCCGGTTCAACCGCCCCGCCCCCCATGGAGACGAATCCAGCCAACTCTCCTCCGAAATCCACTTCCTCGGCCCAGCGGATGCCAGCCGCCACCAACTTCTGGGCATCCTGCAGGCCCGCGGGTGGAGTCCCGGCGGGGATACCCAGCGCTGGGATCTCGAATCCCGGCCTTTCCATCTATTGACCACCGACGAGCAGCACGGACCGGACCATACCATGGTCAAGGCCCGCCTCCTCCATCCGCCCGGGTTAAGACAGGAGGGAATGGCCCTGCTCCATGCCGCGGCCAGGGAAGCTGGACTCGAGCCACAGTAAACCCTGCCCACCTCCTGGTCTTTTTAACTGTGACGGAGACCGGATTCGGCAACCATATCGCCCTCTGCCGTGCGAACTGAAGACTTCGATTACGAACTTCCTCCCGAGCTCATCGCCACCCACCCGCTTCCCGAGCGGACGGCCTCGCGCATGATGGTCATCAGCCGGGAGCAGGGCACCATCGAACACCGCAAGTTCGCTGAGTTGCCCTCCTTCGTCAGGGACGACGACCTCTTCGTCTTCAATGACACCCGGGTAGTCCCGGCTCGCTTCTTCTCCAACGACAGGCGCATTGAATTACTACGGGTGGACAATGCCGACCCCCTCCACTGGCGCTGTCTGGTGCGCCCGGGAAAGCGCATGAAGGTCGGACGGTCCGTGGAGATCGGCGGCAGCACCGGCACCGTGACCGGGATCGACGAGCTCGGCTACCGGCTCATCACCTGGGACAAGCCCGTCGATGAAGGTGCTCACGGGGAGCTTGCTCTTCCCCCCTACATGGAACGGGGCGAGGAGGCCTCGGATGCCGAGCGCTACCAGACCGTCTATGCCCGGCAGGACGGCGCGGTAGCCGCCCCCACCGCCGGGCTCCACTTCACTCCCGAACTGATCGCCTCCCTTCCCCATGCCTTCCTGACCCTCCATGTCGGCCCCGGCACCTTCCGCCCGGTGCAGGTCGACAATCCCGCCGAGCACCGGATGCACGATGAAGCCTACGAGCTTGGTGCTACCTCCGCGGAACAAATCACGCGGGCCGGCCGGGTCATCTCGGTGGGGACCACCGTCACCCGCGTCCTTGAGCACCTCGGCCGCAGCGGCCCGGTCACCGCCGGCCAGGGGCACACCGACATCTTCATCTATCCGCCCTACGAGTTCCAGGTCGTCGACGCCCTCCTCACCAACTTCCACCTTCCGAAAAGCACCCTCCTCATGCTGGTCAGCGCCTTCGCAAACCGCGACCTGATGATGGAGGCCTACGAGCAGGCCGTCCGTGAACAATACCGATTCTACAGCTACGGCGACTGCATGCTGATCCTTTGAGGCCTCACCCGAAGCTGATGATACAGGTTCCTTCCGACTGGATGAGTAGAGCCCATATCCTCACGGGTGAAAAAAAGAGGCAGTCTTCTCAAGGAGTGAGATCGCAGAGGCCTAGGTTCTAAGTTTTGTTTTTATGCAGGACCTTGGATCTCACTCCGTTGATTGACTGCCTGTTACTCTCCCTACCGCGACGCCGCGGTCCGATTTTTTTCTTTTTCCAGGTTTTCTGGATAACAGCCTTGTCCGGCTCCTATTCCTCGGGAGAGCTTTTCTCCGGGCCGGCCTTTTCCTCCTGCCCTGCAGGAGCGTCCGACTGG
>MDTA01039014.1_pt1 | contig 23355 bp, 19 predicted proteins | sample 811151 | NCBI WGS metagenome assembly MDTA01 (sample SAMN05326648, study PRJNA326480) | marine metagenome | isolation source: seawater | place: Indian Ocean: South | collected 2010
AAATCAAAAAAAAAAGGTGGCAGGCCAACCACAACCCGCCACCAGGAGAAAACATGAAAACTAATCGTTTTCACTCACACCAAAGTTTTTTCCTTCGGAATCAAACTTCTTTACAATCTCTTCGTCCATGATATCTAGAACTGTTTGTCTAAAATGTGGATCTTGGAGTTTAGCCTTCCATTGTTTTCCTTGGAATTTCATTTCTTTTCCTGCTTTATCAACAAGAGTGTACCATGCGCCTGATAATTTCAAGCGCTTAGTTCCAGAGGATTTGAGTGCTAACAGCCAAGACTCTTCATCTTGAATAGCAGCGCCACCAGACCATAAAATCTTGAATGTGCACTCTCTTCCTTCAGTCCCGAAACGAGACTTCTGAAGTTTACACCTTACCTCACAGCCAATACGAAGACCTGTGTCATCTTGAAGATAAGATGCTTTTGATTTTCGTTTTGTAAGCCAAATACGCATAGAACAAAAGTATTCAATAGCTTTGCCACCGGGGGCAATATAAGGCTCAACAAGAGCAGCCGTTGGATTTTGAACATTAATATTTGTCTTTAACTGATTAATCAGAAGTAAAGTATGTTGTCCATTTGCCAAAGGAATAGTTAGTTTGGGAAATGCCTTACCAAAAATCCTTGGTTTAACGGACATTGTTGATTGAGGATTAAAATCCGATTCAAGTTCTTTTTCGGAACTTGTTGCAGCAATTGAGTCCCAGATAAATATAAATTGTGTATCTTCATATTGATCAATAAGAGTCTCAATTGTTTCTAATACTTTTTCAACAGAAATTGCTTGAATATACATAAGGTTTTCAGTATCAACTCCAGCGCTCTCCAGAAATCCGGGGTCAATTGCAGATTCAGCATCAAAGTAGACAGGAAACTTTCCTTTCTTTTGAGCGTTAGCAGCAATTTGAGCAGCCATGAATGATTTACCAGCACCAGATAGTCCAGCAATTTCAGTTATCTTTCCTACTGGGATTCCACCGTACTTTCCTCTACATGTAATAGAATCAAGCCAGCGAGATCCTGTCGGAATCCACTCTTTCACAATAGTGGGATTGTTTTCGTTTAGGTTGTGAGCAACGTTTAAGCCGGTTTTTTTGTTAACAAGTTTTTGCATCGCTTTTAGGTCAATTTTACCTGCTTTTGTCATTGTTTCTCCATTAATAAAACGCCCCTTTATTTACAACGCCAAGGGGCAAGGCGATCAACCACTAACCTAAAAAGTCACTAATCTTTTTGTCTACGGAACTGCCGTATTTAGCAGTTTCAGAGGAGGACATTTCGGAGGAGGAATCCGTAGACAGATAGTCGTCCAAAATAGCTTGTATATCTTCAGATGACAGTCTATCAAATTGTGCTTCAATATCTGGAACACTATCAAGAAGAGCATCACAGTCAGCGATTGCATCATCGCAGAGTTTGGAAGGTCTACGACGAGGTTTAAGTTGGGTCTTTGGGAAAGATCCGGGTGTACCAGGAATACTATAGTTTAGTACTATATCTGTTCCGGTTTCGGGTGAAGTAATATCTCCATAGTCTGGATCTAAAACATACCCAAGAAGTGTTTCATAAGCAGTCTTACCATATGCCCAAACCTTCACACCGTCAGTCTCATGACCTCGGATAAGGATTGGAGAATAGTATCGCTTACGAGCAAATAACTTCTTTGCAGCATTTTTAGTTTGATCGTCATTGTTTTCAACTCCGTCTCGCCAGAGACTGGAGGCAAAGTCACAAATAGGGCAGTGCTCGCCATAGTTCTTTTTAGGGCAAAGGATACCAGGTCGCTTTCCTACATTATAGTGAAAGTGAAACTCCTTAAACGGATCTCCATCTTTTGTTGGAAGGATTCGAATTGTTTGATCTCCTTCAGATGGTCTCCATTTTGTATCTCCTGATTTGTTAATTTTCTTATTTTGTGAGTTATTGAGTTTTTGTCTCATTAGTTCAATATTAAGTGCCATGTGGTTTCTCCTATTAATTGGCGATGTTTTTTGTCTTCTCAGACTAAGGTAAGCAGAGTTTTAATCTTGCTCCCAATTATAATATAACATTTTTTATTGTTGTTGTCAAGTCTTTTTTTTCTTTTTTAGGATATTCATCAGATGCTATTCTGTGAATCATATATCTAAATACAGAAATTACACTGGTCACAGTAAGAACTGTGAACAGCATAAATAAAAATTCTCCTGTGTTCATTAATCACCTCTAATCTTCTTGGTAGAAGCAGGCTAGAGACATTAATGTCGGGGCCCATAGGCCAACAAAAATTCCAAACCTCTCAGAGTGGGCTGGATCTTCTCCAGCTAAACACCATACTGCAATAGAGCAGGCTACGGATACCAAACTTGCGATAAAACAAAAGTTTGACAATTGATTGTTCTTTTTCATATATCCTCCAAAAAAACAGGGGAAGTTTTTTCTACGGAAACAACCCAAAAACCGATCCTCTAGTGCGACTAGAAGTTAAACGTGGAGCTTGTGCGAGTTACATCACCTTCAACAGTTTTCCAGTTAAATTGACGGAATGCACGAGCATCAATATCATAGACAACTTCGTTGCCTGTTTTTCCCTCAAGCGTTTTAATTGTTGCTTCGTTAATCATTGAGCTTGGAATATCTGACTTACGAATAAATCGCATTGTTCGTCGCTCTCCATTAAGCTTTTGGAAAGTTCCGTTAAAGATTGTTACGTTAGAATTTGACATATTTCCTCCTATATTATTGAAATGTCTAGTTTTTTGACTTTTTATACCGGATCAAGTCTTAACCTCTTTGTGAATGTTTTGGAGTTTCACTTCTCAATTGCTTATATAATATTATAACATATTGTGTTACATTTGTCAAGTATTTTTTTTATTTTTTTTTTGAAGAGTTTGTCAGTATTTTGTTTACTGTTTTTTCTCACCTTTATAATATAACATGTTGACAAAGTTTGTCAAGTATTTTCTTGTAAATAATGTGTAAACCGAATTGCATAGTAAAAAGATTGATCATAATCTGATTTGTGTATCGCAAAAGAAGAGATAATATTGTTTTCATTATCATCCTTTATTTTTTGCTTAAGCATGTTTAACAATTCTTTATTATTTTTCATGTCTTCATCATTTACTATATTAATATAGCATGTCTCGGTGATGTTGTCAAGTGGAAAGTACAAGTTTTTTTTATTTTCTTTAAATTCTCCATACTCAACTGTTCTAATACGAGAAATTTCCTTCTCTTCGTGATGAGCACCAAGAATTGGCTTTTGACTAAGGTAAAAAATAATACTCTCAAAAACATTAACAATTGCCTCATTAATATAATCATACATGTTTTCAATTGAATAATATGGAAGAAAGCTACATATCTCTTCGTTGGACACAATATACATGGAACTTAATAAGCCTGATCTTGCATATTGTTGAAGAACGTTAAAGGCAACTCTGTTGAGTTTTTTTTGCTCTGGAGATAGCATAATCTCTTCGGGGTAGATATAAACTAGGTTTATTTTCTTTGATTGTATCAATTCTAACAGTCTTAAAGAGGCTGCGGATACTTTACCGGCGCCACACACAAAGAAGTAGCACTCTTGCTCTTCAAAGTCTAAAAGATGCGTATAATTGGTAAGTTTTTCCTCGTAGTGTTCTGGTGAGTTGAACTCTGGGAGTTCCGAACCAGCATCTATGGTAATCTTCTTGTAGCTATCAGAGAATTTATTAACAACTTCGCAACCAGCCTTTCCTAAACCTATTAATACTGTCATACTTCCTCCATGTCTCTATAATTTTTACCTATGTGCATTGAAGACCTAAACTGCCCTAGTCTTGTATCTTCAAATATTTGTCTTATTTGATTAATTAGATCTCTATCGTCTTTATCTAAATCAATAGTTATTGAATCGTGAATCACAGAGTGCACAAAAGATCTTCTACCACTTAAAAATTTATTTATTTTAATAGCTTGGGCCAAACAATTGTCAGAAGAAGTTGATTGAAGCAAATAATTAAACGAATGGAAATCATCTGCTTCAATCTTTCTTCCAAATGGAGTTTTTACAACTCCCTCAGAATAATGTCTCTTTAATACAACATCACGCTTATAGTGTTGTGATAACTCTATGCTTTTTTTGTTGGGATTATAGAACCATGCGAAGAATTTTTTCTTAGCTTGGTCACGAGTACATTTAAGTATTTTTGAGTTAAATTCATGTATGTCTTCCTGGGGTTGGGGTTTTCCAGAGAGAGATAGAAGGGTTCTAATCTCTGCTCCATTGAAATCAAGTTGAATGAATGCATCATTCTTTGGCACAACAATGTCTGCTATTTCTTTCTTAAGATTTAGAATTGGAAATGAGCCTGTTTTTGTTGTTAGACGACCAGTTACAGAACCATAAATATCGTAGAATATTACGGGAGTTTTTCCACCAAAACTCTTCCAAAGAGATTTAGCCTTATAATCGGTCTTCTGATATTTAAATAGTTTATTTTGATTTAAAACTACAGGATTGTTGGATATTTCGTAAACCATTTTGCTAAGATCAATCATAAACTTGTGATTCGCTGGCTTGGTATAATTGTTAAACACATACTCACAAATCTCATTTTTAACTTGACACCAATGAATAAGGGCTTGCTTAGGAATAATCTCAAACAAACACACATCATCTAAATTTATTTTAGCAGAGCTTGCTGCTTTTACAAAGTTTTTGACTCTCTTTTTGTGTATCTCCAAACGATCAGTGAGGTGTTCGGGACAAGCATCTTCAAGTGATTTGCCGCCACACCAAATCCTAGCATATTCATAATCATCATCTGATAGGTGAGGAGACCAATCCCAGGTTTTCTCAAAAGCTCTTTTAATGTGCCCATAATAAAACTCTCCATTTGAAAATAGACCAAGACAATCTTGCTTGTCATCTAAAATTTGAAATACCATTAATATCCTCCGCTTGTACCTCCGCCAACTGTAGAACCACCGGTAATGCCCTCTTTCCGATCTTTCTCTTTTTTGACTTGCTCTCGTCTACGAAGTTCATGATAATAACCAAAAGGCTTTCTAAACGTTTCTAAACGGAACATACTATCAATATAACCTACCAACTCAGAATTGTCAAGTTTATTTTGAAAGTTTTTTAAATATTTTTTTATTTTCTTTATTTCTGATTTTCCCTTGATCATTCCAAGTTCAATGTTTCTGAGGTCTAAATAATAGTTTATCCAGAATAAATCATTGAACTTTTCTGGTATATTGTTTTGTGATACTGCAGATCTTTCAAAATAATCATATGTTACTTTTGTCCCACACTGCTTTAGAATATCTATAAAACTATTTCTTTCTACTAATATATTATAATAATCTATTATATATTTTCTTAATATTATATAATCTATATTAAATGAATTATTATAATATGTATTTAATGTATCACTAATAGTCAAGTTTAAATAAGGTGTTATAGCAGGACTCGTAAGATCGGCGACCATCATATATGGTATGTGTTTATTGACCCTAAAACCTCTATTTAAACAAATTTTTTTGTAATAGTCAAAAGATGTTGAATTCATGAATTTTTCATATTTTTTATTATCATCATCAAAGGCTATATCTGCTATGCTTATTGCTAAACCTGTAGAAAACAATGAATTTTGATTCGATTGAAGAAAACCAGAAAATGTTATTGGTTTATTATACAAATTTTCTTGACAAAATACAAAAAACTCCTTGACATAATCGTCTAAAGATGTTATATTATTAATGGAGGTGAAATTGTTTTCAAGACTTTGATTAAAATTAATCAAATGATTTGCTAAAGCAGTTCCGTACTTTTTCTTTGGAGGCTCATATGCTCTTTTGATTTCCATTTTTTTTAAAATAGGATTTGTAGTGACAATATTCCCCATCGCCATGGCTAATCGCATATTAATTTTAACGTCTTCAAACATCTCAGTAACAAAATTAAAAGCTCTAAAATTTTGTTCTTGACCAACTTCGTTGCTAAAATTTTTTAAATTTTCTTCATTTGGAAATATTGAAGATCCTTCTAAATTTATAGCACCATACATTTGATATTCTATGAAATCAAAATAAAACACTTCGGGGCCTTCAACCATATGCCCTTCTTCAAAAAAATTATCTTTGTAAATAAATTGATCTGATAATTTTGTATACTTATTTTTTCCTCTAAATTTTGACATTATTACGACCCCGCCCCTTCTGTTGTTGGTTCTGACTCATGCTCAGGAGATGGTAATTCTAGGAGTCCATCTCCACACTCTCGTTTAAAAGAAGTTGTGTCGCTTTTTGCGCCTGAATGAACAAATTTTGCTTTAAATGTAGTTGTAAATTTATCGATATGACTGTTCACTATGTTTCCTTTATGCTCTACTTCATAAACAATATGAAACCCACCAAGGCCCATAATCCATGGAATTGAACCATAAACTTCTGACCCGTCTACAAATTGTGAGTCAATCCAACACAACATTCCTGGAAAAAATTGTATTAAAGGCTGACAGTTAATTGTGCAGTCATGAACAGCGGAGAGAGTAGACAACTCATTTAACCCATCATTAAAAAACCTTATTTCTTGTGCCCTGGGTAGTTCTGTTTTAGAAAAATCCATTTTATTCACAAAATCAATTGTTTTGTTTGTTCTTCCGGTATCTTCAAACATCATTTTAAATTGCGGTATATCAGCTGCATTTAAAAAATTTCTTTCTATTGCTGTTACTCCGCTGGGTAGTGTAATAGCGAAATTTTCTGCATTTGGATAAGTTCCATCAGGGTAAGAATTAAACTGTTCGTAAACAATTAAATAATTAGTATGTTTGTTTCTTTCAATGTTTAATCTTTTTTCTAGTAGTGGGGCATCTGCTGTACTAACAGTGATAAAATCATGAGGATTTGTGCGTGGCTTGCCACTACTATCATAATATTGACTTTCCCAAAGCTGATCAAAAATAGTATAATTATTATTATAAAAATCCTCGTTAAATTCTCCATTTTCATTAAGAGTGGTGCCATAATCTGTTTTAATTGAAAAATATTTTTTATTAATGTTTCCAATTGTATAACAATTATCAGATAATATATTATTTACTAAATTTAGTAGTTTGTTAACCATAGTTCCTAAAGGATATATTTTTGTTTTTCTCCTAGAAATTTCTTCTTCATACCAATTTTGAAAATAAGGAACTGATATTGGAATATCAGCAAGAGATATCCTGTCTTCTTTGTTTTTAGAAGTTACAAAAATTGATGTGCCGTCTGAATTTTTCTTTAAAGTTATTGGGTTGATTACCGGAAGTATAATTTTTAACGGAAAGTTTGCAAACTTTTCTCTAATCTCAGAAACGGTTCCATCATCGAGAATATCTGGTTTTATTTTTCCATCTTTATTTCTAAGTGTATCTATGTTTCTTGGGCCTGTATTGTTATTTGAATATGTTGGGTTGCCATATATAACATCCATTATAACATCTAATAAATCACCAAAGTAAAAAAAATCAATATCTTTTGAATTTACTATATTTTCATCACCGGCATAATTAAGATCTATAGATCGATTTATACTATCTTTTATATTGCCATTGGATACTAGTAATTCTGCAACTTTCGCAGGGTTTGTTATTTTTCTAGTATTTTTATCAACGTTATCTACTAAAGACCCTAAAATATTACTATTCAACGTAACCGCAAACATTCTGTTTCTAGAGACTAATTTTTCTAAAATTGAATTTCTTCCAACGGAACTGTTTAAAGCTTGGTCTCTGGTTGTTCTCATGTCATTATAGTGTATTTGTATTCTTTCTCTTACTTTTTTTATATCACAATAATCTTTATGTGACTCCAATTCTTCAACAACAGCTTTTTCTTTTTCTAAAAGCTGTTGTCTTAAACTGGGTTTTGCTATTATATCGCAAAAAGGCTCATTTAAAAAACTTTTCATAAATCCTTTATAATTTATTGTAATCTTGTCATATGTTTTAAAGTCATTTCTAACAACCGAGTAATCTACTAATAAAAGATCTAAAACCATACCAGATTCGCTAAAATAATTTATTAATTCTGGGTCTTCAAAACCAGCTTTATATTCTTTTTCCTCATCGCCTGCAATTGGTTTATTATCTGCGCTGGTTCCTAATTCTAAACCTTGAAGTTGTTTTATTTTGTTTATTTGTGGGATTATTTTCATAATTAAACGATTTTTTTTAGGTATATAAGAAGTGTTTAATACTCGTGAAGCATTTGTGCCATCAAATTTACTAGCAACATTATGAGCTAAAAGTTCGGAAAAAGAATATTCATATAATTCTCTTCCTTTACTTGGATCGTCGTCAATATAATATGAAGACTCTGCTTCAAAAACACCCAACATTGCCTCTAAAGAAGGCAGTGAAAAAGTTATGGATACATCAATATTTGATTTAACAGTCGCAACTGTTTCTCCTTTAATAGAAATAGACAAATCATCAACACGAATAAGTGAATTCATTCCTTGTTTATTAGGTGTTAAATTTTGCCTAAAAGCTTTAAATACATATGAATTTTTAAGCTCGTCGTTGGCCGAAGGGTTTTTGTAAGCATTTAAAATTAAATCTTTAAAAATTGGGCTTTTGCCCCCCGCATCGGTATCTTCTTCAAATAAGTATGGATATTCTTTTGTACTACCGCTAACTTCTTCAACTCTACAAAGTTGCATATTGTATTGAATCGTTCTATTGACACCAAAATCTGTTGATTTTACACCAGAAACATATCTACTTATTCCTCTTGGTGTGCTTAAAATATTTATTAAAGTATTTGGTTTTTCTGTATCCACAGAATATATTCTACTACCATAAGAAAAAACAGAATTGTTCTTTTTCAGCGCTTCTTCCCTTTCTTTTACTTTCATTTCGGTTGAATATCTTGCTATATCTTTTAGTGAAGTTAAAAGAATACATTGGGACAACCTATCACTAAAATCCTGAGATTCGTCGGTTAATAAATCTTCTAATTCTTCTACAGAAACAGACAATTGACCTTTTGCTGCTGCTTCATTTTTCTTCAAAGTTATATCAGTAGCATCTTCATCCACGAATGGAGCATTTATTAAACTATTCACATACTGTTTTACTAATGATTTATTGTTTTGATCATTAAAATCTTTTTTAAAAACATTAAAAAATCTATCTTTTTTACCAAACTCAGATATTTTTTTCGTATTTTCTGAGGTAAAAGTATGAGTTTTAACTTTTTCTGTTACTGTTTGACCAAGTAAAGATGTGTCTGTTTGAGCTGCGTTAAAAAATAAAGTGCTGTTAATGTTAACTGTAAAAGATTGTTCTCTTGTTATTATTTGTGTTGGAGTTCTAAGACTTAGGGAATCTCTTTGGCTTACACCACCGTCTGAAAAACCCTTTGGCTTAAAATTAAAATCTATCCAATGATTACCAAACCGAGAAGGGTTTCCTTGAAGCTGAATGTATTTTCCATTATGTATAATTCCTTGTCTCCAAGTAAAACCGGGAGCTTCACCAAGAGAATTACTATTTGTTATTTTTTCATATATTTCTTTAAAAGAAGGAAATGTACCTGTCTCAATTTCATGCAAAATTTGATAAAACAAAACTTCATAACTTATTTTTGCTTTCATATCTGTGGTGAGGTCTGCAAGAACACCATTAGTCCAAAAAGCACCGGGATTTGAATTTAAAAAATACCAAACTCTTTTTTCATAATCACTCTCATCATTTATAAATTTATTAGTAAAGCTTGGCTCATTTAATTCTGATAATAATTTATAATTTGGATAAGCCTTTTTAGCTGTCAAATTATAAAGATATTCTAATTGACCTGGGGACAAATCTTTTCCATGAACAGCAAAACCCAAGACAAATAAAAATTTATTTATATCTATAAAACTATTGTTGACAGTGCCGTTCGCATTTCTTTTTCTTAATCTAAACTGTTTACTACGTTTAGAAAGAACATTGTTATAATGAATATCAGAGTCTTTTCTTGGTATTCCATTTAAAAATTGCATTGTGGCATAAGTAACATCACCAACACGAGTTTCATTAAAAAAACCGTCATAAGACAAACGGGGGAGTTGGCCTGGAATATTGGTACCAATAATTTCTGCAACACTTTCAAAACCGTACTCTAATAAGTTTTGATCACCCGAATTAGATTCATCTGCGTAAATAAAATTAACGAACATTTATGACCTCACGATAATAAGCTCTACTATCGACTGGGATAAGAACTACATCTCCATAGCGATAATCAGCGTCTGTTGGTTTATTATTAAATAATGCTATTAACCAAAATGAGTTTTTATCACCATAATATTGATGTGCTAATTTATATAATTTATCTCCATGAGACCAAATATGTTCTATAACAACATATGCATCTTTATTTGTTTTTGAAAATTCATAGTTTTCAAAAAAAGTTATTTTTTCTATTCCTCTTTTAACTAAAAATTCTTCTATTTTTTCTTTACTCAATGTTATTTTATTAATTCTATTTGTATAAAAAGGCATTTAATTATATCTCCTTATTGTTCTTTTAAAAAGTTTGGTTTGCGACTTTTAGCCTGTTCTTTTTGACTTTTAAAGTTTGTTACTGGTTGCTGAGCACTAGGTTGATTTGGCATTGGTGCCCCAGTGTTGTTTTGTGTGTTAGGAGTCGGTGATGTAACAAGTTGCTCCCATGTAAGTTCGCTGGCGTCAATAAGCCTCCCAGAGTCCTCATATACGCTAAGTCCAACTACTGAAGATTGTGAATTACCAGCTGCGCTGCTAAAAGATATTTTTTCTTTTCTTCCATAATTATAGCCTGATACAAAAGATGGTGAGGTTGTTGCATTTAAAAACGGAATCGCTATAACATCAATATTAAGATTAAAAGCTTTTGCGAACAATAATCCATTAAATTCAAAAAAACCCATTTCCATGTCAGGCTCATATTTTAAATCATTTATAATGCCCCTAAACCCCTCTTCTAATATTTGCTTAGCTGACATACTAATTTTTCCTTTTTGGCCTGAATTGCTTATAAGATTAGAAAATTTTAAAAAGACTTTTCTTGGTTCTGTGAAGTTTTCGGCTCTTTTTGGAGCTATCATTCTCATTAAAACTTGAAACTTGTTATGGTTTGAAATAGCTTCGTTTAAACTAGTTGCTGGTAAACCAAATGAAATTGAATATTTAGATTCTTTAAATTTAGTGGCCTCTACTTTTTTAGTATATATATGGCCATCAGGTGTCGTGCTGTCATTTGAAAAAGAAAAACTAAAACTTTCAACAAAAGGTTTAAACTTAACAGCAATTTCACCATTAGAAAAATAAACCATTCCTTTTTTGTTATTATTATAATCTGCTGAATAATCTCTCATTATGGTACCCCAAAAGGCCAAGTTTTTATATCTTCAACATCATAAGAATCACCAATAAATCCACATACATATCTTTTATTATTAATTTGATCATCTTGTTGTAAAAAAACTTGTAAAGCTAAGCTTAAATCATATGATTTATAGAATAACTTGTCATAACTTTCAAAATATCCTTGTTCAACATCGGCATTTATAGAAATTTGATCTATATAACATCTCAATCCGTATTTTTTTATTAAACTTGGCTTATTTATGGTGTGTTGTTTTTTATAAGACCCATTGTGTATTAAATTAGTTAAAAGGACTCTGGTTTTTCTAGAATTATTAACAGGTGCTTGTTCTGTTCCAATATTTTTAAATCTTGGTTTCATAAGATTGTTTAGCTCTTCTAATCTAGAAGCGTTTACTCTAGCATCGTTTAAAGATAGTGAAGGAATTTTTAATTTTATATCATAAGTCATAGTGTAATCTTCAAGTGTTCCAATATTGTCTTCTGTGCCTTCTATATCCGCGTATTTTGTTGATAAAGTAATACTAAAGCTTTCTAAGAAAGATTTAAAAGAAATTGAAATAATATCATCTTCAAGTGCTTCATTATAGAAATAAAGCATAGTCCCTTTATTTTTTACATAATTATAAGAATAATCTGTGCCAAGAGCAAGATTATCACTAGATTGAAATTCATGAAGTATTTTATATTTTGAACCTTCCATTATTTGTTATACCTTTGTTCTACTTTTGCGTCAATGAACTTTCCATCAATTTGTATGACAAACTCAGGCGTTGGAATGTTTATTTGCGGCATATCAACTTTAATATTAAGCGTATTGTTTTTAAACAAGGTTGCAACCCCTGCTTCTTTACCAACAATAACGGACATTTTGCTTCCTTCCATAGCAGCAGCAATAACTGAATCTCCTAAAGAATTTTTAAGCTCCACCGCAACAGCTTTAATTTTTTCAAGACCAGATCCAAACTTACCAACACTGTCACCCATTTTTGTTATTGAATCTCCGGCTTTTACAAGATCTTCAATGTCTGAACCGCCAAGATTAAATATAGCAGTTAATGCACTTAAAGCAGCTAAAGCGGCACTGAGTCCAGTTGAAGCAAACACTGAAGCCGTTCCAAGACTCATCATGCCCCCGGCCATGAGATGTAAACCAGCAGCAGCTTTCGGAAAATTCTCTGCTCCTTCACTTAAAACTGTGAATAAGCCTGTAAAAGAGTCAATGGCCATGCTTAAAGTATAAAACACAGCAGATATAGCAACACCAATAGCTAGTGCTGCCGCAGCTAACGCATAAAGCCCAGCTTGTGTTGTTTGAGCTGCCATTCCCATCGCAAATATACCAGTCGCAACAACTCCAAATAAAAGATAAAATGGAGGAGATTTAGTTAAATGCAAAATTCCAAATAGCACTAATAACGCCGCCGCAACAGCGCCAACAGGACCCAAGGAAATCATAAAAGCGGCCCCCATAGATGTAGCGCCACCAGTTACTGCTGCCAGAATTGGTGGTAAAACCAAACCAATCATTTTTAAACCAACTAAAGTAACAATTGTAGCTTCTATATTTGATGTTAAAAAAATCAAACTATCAGCTAAAAATTTTATACCGCCAAGTAAACTTTTCATTATTTCTTCATTAGATGTGAGATTTGAGAACATATTTTCAAGTTGTTTTACAAAAGGAAGCGTGGCAATAGCTAAATCTTGCATAGTTTTGGACATATCTTTTTGTAAATTTATATTTTTTATTTGTTCCTCTTCGGCCTTGGATAGTCTCCCGCCTAAAAACTGAACTGCCTCTGCGACACTACTGAATCCTAAAGCATCTTTTAAAGCAAGTTTTTGGAAGCGACCTAGACTACTTGGATCTATACCTTGAAACTGTCTTTTTAATTCCTCCAATCTTTCTCCAGCATCCATGGATACCATGCCCATTGCAGATATATTTGTATTAAACAAAGCGTTTGTTTGCGCTGCTCTTGTAGCAGCATCCTTAAAACTATCAAAACCCTCAGCTAACGTATTTAAGCTTTTTATAGCAATTCCAGTTCTTTTTGCCTGCTCAGCTAGCTTTATAAAAACCTCTCCCATTTCATCGCCATAAGAAACTAAATTACTGGACATAGAAGCAAAGTCTGAAATTATTTGATTTTTTGTCATACCAAAAGCTTTTGAATTAGCAGCCAACGAAGTCGTTAAATTCATAATCTCTTTTGTTGATTTGCCTAACCCAATCTGCATTGTTGTTAAAATTGTAGCATTATCACTGGCCTCAACACCTAATGCCTGCAGTGCGGCCACATTTGTTTTTAATTCTGTGGTATTTGCGCCAACTTCCCTGCCAAAACCTTTAAATTCAGTAGTCAATGTTTTAATAATTGTTGCCTGATCACTAGCAGTCAATCCCATTCTTGCTATACCACCACTGTTAGCCAAAAGAAGATCTTGTGTTACTCCTAATGATGCCTGTAATTTCTTTAGTGCTGTATCAAATTCCAAGGCAGAAGATATCATCTTGTCAAACATACTGCCCATAATATTCATAGGACTTATAGATTGGCTGATAGATTTACCTATACCTTGAATAAATTCTTGTTTCGCCGCAGCACTTTCAAGCTTACCAAACTTTAATATATTTTCCGAGATGCTTCCAACTAATGTATTTGAAGCACTACTGGCAAAACCAAAAGATTTGGTTATCTTTCTTAAACCGCCATCAAATTCTTCAGCGGCTCCTTTGGCAGTATCAAGCTCTCCTTTAAGTGCTTCAATAGAATTTGCTACCTTATCTGAGTCGCCTTTTGCATCAAGAGCAATTTTTGTAATTTCCTCGTAAAGGGCTTTATTTGAACCAATAAAATCTTTATACTTTTCATCCAACTTACTAAAGTCAGCGCTTATACCCTCCTCGCCGATTAATTTTTGTATATCAGAAGATAAATTAGAAATAAAAATTTGTTGTTGTGACATTCTGGCTTTTTGTGCCTCAAATGCGTCACCCATTTGCATATTTATTTCTTCCATGATCTGCTTTTGACGAAGCAACTGTTCATTCGTCATAATCTTAGCAGTAACAATATCTTCAGCTAGTCTTAGGTTGTCTTCAGCTTCTGTAACTGTGCTTGTGGTTTCACGACCTGTTGGTGTTCTTGGGCGACCTGTGTCTCCTCCACCACCGCCATCGCCTTCACCCTGCGGCATCATTAAAATATGATCTCGTAATAACATATAGAGCCCTCTTATTTTTAATTAGTTTTAAAACAAAAATGCTTGACAATAATATCAAGCATCATCTTCTGGTGGCTTTTTCCATCTGTTCTTTTTCTTTTTCGTATTCTTGAACTGTTCTATCAAGCCACCACTGTCTCAATCCAACTGGGAGAGAATAAAGTTCGGATAGAGACCAACCACCATAGTGTTTAAGTGTAAAAAACACCTCATAAACACTTTTCATATAATCATCGGTCAGGCCAAAAAAAGTCCGCATTAAACGGAACCTCCATTTCTTGTTCATAGCCACAAGAATTACAGGTATAATCTTCTTTAACTTCAACCATAGCGGTTAAATCAGAGAATGTTTTGCGGAGGCTTCTGGCTTCAAAAGCTGGCAAATTATTAACAAAGTGTTCTATAATATTAGGATGTTTGTGACCGTTAACACTAACAACAAAAAGTTTCATTTGTGTTGACATTGCAGAATCACTATTTGAATTTATTGCTTTAAACATAATATTTTCATCACGCCCAGTTAAAAGCCTCATTTCTACTTTAATTTTAGAATACTCTGTTTCATACATGTAGTGTCCATTCTCTAGTTCTTGAATATTTTCCGGAAAATCTGGTTCTGTTATTCTTCCTTGTGAGAGATCAAATGACATCTTCTGTGTGCTGCTGCAGGATGGACATTGAACTTTTGTTTCATATATATGGCCATAAGCCGATGACCTCGCGGCTAGGATAATAGCATTTCTATCTGATATCAAAATATCTTCTGGTCTTATTGTTTTATCAATAATAAGATTACCAATAAGTCGGTCAACTGCAAGACCTTTTTTAAGCAAAGATTTTGATGTTAAGATATCTTCATCTTTCGCTGTCATGAAACGAATTTCAATCGTTTCTTTATCATAGAGTGGATGCCCTTGAGGATATCCAATTCCTTTTGATGGGAGTTCAACGAACTCCGTTGGGGCAACGAAATTTAAAACAGCAGCGGGATCAACAGCGTTTTGTTGTTGTCTTCTGGTTTTTGTTCGTTCTTCATTATTTCTTTTCATTTATACCTCTTTGTTAAATAATTAGTCATCTAGTGTGTCGTCTCGATCAGCAGGATCTATATCTTCATTTGCTCGTCCTCTTCTCAAAAGTTCAGTTGTAACTATTTCAATCTCTGCAGTACTTGCTTCTCCCCTCTCTACTTTCTCAATGAGAGTTTCCACAAATTCGTCTGTCTGACCTGCTGGAACTGCGTCAATTATAGTAGATGCTTCATCAAGTATTTCTTGTTCTGCGTTTGAAGTATTGATTGCATCAAAGTCGGCTTGTCGTTCTGCTTGCTCTTCTGCTTTAAATTGATTTAGTGCGGCTTGTTCCTCGGCTGTTCTTTCATTTTCTGGTTTTTCAGAAATTGCAGTTAATTGTTCTAACCGCGCCGATTCATTGATTTCTGGTCTTAAATCTATACCTGTTTCAATAACTACTCCTTCTTCTAGAGTTAAAGAGTCTGTAAGAGCATCTACATCTTCGGCTATATTTTCATCTGAGAAAGCCTCGTCTAGTGCTGCTTGAGACGCTAATTCTGCTTCTTCGCGTTCTAATTCTGCTCTAGCTCTGAGTGCTTCTTGATTTTCTTTTGGCTCTGTTAAAAAAGCCTCTCTATTTTCATTAGCCAATCTCAGATCAGCTTCTAAAGCTAAACCCTCTCTAATATCTTGATTTTGTTCACTCCATAGACCTGCTTCTACATCGGATATAAGTCCATCACCATCTAGATCTTGTGGTCTGTCACTGTTGATCTTTTCATTAAAGTCTTTTAGCTCTTCTGCACTTAGAAGCCCTACACTTTCTCTAAGTTCATCAATTGAAGCTTCAAAAGCTTGTTGTTGTGTTTCTTGATCAATAGCTGCTTGAGCTAATCCATAATTCTTCATAAAATCTTGATAAGGAGAAGCATCCACAACAAAATCTTTTCCAATTTTTTCTCTATCAAATATGGCCCAGTCATATATAATGCTCATTGTGTATTCTACTAAATCATCAGAATCATATGAGAGATCACCCCATCCTATTGATTTAACAATGGGGTTGACAAGATGCCAACACTCTACTATCTCTGCTCCTGATGGGTTTTTATCTGTCCCTTCATCAAATTTAGATTCAGGAGACAATTGGTAGATTGAGATTTTTTGTCTAGCATAATGAGCATTTTCATAGTCAATATTTCCATTTAATCCTTTACCAAAAGAGTTTGCAATTGTAGAAGATTTTTCAGGTGTTGTTATAGTGCGAAAACTGCTTCTTTCTCTAATATCTGTATTTGGGTCATCTCTAAAAGATATCTTTGTTGAAATGTGATGTCCACCAGAAAATACGTCTTTTCCATCAGCAACATTGTTATAATAGGCATTGTTTGAAGTATCACTACTACCATCTAAATAAGGATATGCATAACCGGTATTATTTAAAATTTGCCATAAAAAAGCAGAAGTATCAAAAGTATCGGATTTATCTCCTAGCCCATTCATATCAACAAATGTTAATTCAATAGGTTGCCATGTTCCATTTCCCGGATAGTTAAATTTATGATTTAGCAACCTATATTCTTTTGTATCAAAATCAATTTTAGGTTTACTCACAGTTTTTACACTTGGTATAAAAAAAGTACTACCAAAAACAATAACAAACTTGCTTTTAGTTTTTGGATGTAGTCTTTGATCGGTCCACCAGGCCATCTAGCACTCCACTATTGAGCTTTAAAGAATGTAGCAGCGCTTTCTCCATCAACTGTAAGACACTCAGCCCAATCATAACGAAGTTCTAAATCAATTGTTGAAATATCTTCATTCTCATAATCAAGCTCCGAGAAGGCTACCTTCTTAATAAACGGATTATTGAGAGTCCAAGTTTCAATTTGATTGCCATCAGCATCTATTTGAAGAATCTTAACTGCCCCAAGGTTTGTGGAAGCTTTGTTTTTTGATTTAGTTACTAGCACATTGGCATCACCGGGAACTCGGTATCCTGCTCTACGCACAATTTCATTGATTCGAAATAAACAACCAGGCTCTAATGGATCAACAAGAGTCATAGAAATTGGCTCCCATTCAACCTTACCAGGATAATAAAATGAATGCCCTAGATATACGTGCTTGCTTTCGCCAACTGTGAAGCTTGGCTTAGAAACTTTCTTTGCCCACCAAACAGCAGGCTCTGTTCCTTGAATACCAGTAATAAATACTTGAAATCTAAAATTTCTTTTAGGATCTCTCTCTGGTGTTGTTGTCCAAAATGCCATTATTATGTTCTCCTATAATCTTTAGTAAATAGTTGGCTTAGGCAAAATCTGCCCCGGTGCGAGTAATAACAAAATCAATTGCTATAAATTCAATAGCTCTCGCTGGCTTCAAAAATACTTTTGCATATAAAATATTGCGATCAATCAAATCTGCTGTTGTTGTGGAACTATCTAAAATCAAGCGGTATTCTGTGAGGCCAAATTTTGCTTTGACATCTGCAAGAATGGGCTCTGCCTCAGCAACAAATCGTGACCATGTAGAACGAACATTGTTGTCGAATAAAATACCCTGTGCAACTTTGCTGATTTCTGCCTTAAGGAAAATCATTAAGCGACGAACATTAATTCTATCAAGAGCAGATGGTGTTTGTTGAAGGGTTTTCTGCCCAAATACAACCACCCCTTCATTTGGGAAAGTAGCAATTGGATTAATATTAACTTCATATAATTTATCACGCTCAGAAGAATCAAGTCGTTGACGTGCTTGAATTACACGAGGGCCAGAACGACCTCCAAGGCTTCCAAGTCCACCACGGTTAAATCCAGCAGGAGCAAACCATAGTTCTGCAGACGCATCAGACTGTGCCATTGCGCCAAGTCCAGCAACTGAAGAAGGAACCCATACACGCTCTCCATTATTCAAGTTGTCTTGAATCTGTACAGCAGGATAATAAGCAGCGGCAAAGCTTGAATTAATCTGTCTGTTTTTGATATTTGAAATAGTATCTACAACAGAGCCCAATCGTGTGCTTTGAGAATCACGAGATTCAAATGATGGAGTATAATCACCAACCAAATCAACCACTGCTAACATATCTTTACGGCTTTCTGCTGTGCGAATTATTTTATCTGTAATGTGTGTATTTTTAATACCTGGAATAGAAAGTAGAGATGCTGGAACAGTTTCGGGATCTGCTACTGAATCTAATGCCTTATTTAGCGAATAAACAAGATAGTTAGTTGTGTCTGTTGTTGTAGCTTGAATATCATCAAAGTTAAAAGATTCTTTTTCTTTAATATTTAATCCATCAAATCCACCGAATAACGGAACCACAAACTGTTTAACATCTTTGTCTAAAAGTTCAGAGAAACTATTTGTTGCTGTGTAGCTTTTATTTGAAGAAGCCTGGCGCGAGCCTGAAGCATATGTAACTGAGTTTGTTGTTGTATCAATCTTAATATCATCAAGAGAGAAAACAAAGGAATAATCAAATCCACTGTCTGTAACATTGTGTGCTTGAGTTCTATAATAAGACGGAAGCATTCTTACATAATCAACATAATCTTCATCATGTAAAGAAGAGTTTGCATCAACCTTTGGTCTTACACCAAAATAAACTCTGTATGGATTCGCAGAGAAACCGTCAGATCCATTAATTCGCAATGGAATTGAAGGCCAAGTAAATTTTGCTCCAAGTTGGTTTCCAAGATCAATAGCAGCAGTGCCACCACCAATAGGAACCGAACTAGCACCTTTTGAAAATGATCCTGTAAAATCAGAACCGAGATTTAGAGATTTAATTTTTCCATGTGCTCCAAGGGCACCAAACCCTTTTGGCATACCCGGTCCATAAAAACCAGCTGGTAAAGCAGCAGCATCATAGTTTTGCTCTTCGTCATACATTTTAATACGAATATAATCGGATACATTTGGATGATTACCATAAGAACGATAACGACGATCTGTTTCACTCCATTCCATATACATATCACCAATTCTACGGGCAACAAAATTTGGAGAGTTTGGATCAAGGTTACATAGAGTATATTTTTCAAGAGTTCCGCCATTCATGTCCATAACTTTTACTGTAAATGTACCGTATGCGTATATACCTGAATTTGTTGCTAGTTTAAGATCTTCAATGGCAATCAAAATAGATTTTTGAATCTCTTCACCAGCGTGTAATGATTCAAAACGGAAAAGTTTTGTCATACTTCTAGCATCATAATTGGTAGCATCTTTACGGTCATAATCAATAATCCAACCGGATTTTGCCTCTTGTGAACCAACTCTGTGATAAGACCAGTTGCTTTTAGCAGCACTTGCATCATTTCCTTTTTGAAGAGGAAGAAGAACACCATATTGGTTTCCTGCTGTTGTTGTTGTTACTTTTGTTTTAAGATGTCTTTCGTAAGACTCACCTAACCAATATGTTTTCAGATCATCTGAATCTGTTACACCACTATTAACTTTTTGTGGGTTTGTATTGAATTGTTCACGAATGTAGCTTTTGGAGTTTCTGTTAAAGTTAAAAGAAATTGCTTCTGTGGCCACTTGATTTTTGTCGTATACTTGGATTTTAAAGCCAATATTATCCGCTTCAGATTCAACTAATGCCTCTGCTTGTGTAACATCAGTACCGGTTCCGTCTTTTCCAACTAACCCTAAATACCCACTATCAACATAGAAGATAGCAGCAAGAGCACCTTCGCCTGGTTGAACTGTTGCTGGTCTGACAAATGCAGCTACATCTTTTAGATTTCCGTTGGTTAACGTTGCATTATCCTTATCAACAGCATCTGCTTGCCAGTTGTCCTGTGTTGTTCCAACATCAGCCAAAATAAAAGTTTTGGTTAATGAAAAATTACTAATTTTTACTTGTGTAGCCGTAGCCTCAAAACCCAATTCCTCTAAAAAACTATCAGAGCGAGCGGATTCTTCATTTAAAGCATCTGATATAAAACCTAAAATTTCAGCTGTTGAACTTGTGTTATGAAGATCTATTGTCAATAAAGGAACAGAAGTATCAGATCCTCCACCGGTTGCTGCTCTTGTTACATTACCAGCAGTGGTAGCATTATCAACATTAAAATTTACTTCTACCATAAGACCAGTCGCTCTTGTACGAACATCAGCTGCAAAAGAATTTGATCCACCTTGAGCTGTATTATGAGATAAAGAACCAGAAGACAATGATAGTTTTGAAGTTTCAGTTTCTAAATTAGCAACTGTAAGACCAGCATGAGCCTCTAAAGCAATATGTGTAAATGTACCGGTTTTTGTTTTATCAATAACAAACAATCCATATGCTGTTGAGTTATCAGCAGCAGTTGAACTTGGAATAGAGGCAGAAAGTTGCCAACCAGCATTTCCAGTTGCTCCTGTTGCTTGTGGGTGTTCATCTCCAAGCAATCTTACAATATTAACAGGAGAGGTTCTTGATGCCAGCCACGCTTGAGCAGCATATGCAGCATAAGTAGGTGCAGACAATTGAGGTCCATCTCTCCAGATATCACCTTGAAGTGAAGATCCACCAGGCACAGGGTTTCCATAAACAGAAATGAAAGCATCCAAAGATCGGATTTTAACCGGCTTCATTCCAGGTCCTTTTCTAAATCGTCCAATGATGACAGGACCGTCAGCATCAACCTCTGCTGGTAGAATAGATTGGTCAACCTCTGTTATTTCAATACCGGGTGACAAAAAATCAAATTTTCTAGGCATTAATAATTCTCCTTTAAAATATTATTCTCAATAAATAGTATAAGGTTTAGTCAATAGACTGTTTTTATCCTGTATAGTTATTATTCTTTTTTTTCCACGGAATTTCATCTTCTAGTATAACTCTTTCTCTTGGTAACTTTATTTCAACAATTGTTTCTTTCTTTATAATTTTTGGTGTTTCTTGGTTTGCACTGCCATCGCCAGTGATATATCCGAGCACTCTTATAGAAATTTTTGTTTCAAATTTTCTTTCATCTTGCCCAAGAGCATTTAAGTTATTGGAAGAATCAGAAGAGTCAATAAATGCTTCATACATTTTACCGTTTTCTTTTAAAACAAAATGATTTAGTTGACCTGGTCTTGAAATAAAAGGAGCAATAAGGTCATTCATTTGTTGTTGATATTCTGTTCTCAAAACAACATTATACATAACTTTAACATAAACAGGGAGCGGAATGTAAAACTCATCGTAAACAAATTTTTTGCTGTCATGTGGATAGTGCGCTTGCCCTTTCTTTCTCTTGGCTTCCGCTGCTTGAAAAGCTCTTGTTTTTTCTTGGTTTAACTTTGAAACTAATTTAAATGCGCCTTGACGATATTCTCGCACATCTTTATCAACAGGAACATGCGCTTGGATATTTCCTTTAAATGATTTATCTTTTTCAACAGATGCTCTCTCAATTGAAATCAAAGGTAGTCTTAATTTACCTACAGAATCACGATAATCTCGGTTATTTTTAATTTGAAACGCCCTCTCGGACCCAAGCCACAACACAGGTACCTTTTCTATGCCTTTGTTTGTTGTGGTGTGTAAATTTAAGGTATTATCAACAAAATTATATAAAGATGTGTCAATATCTTCAAATGAAGATGCAACAATACTAAATTCTTTTTGTAAATCACTCGGCATTAAACAATCCATCCCTTGATCTTATACATTCCGCTTGAATTTCAAAACGGTGCTCTACTTGCCCAAATAGAACTTTAGGTTCTGAGAGCATTACAATCTCATAAAAAATTGGTCCATATTTAACAAAATCTCCTTCTCGCACAAAAAGATCTTGATCTTCTGTTAGTCTTCTCTTATGAAAATTAATTTTAATTTTTGTTGATTTATCAATAGCTATATTATCCATATCCATAGTTTCAATGCCTTTAAACTCAACAAGCGCATGAACTCTAATGGGTGGAAGAAAGGTTTTTTCTATCGCTTCACCATATAATGGATGATATTCGGTGTGTTCTAAATCTAGAGGAAAATATAAAACCTCTTGACCTACAACTCTTTCAATAATTTCATCATTTACTTGTTTAACAAGATCTCGCTCTTTTTTTCCAAAAAACATTGGAGGAGGGGGAGCGCTTGGTTTTTTCCATTTATTATCTTCTGACATTCATTTACCCCACATAAATTCCATTAGGCACATCTTGCATAATTCCCTTTGCATTATCAGTCATTTCTTTATCTGAGGCAATTAGCTTAGGATACGTTATTTCGTCTAGTATTGTTTTAAGCTCATCTCGTAATGCACTTTGCTCTTCTTTGGCTTGACTTAATAAGTCAGACGCATTTAAAGTTACATTTTCTCCAGGGATTGGTATGTTTCCGCCAAACTTTCCACGTATCTGCCCAAGAGTCTCTTTTGACAAGGCGAGAGCAAATCTTCTAATCCATTGATGACCAATTGAGTTTATATTTTCGTAAGGAATGTTTTCAAATGGCATGGTGTTCATATTGTTGATACCTTTTTGTCCACCATCATTATCATCTTCCCAAATATCTTGATTGTCAACCGTAAATCTAAACCAAAATTTTTCTGGAGAAACACTATCTGGCATAGGATAAATTCTTAGTTTGTTATTAATAATTTCATAACTGTAGTGAGATGTTCTAGTGTATAGATGATCTTCATACGCTATGGCTTGTGATTTGTTTTGCCAAGCAGGAATAACTTGAAAGGTTGAATCATCAGCATACTGACCATAAGTATGATAGTCGCCAAC
>MDTA01041985.1_pt1 | contig 23331 bp, 20 predicted proteins | sample 811151 | NCBI WGS metagenome assembly MDTA01 (sample SAMN05326648, study PRJNA326480) | marine metagenome | isolation source: seawater | place: Indian Ocean: South | collected 2010
ATTTTTTTAATTTTTTTATATTCAATATTATTAACTTTTCCAAAAAGCCATTGTAAATAGTCAATTTCATGACTTAAGTCTAAAAGAACACCACCACCTCTTTTTTTTGATGACGAATAAGAGTCGTAATAATCTATATTCTTTCTCCACCTTGGAAGAAAAGAGTTACAAAAAACTGAGACAGAAAAAACGTCTTTTTTTGAAATTTTTTTCTTTAAAAAATTGATCACTGGATGAAATCTCATATTATATCCAACAAAATATTTATTACTCTTTAATGTTAATTTTAAAGGCTTATGGAATAAAGGTTTTTCTATAAATACTAATTTATTTTTAAAATTAGCTTCAATTACCTTTAAATTTTCATAATGTTTGTGAGTCTCAGAACACACTAAAATATAATCTGGATCAAATTTTAAGACTTCTGAAATTTTTTTTGTGTATCCTCTTTTTTTATTAATTCTTTTGGAAAAAACCAAAATTTTTTTTATAGATTTTAACTTTTTTAATAGATTTAAGTGTCTTATGCCTATTGAACCAGATCCAAATATAAGTGCTTTTTTTTTCAATTTTAGATATCTTTATTAAAATTATTTTTATAATCTTTCATCTGACCTACATCTATCCAGTTTTTTTCTTTAATTTTTATTATCCCAATCTTTTTATTTTTTTTTCTACACATATTTAAAAATTCATTGAAATCTAAATATTTTTCTCTCTTTAAAATATTTAAACATTTTTTTGAAATTATGTAAAAACCTGTATTAACAAAGTATTTTAAAATTGGTTTTTCTTGCATGCTAAATTTGTCCTTTTTAACTTCACACACTCCATACGGTATTTTAAAATTTTTACTTGCTGAAATAACTGTAATATCATTTTTTTGAGACTTATGATGGTTAAAAATCTCATAGTAGTTTTCGTTAATTATAGTATCGCAGTTTGTTAGAAAAAAATCGTTTTTGATTTTATTTTTAAGCAAATATAAGCCTCCTGCGGTACCTAATGGTTTTTTCTCTTCTACAGTGGAAAGTGGATTTAATTTATTTAAATCCTTCAAATATGCTTTCAATATTTCTGATTTATAATTTAATGTTACATAAAAGTTTTTGATATTATAAAATAAAAATTTATCAATTATATGATTTATCGTAGGTTTCTGATTTATGGGTAAGAGTGGTTTAGGCAGTACAGAAGTATAGGGCATTAACCTTTTGCCTTTCCCGCCCGCCATAATAACTACGCTTGCATTTAATTTTTTTTTGTTTTTCTTTAAGGTTAATAGTTTTGTTTTTTCATACTCAATTATGTCTATAATTTTTTTTGTTTTTCTGTCTATTATTGGTACAACCGTTAGTTTTTTTATGTTTAAGGATATCTTTTTATCTTTTTCAAATTGATCCTTAAATATAAATCTAGGCCTCTTATTATAAATATTATTTATTTTTTCATTAGTAATTTTGTGATTAAGAATAGCTTTTCTGATATCAGCACTGCTTAAAATGCCTTTAAGAATTTTTTTATTTGACACAACGATTAGTGATCTTCCACCAAGCTTATTTATTTTTTTTAATGCTTTAAGTGTTTTTGTGTGATGGTCAATAAGATATTTTTTTAAGTTTTTTTTTAACATATCAGTATCTTACAGTTGATGTATTACAATTACTATTTTTAATTAAGTTTAAAAAATCAACGAAACTTGCGTAAACTAATTCTTTAAAATAAGTTTATTTATAATTTGATAATTTGGATTTTTAGATAAACTTTTAGATGTAAGGTAGTTATACTTATAATTATTATATAACTTTTTATTAATTTTCATATTTTTTAAAATTTCACTTTTTTTAAAATTATTTATATCTATCAATCTACTACCAATCAATTTAGCAGTTTCCGCAGCAGTTTTGGTTTGTTTTTCATAGTGCTGATTGTATTGATCAGAGTATAAAAAGAAAATAGGTTTATAACAAGAAATTGCAAATGATATAGCGGTACTTACGTAGATGCCACAAATAACAAAAAGAGAATCAGGCGTTAATTTTAAAGTAGCGTCATTCCCATAATCAACTACTCTTTTTTTAAAATATGGATTTTTAACTCCCCTAGTTTTTGGATGAGGTGTTACTATTACTTTAGTTGCAAAATAATCTTCTAATTTATCAAAGAAAAAATTATGTTCACTGTAATATTGATCTAAATCAATATTTTTTTTACTACGATAGTATAATTCTTCGTCATCTTTGAAATAAGGAAAAGTTGCGTCTAAAAATATTATTGGTTTACTTTTTTTTGTGACTTTTTTTTTTTTGTTATAATTAATTAGATAATTTGAGTAATCTCTTGAGTGAACTTTTACTATTTTTTTACTTTCAAATCTAAACGGCAAATGTGTATAAGACGATCCAGATTGAAGTACGATAACCTTTTCAAATTTTAAAAATAAGAATAATGAATTTAAAAATTTTTTTTTTAAAAAATAAAATAACAGATAATTATTTTTTAAAATTCTTTTCAATTTAATAAAAAAATTACTTAAATTTAACTTATTGAACTTAAAATCAGTATCTGCAGCTACTCCAATATTCCAATCAATTAAGATTGGCAAACCAGACTTTTTAAGATAATAATGAATTATTAAAGATTTAAATGTATCATGACCAAGCTCATTGACAATAAAAACATTTTTAGATTTTTTTAATACATTCAAGGATTTGATCCAACTTTTTATAGATTTAAATTTTTTTGAGTTTTTTAAACTTCTCGCTTTTATGTAATTCAGATTTGGAAAAAAAATTCTCGAGAGATCGTGTACAGAAACATTAATATCGCAATTTTTTTCAAGTTCACGATACTCTCTGTTCTTATAATCATGATCAGTAAATTTATACTGAAAAAGATGAATTAATTTTTTTTTCAATTTTTAAGTAAATTATTTATTTGTTCAAGTAGCGGTTTAAAATTTTTTTTAATCGTCTGTTCCATCCTTATTAGCTGTGTGTCTTAAATACCATTTTTTTCCAATTTTTTTCCATAAATGGGGTGATCTAAATTTATCACAAAGTTTCATAAAATAATTTTCGTTTATGTTGTAATATTTCATTATTTCAGTGAAATAATGTTGAGGAAATTCTCCATCATATTTTTTAATAAGTTTCTTGCCTTCCTCTACTGTTAAATGATCATTTCTTAACTCTTGGGAAACCTCATATGTAGCTCTTCCTATTCCAAATTTTATAAATGTTGTGTAATAATGTAGATCGTCAAGCTTATCATCAATACTGTTATATTTGCTATAAGTTCCCTCTGTTCTAAAAGGTCTTGGTCTAAAATTGCAATTTTCTACTGCATAATAAAAAGTTTCCTGGGGTATCCATTTTAAATAATATCCCAAATAATGAACCTCTAACGGAAAGTTATCAAGTTTTTCAGCTTTGAGTGGTAAAAAAGGCTCAAAATCTTTAATCTTAAAATTATAATCTCTTATTAATTCGTTTATCTTTATTCCTCCCAATCTTATTTCGGATAAATTTTTATACTGATGAAATGATTTATTTCTTAAAGAAGTTCTGTTATCTGATAATGCATTATGGTGCTCTGCTTCGTTCTCTCCGTAAAATACAAGCGGAATTTTCAATTTTTCTGCAATTTTTGGAGGAAATGCCTTTTGACCTAAAATAAAAGTTTGAAAAGGATGCAACAAATTTTCAATTGAAAGTTTTGTAAGTGTCTTAAGCAGCTTTTCATTTCTTTTTGACGAAATGCATTTAAAAGGTCCTGAATTTACCCAATTTTTAAAATTTTTATAACCGTAATCAGTATATAAGTTTGGAGACCAGGTAACTAAAAGGGGATTCATTCCATACTTATATTTTAACACATGTGCTGCATAACAACTATCTTTTCCTCCACTTCCAGGAACAATACAGTCAAATTCTCTTTTTCCTCTATGTTTATCTAATAACTTTAGTAATTTTTTTTCTCTTTCCTTATAATTAATTTTTTTTTTCATTCTCGAATATTTCCATGGATCTGCAATTCCGTTTTTATCAATAAAAAGAGTTGATTTTTTACTTTTTAATGTATGTTTAAATTCTTGGGTAGAAAGTGGTACTTGATTTGAAGTCAAGCTTTTTTTGCAGAATTTAACATCTTTAGGAAGACCATAGAATATTTTTAATTTCATATTAATTCTTAAATTTCTTTAAGTTTTCTAGAAACTCTAGCCCTAAATTTCCGCTTTTTTCTGGGTGAAATTGAGTTCCTAAGATATTTCTTTTCTTTATTGCAGATGTAAATAAAAAATCACCGTGAAATGTTTCAGCAAAAATATCTACTTTATTGCTCGGCCTTGCATAAAAGGAGTGGACATAATAAAAGTTTTTATTATTAAATTTTGTGCAAGCTTCATTTTTTTTTAAAAATTTTGTTTGGCACCACCCCGTATTAGTTTTCATTAATTTATTCTTTTTTTTTAATTCAAGTACATTCCCCTCAACTAATCCAAGACCTTTAGTTAAACCAAATTCATAACTATTTTCAAATAAGAGTTGCATTCCAAGACATATACCATAAATAAATGAATTTGGTTTCGATAGATAATTTAGCAATTTTTCGTCGTATCTATTTTTTTGAATTACTTTCATTCCAGACTTAAATGTACCTACACCAGGAATAATAACAAAATCATAATTAAAATTTTTCTGTTTTTCTGAGATAATCGAGGTTCTAAGACCTGATTGAATACAAGCTTTATATATACTAAACAAATTATTAAATTTAAGATCGATAATGCCAGCTGTAAGAGACCTATTTTTCATTTCTTATCTTTATATTTTTTTTTTTTAAAAAACTTTTTATTTGTTTTATGGTATTTTTTTCTTTTAATCTTTTTTTTACGCTTTCTAAAAAAGTTGTATTTCCAATTTTAGTTTTAACTTTTGGTAAAAATTTGATAGCATCATAATGCAACATTGATGCTAATCCTACACCACTTACTTTTGTATGCCTGATAACATCATAAATTTGTTTTGGATTTCCGGCGCCACCATGTGCAATGACTGGAATAGAGACTTTTTCAACGATTTTTTTCGTTAAAGATATATCGAACCCTTTTCTTAAACCCTCATTGTTTACAGAAGTAATTACTATTTCACCAGCACCAAATTCTTCCACTTTTTTTGCCCATGTTACTGGATCTATTTTTACTAAATCTCTTCCATTCGATTTACTTATAAAATATCTTTTCCCAATTTTAACCGCCTGAATCATTACTGTAACATTTGATGAGCCAAAAATTTGTGAAGCTTGCTTTAAAAATCGAATATTGTCAATTACAGCAGAATTAAGCATAATTTTATCTGCACCTGCTTTAAACATTAATGATGCATCGCTGATACTTCGTATTCCTCCTCCTACTGAAAGAGGTACAAAAACATTTTTAGCAGATTGAGTTACGAATTTTATTAAATTATTAGTACCATAAAGCGTTGCTACACTATCCTGATAGCATATTTCATCTGCACCATGAGAAAAATATAATTTTGCAAAATCTTTAGCATTACCTAGTACTCTCAGTCCCTCAAAATTTATTCCTTTGATCAATAAACCATTTTTTATATCTAAAATTGGTATAATTCTTACTGGTTTTTTCATTTTTTGAGATTATTAATTATATTTATCGAGATAACCTAATTTAAACTTTTTAATAATTTTTTGAGGATAAAAATTTATATTTAAAAAAAAGTATTAATATTTTTTTCAATTTATTATTACGTTTGATTTTTCGAAAAATTGTATTTTAAAATCCGTGATCACCAAAAATAGATCCGTCTTTATTTCTATAACTAATCCATTTCGTTTCACACCCTGGTGTTTTCAACTTTAATTCCCAACTTAAAAAGTTTTTATTTTTTTTTCTAAATTTTTTAAGAGACTGTAATTTAGAAAAATTAAGTGATAAAAGCGAATTGCCTTTAATTTTTACATTTATTTTGTCTTGAAAATCTTTTGAGTAGATATTCAAAGTTCCTTTGATTGACTTAAGATTATTCATTGAACAATCATCATTTGTTATCATTAATACAGTGTCATATCCTTCTCCAATATATGCGTGCCCCCAATGAGTAAATTTTTTTGGGTAATATGATGCGAAAGAGGTCTCAGCGATGTCCAGGCTGTATTTGCTTTTGGCATTTTTTACTGTGTAAAAATTACAAGTATATAATCTGTCTGGAACTTTTTCCCCTGTAAATTTAATGCTCTTGAGGTCTTCATCCTCATTAAGATCAAAAGCATTTAAATTTGCCAATTTTTTTTTAGAAAAATGAAAAATTTCGCTATTTTTTTTTAAGTGATCCTCATTCAATTTTTTTGAAAATGTTTCTGCTTTAAAATTACCATTTGATATAGTGGGGAAAATTTTAAGCTTCAAATTTAAATCTTTATTTTTACTAAGCGGTATTCTAGACATATAAGGATACTGATTACTTTTTGCATAGTAATTTTTTTTGACAATGGGAGACGTATGAGTTGCTTCGTAAAAATTGTTTTTCTTATGATAGTTTCCTACAATCATTCTAGGAAAAACTGAATTATGCTCAACTTTAACAGTCACAAAATCAGAATTTTTAAAGTTTTTTTTGTTTTTAAATATCTCGCTTAGCAAGAATATTTTTGAACCAAAAGGATTTATATCGTCAATTCTTACATTTTTTTTTGCTTTTAATTTGTTTTTTTTATCTAAAACTTTCACTGTAATATATTTTTGATAAGGAGTTTGATTCCCAACAAAATAGTGGAAAAAAGGTGTTATTGATTTTTCAAATTTACAAGTCCAATTACTTTCTTCTGTGTACATAATTTCTTGTGTCTCCACACTATTTTTTAACCTGCCTGCACTATGTATTGCGCTATAAATATTTTTTGAATTGTAGATTGCAGTTATAGCAGGAAAAGGGAAGCTTATTGCCTCTAGAGATAAAATCTCAATATTAACTGATCCAACAAAATTGATTATCTTATTATTGTACTTTTTAAGAATCTCTTTGATAGAAAATTGATTATGAAATTTAGAAACTTTTTCTCCGTGATGACAAATTAAATTTCCATGCGTATCATAAATTTTTGTATAGACTCTTAAGTTTTTTTCATCGATTTTGTTTTTATTTCTCCAGTAATTATAAAAAACAATATAAAGATTGTTATTTTTTGTAATTATAACCGGAAAAATTGCAGATGTTACATTATGTTTTTTTACTTGCGTAGTTTTTACACCCTCTAAAAGCGATCCAAAACTCTTTGATTTATTAATTCTCATATTTAATTAGATATTGCGTATTTTGTAAATTGTTCTGAAGATTTTCCATAAATATCTCTAAATGTTTCTTTTTCGGATGTTCTTACTTTTCTGAACTGATCCTCTAAATTACTTATTCTCGTAACTATCTTTGATAAAGCATTAATATCTTCTCCGTATCTGGCGAAATAATCTTTTCTATTAATAATCTGTTCAGGAGTATAATCAAAATAAAAAGTCTTTTTAGACTCTAATTTACAGTCTGAAAGTTTTTTAGTGCCATAACAGTCAATCCATTCTAAAACATCATGCTCAAAATCATATTTTCTTTTATTAATAATTTCCTTAGACTCTAAAAGATTTTCAAGTTTCAATTCAATAAATAATTTTAATTGGTTTATTTCTTTTTTAACGTTTTCAATATCGACTTGCTTATTATTTTCTTCTATGATTGATAATAATTGCTCAGAAATAAACTTAATCCATCCGAATTTTGCCTCTGTTAAACTTTTTGATTTATATTTATAAATTAAATTTCCGCCAACTTTTCCATCTATTAATTTCTGATAATTTTCTTCTTTTTTGTAAAAATTAACTAAATCTTCCTCTTTATCCCATAGTTCGCTTTTAGTTTCTTGAACAAATTCTTCAAATATTTTTTTTACTGAAGATGGGCTGCTGTCAATATTTTGATGCAAATAATTTAAGAAATCAGCGAATTTGATGCCATATTCTTTTGCGTATTGAAAAAATTCATTAAAAGGTTTTCCATTGTATAATGCCTCTACCATCAATGCAATTGAGCGTAATGATAAATAGTCGTCGAAGCTAAGATCTTTAGTCGCAATTCCTACTTCTTCAAAATCAAAAATTTTTTCATTGTTATATTCTCCGAAGTTTAGTGGAATAATTCTAAATTTTGTTTTGTATTGGTGTTTGTCTCTGAATGAAGGGTTTTTGAATTCGGTTCCTTCTAGCATCATTAATGTGTAGATTGTAATAGAGGACGCGTTAGACTCTAAAACAGTATTAAGTCCTTCTATAAAAGATTTTTTAGTCTCACCGGGTAAAGGTAATATTAACTCAGCTTTTGTCGATCTTCCTGCTTCCCTTAAATGATTATTAACTGCAATCATATCTTCATGACGAATATTGGCACGCTTTATGTTTGCTAAAACTGTCTCGCTCATTGATTGTAGGGACATGTTAACTGAGAACATATTTCCCAATATACTCGTAATCTCCATCACCCTTTTTTTACTATTTTTTCCCGTTGTTGCCATAATTTGTAACGGCCAATTGTATTTTTTTTTACTATCTAATAAGAATTCACAAACTAATTTATCCTGAGGATACATTCCAAAATTAACGTCGGCCATATGAAGGTTCGTAATATTCAACTCTTTGCATCTTTTTCCGATGTATTCTATTTCCTCTTTTACTCTTTCCTGAGAAAATTTATTCAATTTATGATAGTAGTTTGCTCCCGTATGACAAAATGAACAAGTAAATGGACAGCCTCTGTTCGTTTCTATAAAGGGAGTTAATTTACCATCAAAAAATTTATCTAATGTTCCATTTAAATATGGAGAAGGTATCTCATCTAAGTCTTTAATTCTTTCAAGATATTTTCCAGTGATAAGTTTGGGCTCGTTAGTGTTTCTAGTTTTTGGATCAATAAAAGTACAGCCATCAATTGGTTCGTCAAAAAAAGATTTTAAATTATCTCTTTTTTCTAAATATCTTTCAACCACCTTTAAAGTCGATCTTTCTCCTTCAAATAAAACATATAAATCTGTGCTAGGCCTATTGATTAAAAATTTTTTTTGTTCTTCGCTTGTGTGTGGAAAGTTAGTACCTCCTTGAATTACAACACAGTCTGAATTTAATTCTTTAGTTATTTTTGCAAAATATTCTGATAAATTACTGTTCCAAGAATAATTGCTAAGACCTAAAATGTCAGGAGGGTCTTGTTCGACTCTTTTTAATAAATCATTTGGGTACTTAAAAAGTTCTATATCCACTTTGTCCCCTAGTTTCCTATTTACAAAACTCGAAATGAAACCAATATTTATTGGTATTGTATCTGAAACAAAAATTATAGTGTCGTAGGTTAAATCACAAAGATAGATTTTAAGTGGTTTTTTCATTTAAAAGCTCTTTTTTTTTAATTAGAAAATTATCATTTAAATATAGATACATCAAGCCAGATAATTTAAAAGTGTAAATTACTTGATCTAAACTTGACGCCATTGGATAGCCGTGAAGATTTAAACTAGTGTTAAGAAGTGCAGGTACACCAGTTTTTTTTGAAAAATTCTTAATTATAGAATAATAATTTGGATTTGATTTTTTATCTAAAATTTGTGGTCTGACAGTTCTGTCATAAGGATGACAACCGGCTTTTATTTTTTTATATTTTTTTTTTTTAGTATCAAATGACATTGTCATATAATCACATTCAAAATTTTTACTATTATTAATAAATTCTTTATGTTTTTCCTTTAAAATAGTTAATGCAAAAGGCATCCAGAAATCTCTATTTTTTATACTTTCATTAATTTTTTGTACAACATCATAATTTGATGGATTAGCAATTATGCTTCTATTTCCCAGTGCTCGAGCACCAAATTCTTCTCTGTCACGTGCTATTGCGATTATTTTATTTTCTACAAGAAGTGATGCAAGATTTTTATGACTAAAATTATTTAATACAATGTATTTTTTTTTTGAAAATCTTTTTTTTATAAATTCTAAATTTACTTTTTCTTTAGTTTTAACTAAATTTTTTCCAAGATAAATATTATCTAAAGGAAAAGATTTTACTTTTTGTGATAAATAATAACATGCTCCAATTGAAAGACTTTCATCACTTCCAGACGGCGGTGAGTAAAGGTAGCGAACAAATTTTAATTTTCCCAGATTATTATACATTTTAACATTCATCGAAACTCCACCTGTAAAATAAAAGTTTTTTATCTTATACTTTCTATTAATTCTGATTAAAAGGTCTCGCATTAATTTTTCAACAAAATACTGTAACCCACCAGCAATATTATCAAACCTATAATCTTTGGTAGTTTCTTTTAAATAAGAATATAAATTTTTTGGTCTTTTATTATGGACAATTTTTATTCCATCAAATTTTTGGATTTTTTTAAAAACTTTTTCATAAACATCTAAAATATATTTTTTTTTTGAATATGCCGATAAGCCCATGACTTTGAATTCATGTTCTTCTGGTTTCATGTTTAAAATTAAAGTGATAAATTTATATATCCTTGCAATTTCGCATTGATCGGTTTTTGCAACTAGTTTGAATTTTTTTTTTTTAACAATCCAGACTGTCTGATTTGCTCCATCCCCATAAGAATCTATTGAAACTACACAACTTTGATCTTTTCTTTTTTTAGAGCTAAAATAAGAGTAATAAGCATGGCAAGTGTGATGATCTAAAAAAATTATTTTTTTAATATGATGTTTTCCTTGTTTAGATAATTGATCCTCAAAAAGATTTTTACGAAATTTAACATTAAAATAATCTTTTCTTTTAATTTTGTTATAAGGTAAATAAAATTCTTTAATTCTTTTCAATTTATTATGATTTTTTGCAAAAGATATTGCTTTTTTTTGATTTAACGAAATTGAGTAAAACTGATGAAAATCAGATATACTAAAAAAATTATTAAACCTGTATTTTGCAAAAAATAGATTATCATCAATAGTAGCTATTGCCGCGATATCTATGATTAAATTATTCTTTTTTACATAGTGTAAACAATGGGCGATTGACTGAGAGGGATATCCGTAAAAATTTTTTAGATTAGTAAATCTTTCTTCTTGAAAAGCGCAGATTATCTTTCCATCTTTCATTAATGATGCACTAGCATTGTGCCCTGCATGTATACCTAAATAAATCATTATTTTAATTAATCTCTCTTAATATTTCAAAACTTTCTGCAGCTTTTTTCCCTATTTGTGAGCCTCTTAGCTTTGCTAAAGCATCCATAGCTTCAACACTTCTTGGAAAAGGAAACTTTTTAATTTCAGATTTGTAAATTTTCATTGCTTTCTTTTTTTGTGTTAAAAAATTTGTTATGTCCTCATAATAATTCGGAAAAAAAGCTTTTTTTCTATTTAGATTGTAATCTGTCTCAGAAAGCACCTCATAAGCTAAAATTTTCCTAATAAATGGAAATCTAAAATTTTTTGTACAAGTTGAGATAACTTCAGAAACAATTTTATGATCAGAGTGCACATCTGAAAAATGAGGTACGAATAACTCATTAGGCTTTATTTTATTAAAGATGTCAGAAAAATTCTTGATCAATTTTTTTTTTGAGGAACTGTCTAGCTCAGTTGTGTTGAAACTTAGTTGAAAAACTTTTTTAAATCCAAAGATTTTAGATATCATTTTAATTTCTTGATTTCGTCTCAATATCTTTTTTTTCGACGTACTTGGCTTTAATTTTGTAACTATTATCCAATATAAAAAATTATTTTTTTTAGTACTTTTCCTTTTTAAGAGAGTCCCACCAACTCCCAATACTTCATCATCTGGATGAGGTGCAATTACAATTGATTTCATAAATATTTAACTCTTTTTAAATTTATTTTAGGATAGAAGGTAACAAGTTTTAATGCTTTGTCGCCACATTTAATAATTAATTTTTTTTTAAATTTTAAGATCTTTCCTGGTTCAAAATTTTTATTGTTAAAGTTAATCACTTCTGATTTCCATACTGTGATTTTTTTTTCTTTAATTAAAAAATATGCTCCTGGATACGGTTTTGTTAAAGCTTTGACTAAATTGTTTATATTATCTGCACCCATTCTCCAATCTATTTTACCATCAATCTCAGATCTTTTTCTCCAATTATTACTTTGCAAATTATTTTGAGGAAATGACTTGAGTTTATTATTTTTAATTTTAAACATTATTTCTTTAATCTGTTTTTTTCCTACAATCGTTAATTTTTTATAAATTATATTAGAGTCATGATTTTTTTGAATTTTAATCATTTTTTTTGAAATAATTCGACCTGAATCAGCTTTGCTATTCATATAAAAAAAACATGAACCAATTTTTTTAAGTCCTAAAACAAGGCTCCATATAATTGGGTGTCTTCCTTTATTTTTAGGCAAATCACTTGGATGATAACCAATAGTGCCTCTAGGCGCTATTTTTAAAAAATTTTTTTTTAATAATTGGTTCCATCCTACGCAAAAGAGGATATCTGGTTTTCTCTGTTTAACCCATCGTAAAATTTTAGTAGAGTTAATATCGTCGGTATAAATAGCGTCAATTCTTAGTTTTCTTGAATATTTGACTAAATCATAATAATCAGAGTTATATTTTGTTTTTTTTTTTCCTATTACACCAACAATTTGATTTTTAGACTTTATTACTTCATCTAAAATATTTTTTGAAAATAAAACAGTTCCGATAAATAATATTTTCATTTAAATTTTATATTAAAAAAATCTTTTATAATTAAGTCATTAAACTTTTTATTCTTTAAAACTTTAATGATTTTTTTTGAAGCTCCCCCTTTGCCGTAGGGATTAGCAACATTTTTAATTTTTAATTTATTAATTGGATTAAGAACAAATTTGATTGCCTTGATAATATTTTGTGTTTGGGCTTTACTGTCAATAACTGATTTAGCTTTAATACGTCCAGTTTGTCTTTCTCCAATATTAATAGAAAATTTTTTAAATGTTGGCATTTCTAATACTCCACTTGAAGAGTTTCCAATCATAAAATCTGAATGCTTACAGCAAGAATAATATAATTTAGGTCCTAGAGATTTAAATAAATAATAATTTTTTTTTGTTGAAACAAATTTTGATATCAAATTATATATAAGTATAGACTCGATATCAGAATTAGGCATGGTAAATATTACTGTTGTATTTTTCAGGGTTTCCAAAGCTTTAAATAAGCTATTTAAATTATATTTAGATGATTGTTTTTTTAAAGTTTCTGGATGATAAGTAACTAATACAACCTTTTTTAAAAACTTAACGTTTAATTTTTCTTGTAGTGCTGTTTTAGTATATAGGCTAGTAGTTTTGATGTTATCTACTCCAAGTCCGCCAACGCAATACACATTTCTGGGATTCTCTCCCATTTGAATAACTCTTTTTTTGTACTCTTTTGTCGCTGTAAAATGCAAATGAGCCATTTTGGAAATAGAGTGTCTAAAAGCTTCATCAACTAATGATTTAGTGATTTCTCCTCCATGTATATGACCGATGGGCACTCTACATAAAGTAGCCGCGATACTAGCTGTAAAAATTTCATATCTGTCTCCAAGTAAAATTATTAAATCTGGTTTGATTTTTTCAAAAATTCCTACAAATTTATAAAGCCCAATAGACATAGAGTTAGCGAGTGAAAATGTATCATCTCTATTGAGTTTAAGATTAATTTTATTATTAATTTTAAATTGATCTTTGACTATATTATTAACGGTTAAACCATACTTCTTTGATAGATGAGAGCCAGTAACTAATAATTGCAGTTTAAAAAATTTTTCTTTTTTTATTAAAAATAAAAGATTTTTAAGCAAACCGTACTCAGCTCTTGAACCTGTAACTACACATATTTTTTTAAGTTTTGATGTTTTCATCATATGAGAAATTTTTTTTTGCTTTTTTTCCTATTACCCAGTCCCATTTCGAAGCAGGAATTCCAACTATAGCCCTCTTTGTAGTTATATTTTTTTTAGTAAATTTTTCACCTTTGAAAATTTTTTTTTTTGCTACTATGAATTTTCTAATAAATTTCAGATTTCTTAATTCACCAGAGTAAGGTTCTTTTACATTATTACCAAGAGTAGACTCTATAAATCTGATCCCTTTAACAAGGTCAAAAAACTCCTCAGGAGATAAGCTTGCTTTTTGATCTGGACCACTTAATTTCTTATTTAAAGTTAAATGTTTTTCGATTACTTTTGCGCCTAATGCTACTGCCGTAAATGATGCTTGCAAACCTATGCTATGATCAGAGTAACCCACATTTATTTTAAATTTTTTTTTCATATGAGGAATAGATAGAAGATTAAGATTTTTTATATCAGCTGGATATTCGGAATTACAATGTAAAATAGTAATATTTTTTTTTTTTGTTCCTGAAGAAGTTAAAATTTTAATAGCTTTTTGAATTTCTTCCATGTTTGACATTCCGGTTGATAATATGATTTTTTTTTTAAGAGATCCAACCTTTCTCAAATACGGAATATTTGTAATCTCTCCTGAGGGAATTTTGTAGAGTTCTAACTTTAACTTTTTTAATAGATCAATACTCTTTAAATCAAAAGGACTGGAAATGAATTTAATTTTTTTTTTTTTACATCTTTTTATAATCTTCATATGATCCAGAGCAGAAAGTTCAAACTTTTTTAATAATTTATATTGTGAGGATATTTTATTTAAATTCTTTTTTTGATATTCAGCTAAACCTACTTTTTTTTGAACTAAATCTTCAGTAGAGAAAGTTTGAAATTTTATATAATCAGCTTTCGATTTTGCAGCAATATCTACGAGCTTTAGAGCTAAATCTATATTTCCATTATGATTCACTCCTGCTTCAGCAATAATTAATGTTTTATTTTTATTCATCACAAAATTTTTGAGTTATCTTTTAGATTTCTGTCAATAAATTTATTTGCATTGACTAGGGTGGCTTTACCAATTTTGATTTTTTGCTTGATTACAGCGCCGCTTCCAATAAATGAATTTCTATTAATTATCGCTCCACCATTTATAATAGAACCCGTCGATATATGACAATTGTCTTCAATGATCACATCATGTTCAATTATAGCACCTGTATTAATTATGCAGTTTCTTCCAATTTTAGCTTTCGCATTAACTATAGCCTTATGCATGATTATTGTTCCTTCTCCTATACATGCACTCTTTGATACATAGGCTAAAGGGGAAACTAAAACTGGCAGATTAAATTTTAAATTGATTAATTTCTTAAAAATTTTTTCTCTTAAGAATAAGTTTTTGATTTGACCAACAGTTATTAAAGCATTGTTGACTTTTTTTCTAATTCGATTTAAATCTTTATCACTTCCAATTATTTTATACTTACTAAGAAAGTTTTTTTTTTTGTCAACGAAGCCATATATAAAATACTTGTTTTCTTCTTCTACAACGTCTGCAGCAGAAATTCCATGGCCGCCAGCACCAACTAAAATTATCTTTTTCTTGTTTTTCATGATTTATTTATAATTAAGCTTTGACTGCTTGGTAAATTAATAGCTCGATCTACAATGTTTTTAGCTCCAGATAAATTCATTTTTTGTTTTTTTTTATAGGGTTTAAGATTAGAAATTAATTTCCAGGTTGGTCTTATAAAAATTTTTTTTTTATAGCAAAAATTTAATAATTTATTTTTTAAATTTTTATATTTATTATCTAGAATAAGTGTCTGTAGCCAATAATTGCTCTTCAAATTTTTACCTTCTCTAAAAATTCTAATTCCAATTAAATTATTGAAATTTTTTGAATATTGATAAAATAATTTTCTTTTTGCCTTTAAAAAAATATCAATTTTTGAAATCTGGGCTAAACCTAGAGCTGCGTTTAAACTAGGCATTTTTAAATTATAACCTATGTTGTCGTGAATATATTCCCATTTATGCTTAATTTTAGCAGTGTTAGCCAAATGTTTAATTTTTTTTGCTAAATTATTTCTATTTGTTATTACTGCTCCACCGCCTCCAGTAGTTATTATTTTATTTCCATTAAAGCTTAGACAGCCTACATCACCGTATGTACCTAGGTGCTTTTTTTTGTAGAAACTGCCTACGGCTTCTGCAGCATCTTCTATTATTTTAAGTCTGAATTTTTTTGAGATTCTAATTATATTTTCAATATCACAAGAATGACCAAAAATATGTACGGGTATTATTCCGCTTATAATTCTCCCAGTTTTTTTGTTAATACATTTGTTATTTTTAATTATAGAAATTTTATTTAAATAAATTTCAAGTTTTTTGCAGTCTACTCCTAAATCTTTAATATTTGAGTCAATAAAATGAGGATCTGCTCCAGTATAACATATTGCATTTACTGTTCCTACAAAAGTTAATGCTGGTACAAGAACCTCATGATTTTTTTTTATTCCTAGTGCTATCATAGAAATAAATAAGGCTTGGGTACCATTTATTACTGCAATAGCATGTTTGGCTTTAGTAAGTTTTTTAATTTTTTTCTCAAATTCTTCTCCATATATTCCAGCAGAAGATACAACGTTTTTTTTTATAGTTTTGTTAATATACTTAATTTCAGTCTTGGAAAAACTTGGCTCATGTAATCGATGGGGGCCTTTACCAATAGTTTTCTTTATTAAAATATATATTAATTTTGCAGAAATTTTTTTCATTAACTTTTAGATTGAATAAGACTTAGAATTATAATCTTTAAGGTTTTTTGGATTTTTGAACCATTCAATTGTCTTTTTTAAACCTAATTTAAATCCATTAATTCCTGCATGTCTTGGTTTCCAATTTAATAATTTTTTAGCTTTAGCATTATTAGCAATTAATCTGAATACTTCACTTTTTTTTTCTCTTACTCTTTTTTTATCTAATACTACTTTAAAATTATAACCAAACTCTTTTTGCATAATCTTAATTATCTCTTTAATTGAGATTTCAAAATTATTACCAATATTAATTGTTTCTCCAGCAATTTTGTTGCTTTTTAATGCCATTATGAAACCATCAGCAGTATCTTCAACAAAAGTAAAGTCTCTAGTAGGTGATAAATTTCCTAGTTTAATACTTTTATTATTGTTCAAAACTTGAGTTATAATAGTAGGAATAATAGCTCTTGTTGATTGTCTTGGCCCAAAAGTATTAAAAGGTCTAATTATTGTTACTGGAAGCTTAAAAGATTTATAAAATGAAAGTGCTAATTGATCTGAGCCAGTTTTACTCGCAGCGTAGGGGGACTGAGCATTTAAAGGGTGATTTTCTGATATTGGTATAGATTGTGCAGTTCCGTATACTTCACTAGTAGATGTAATGATCGTCTTTGAAATATTATTAATTTTTGAAGCGTTTAAAACGTTATATGTTCCAATTACATTGGTTTCTATATAGCTTTTTGGAGCATGATATGAGTAAGGGATTCCAATTAAAGCAGCTAAATGTAGTATTGCGTCTATTTTTTTTGAGTGATTAATTAAAAAATCATGATCCCTTATATCTCCTGAAATTATTTTAACTTCTTTAGTAATATTTTTATCGAGAGTATCAAGCCAACCATTTAATCCTCTGGGATTATAAAATGTAAAAGCTTTTACATTATGACCTTTTTTAACTAACCTTTCAACTAGGTGGGAACCTATAAAACCGCATGCCCCTGTAACTAAAATATTCATATTTATAATCTTTAATTATTAATTAAAACTTATATGTCCATTTTTTAAATTAATTATTTTATCACACTCATTTATAGTTGTTTTTCTATGAGCTATCAAAATAATTGTTTTTTTTGAAAAATTTTCTTTCAAATTTTTTATTATTCGTTGTTCAGTATCTAGATCCAATGCACTAGTTGACTCATCCATAAAGAAAATATTTGGATTTCTATAAATTGATCTTGCTAGAGCGACTCTCTGTTTTTCACCTCCTGATAGTCTAATTCCATCATTTCCAACTTTAGTTTTTAAACCATCAGGAAGTTCTGCTATCTTTTCATTCAAACAAGACATTTTAATTGAAAAATCCATTCTTTCTTCGTCAATTTTTTCATCTAAAAAATTGAATGAGATATTTTTTTCTATTGTATTATCAAGTAAATATATATTCTGAGCTATGTAGCCGATTTGATTTCTCCAAATTTCCATATTTTTGTGTATATTTTTATCTTTGTAAAAGATGTTTCCAGATTTTGGTGTCAATAAGCCCAACATAATATGGAAAAGAGTACTTTTGCCTGCTCCTGTTTCTCCAGTAATTCCAACTATTGTACCTTTTTCAATACTCAAATTAATATTTTTTAAAATATCTTTTTTACTATCGCCATAAGAAAAAGAGATATTTTTAAGCGAAATTAAATTTTTATTTGTATTTATATTAGGATCATCGTCAAATTCATACTTTTGAGCCTGCGATATTTTTTTTTTAAAATTTTCAATTTTGTTTATTTCATTTAATATGATTTCAGCAGATGGTTGTAAAATCCTAATATAAAATAAGCTAGTAATAATACCGTTAAATGCTGGTATAAATCTTACTATCGCAATCACGATTAATGACAAAATAGGCAAAAGAGCTAAAAAATCTCTGTTAAAGTGTAAAACGATTACTGTTGACAAAGTAATAAAAAAAATTGCTAACGTCTCAAGCAAAAGTTTTGGAGTTTTATCAAAAACTGTAAAATAAAAAAGATTTTGTTCAAGTTTATTTCGACTTTTATCATAATATTTTAAAATATTTTCTTCTTTATTAAGAATTTTGATATCCTTAATTGCACCAAAACTTTCATTGACCATTTTTATTAAATCTACTTTTAAACTTTCATTTAGCTCAGCTTTTTTTTTAATTGATGGCCTAATTTTCTTCAAGTAAAAATAAGCTAAAACTGAAAAGACAAGAGTAATTGATATTATAATTAAAGGGTTTATAAAAACTAATAGGAAAAAAATAACTAATATAGCCAAACTTTCTTTAAATAAATTAATACCCTGGAGAACAAATTGGCTTAGGCCTTCTAAAGACTCAATTGAATTTCTTGTTAATTTTGCTGGATTATTTTGCATATGATAAGAAAATGGAGACATTACGTAGTAACTTAAAAGTTCTTTTGATAATTTTAATTTCATATTTCTTACAAATTTTCCTTGGATGAATATAAGAGTAAAGTAAAAAATATTTTTTAAAATAAATATTGAGACAATTATAAGGCCAAAGTATTTAATTAAATTTTCATTATTGATTTGTGAAAAATAAAAAATTCCATATTCTTCAAATTTATTTAAGGTTGCACTACTATCTATTATAGCTCCAACAAAAACTGGAATTGAAGCAAGAGATATTAATTCTAAAAAAAAAGTTAAAAAATTTAATAATAAAATTATTTTAAACTTTAAGAGGTCTTTTTCCTTAAATAATTTTGAAATTTTAACAATCATATAATGTTAAATCGACAAAGCTCCGCACTTTGTAAAATGTCATTTTACAAATATCTCATTTTTATTAAAATTTTAATTAAGCAGGATTAAACAAATAACTTTTTTTTCTGTCTAGCTTCGCTTTTATGCTGCCAATTAAAATGCTGATCTCAGTTTTATTCAATTCTAAAATTTTAAATAAGGTTCCTGAAAGTGCTCCAGATACAAATTTATAATTTTTATTTATATAAAGATTAAATAAAGAGTCCGTGATAAATCCATCTCGACTTTCCATACTTTTGCATTTGTCTATAAAATGTTTAATCTCACTTTGTGATAGAAGAAAATTATTAATAAAGTATTTGAGGCCTATAATAGATTTAAGTTGATTAATTAAATTTTGTTGAACAAATTTTTCATGATGACAAAAAATATAATCTCCCAACAAAAAAAAATTTTTTTCAATTTTTCTATTTTTTCTTACAGATGATATTTTTATTTTTGGAGCGTAGAATTTGCATTCACTTCCTAATCTTTTTATCATTTCTGATTTAAATAAATTAAATTTTCTTTTTTCTATTTTAATAATTGTCCACATAATTATTCGATTTCTTTTTTGAGTTCGTCATACTCTTTCATTTTTCTTTTCATAAAGCTTATAGTTAGTTGCGTTTTCTCTGCTATCCCTTGGGGAGTAAGAATGTAAAAGTAATTAATTTTTTTGGGATTTTTTTTAAAGTTGTTTATTTTAACAAGTCCTTTTTTTTGTAAAGCCTTAAGACAATAATTTAGTTTTCCTAAACTAAAACCTAGTTGGTTAGCAAGCTCTCTTTGACTTGACTTTGGTTTTTTATGTATCGTTCTTAATAACCGAAAATGATCTTCGTTATTTTTCATTAGTTAACTATGTTCAAATTTTGAACATTTATATCGTTCATTCTTTGAACAGTAAAGAAAAAAAGCAAATTTATTAATAATCTTGGTATTTTAGGGTTTACAAACCTTATTTTTAATATAAAAAAAAAATGTGTTGAATTAAGTGAGCGGGGAATCGATGTGAAATTCATTGGCTGTACCTGCAACCGTAAAGTCGGAGCGCCGCCCAACATAGTCCGCTGTTGAACGATGGCCAGGAAAAGTCTAGTTCTGCAATTAAAAATTAACATCGGCTTAAAATATTAAACAAAGCTAAAAAGCTTTAAAAACTTTGGAGCTGGTATGAAAAAGTTAATACTATTTTTGTATATCAACTTAACTTTTACTATTTTTACTATTGCTTATAGTAACGAGTTTGAAAGATGTGAGTGGAAAAACGATTCTGGCAAACCTTGTTTAACTATATTCAGCCCCCCAAATACTTCAAAAATTACTGAGCAAAGTGTAAACAAAATAGTAATTACAAAAAAGCAAATGAATAAGTCAGGTTATAAAGATGTAAGAAGTGTATTAGAGCAAGTGGCTGGGCTTGACGTTTATAGCGACGGACCTAGAGGTCAGAAAACATCAATTTTCATGAGAGGTACAAATTCAAATCATATATTAGTTTTATTAAATGGAATCCCCATTAATGATCAAAGCTCTCCTAAAGCTATGTTTGATTTTGGCTATGATTTTCTTCAAGGTCTGCAACAAATCGAAATTTACAAAGGTGCTATTGGAGCAATTTTTGGTCCAGCTGCCATCGGAGGTGCAATAAATTTTGTAACAGATATTAATTATCAAAATACAGTATCACTAAGTGGTTCAAGTGGTAGAACTAATTCCATAGATGGAAATTATACTTATATTACTAAAAATGGATGGCATCATAATATTCAAGCTGGCTCATCTCAAATCGAAGAACTGAGTACACAAAATACTTCTAAAGATTTAGATGGAACGAAAAACTTATCATTTAATTATAATTCTATGAAATTTTAAATGATAATTTAAAATTTAAAACTACAGGCTACCTAAGAAAAACAGATAGTGGGTATGACAGCTGGGACGATGCAAATGCAAATGCAGATAATATAATGTATGCACTTCAAGCAAACTTAGAGAATAAAAAAAATAACATTGAAGATACTTTTACTTCTCATGTTCACGTACATGATCGATATTACGACACAGCTGTAAAAAATAAATACTATTCTGAATCGTATACATTTAAAGGAGAAAGAAAGTTAAGCGTTTCAGATAATTTATCAATAGGTTATGGAAGTGATTATAATTATAATAGTGGTGATTTCAAAGTTCACGGGAGTTGGGGCTCCTCTGCTAAAGGCCACTCAGATAATTTAGGGCTATTTACTAATTTAGGATACAATTTTAATGATACTACTATTTTATCATCTCATTTAAGAGGAGATAAACATAAATATAGTGAAGAAAACTTAACTTACAGACTAAATGCAACTAAACTTTTTAATAATTTTTCATTAAGTTTGTCGGAGTCTACCGGGCTTAGATATCCTGATCTTTATGTTTTGCATGGTAGCAATCCTAGTGGAAGTTTTAAATCAATGAAAACAACAAAGCCTGAAACTAGTCTTACGCGAGAATTATCTGTAAAATATAATTTATCAGATACTATTTCTCTTGAGTCAACGGCCTATAAAGGATCTGTGTCTGATGTTTTAAATCGAGGTACATCAACTAATGGATACAATGAAATAATCGATATTGAGCAGGAAGGTTTAGAAAATAGTTTCATCCTTAAAGATGATAACCAAAGACTAATTCTATCTAGTACATTGACTAAAAGTAGAGAAGGAAACGGAAGACCTCAATTAAGAAGGCCAGAAAAACAATTAGGGATTAATTACACAAAAAAAATTATCTCTAACTTTTTTGGGCCTTTTGACATAAAATATGATTATAGACACATTGGAAAAGTAGAAGATTGGAAAAATGGCAGTGTTCGCTCTAAAGTAGACAGTTCTGATATAATGAATTTATCTCTATCAAAAAAATTGTCCAAACAAATATGGTCGTTAAATATATATAATCTTACAGATGAAGTGTATCAAAGACCTGATACTTATAATCAAGAAAGAAGACGAATTAGCTTGTCTTTTAATCATAGATATTAATAATTACCAGGATGAAACAAATTTATATTTGTTTAGGCATTTTTATAAGTCTTGCGGCGAGTAGATTTATTCCTCATCCGCCAAATTTTACTAGCTTGTTAGCTCTAAGTTTTTATGTTCCCGTATTTCTTGGTTTAAGATATTTGCCGATTTTGATTATAAGTTATGTAATTACAGACTTGGTAATTGGTTATCATACTGGAACTCATTGGGTTTGGGGAAGTATTTTTTTAATAGGTTTAGTTGCCCCACTTTTTTCAAAAAATTTCATGACAAGATTTGGCGGAGCGTTGTTAGGAGCATGTATTTTCTTTGTTATAACTAATTTTGGAGTTTGGATCTCAGGTATGTACGACATCACACTTGATGGATTAATTTTATGTTACACTCTTGCTATTCCATTTTTTGCATATAGCTTAATATCAACTTTATTTTTTTCAGTTATAATTGAAATTATTTTTAATTTGTTAAAATTAAAAATAATAATTTCTAATCAATAAAATATTTCTTAATATTTTTCGTTTATATCTTTCTCAATTTTACTTATTATTTCATCAGAATTATCAATTATAGAAATTTTACTACTCAAAGCTTTTTGATACTCATCGTATGTCAATTTAAGTAGGTTTAGAATTCTTTTTTCAAATAACTCATAATCTGATCCCTCTAAATAACTAGGTCCAGAAAAAGGTTCGATTAAGTGAATATTTTTAGAATAATTCCAATGTAAAACTTTTTTTTTTAATGAAAATATTTCTCTAAGTGCAGTAGACGAATGACCAACTATTACATTGCTTTGGAAAGCTTTTTCAAATGTACTCAGA